>JGI24422J19971_10000119_pt1 | contig 36256 bp, 41 predicted proteins | sample DeeMarSWOR152_54_FD_19971 | JGI IMG/M metagenome (IMG submission 19971) | reverse complement strand
GCTGCGTTACGCTGCATCCTTCGTCACTGCAGCGTACTATAATAAGTACACCTCATTCCTCAGGATTTGCGCGCCTTGAATTTGGAGCTTTTTACTTTGCCATCGAATTAAGACTTTTTACGAGATCATCAAACCTGTCAAGCAAACCCGGTCGTCTCAGTGCCCCTTTTCCGGATTAGATGTGGAATTCGACTATATCCCCATCCTGCAGCACGTAATCCCTTTTAACCATCTGACCTTGATATTTCTCAGAACCCCATATACGGGCAAACTTCATATCACTGACGAAATCCTTGTGCACGGAATTGGCCGCATCTTCAACCGTGCTATCCTTTCTGAGGATAACGGGTTCGCTGATATCGGCCTCTTTCCCCGGGGGCTTCGTATATATCCGTATAACATCCAAGGCCTTGAAGATACCCCCCCTCAAATCCTCCAGCCCGGTCCCCTTTGTGGCAGACAGGGAAAAAACCGGAAAAGAATACCCGTACCTCTCCCTCAACATTCCCTCCTTTTCCTTGGTTCCATCGAGGTCCAGCTTGTTGGCCACAATCACGGTCCTTTTTTGCTCAAGAAAGCTCACCTCCCCTTCATGGGTCGCCTCGTCTTCGAAACCAAGGGGTTTTATTCGAATCCCCTCCAATCTGGCCAAAATCTCCTCCATTTGAGCCAATGGATCGCCATTCAAGTCCACCATAATAATGAGGACATCCGCGTTCCTCACCATAGGCGACAACCAGGCTTCGCCGATCTCAAAATTGATGGGAGGCACATCCACCAACTGAATTTGAACATTTTCAAAAGGCATCATTCCGGGAATGGGCTTGCGTGTAGAAAAAGGATAACCAGCCACCTCTGGGTTTGCATTGGTAAGGGCTAAGACTAATTGGGATTTCCCTACATTGGCACATCCCAAGAGCAGAACCTGGGCTATCCCCTCCCGTTTGACACTGAATAGGGATCCCTTCCTTCCCGCCCCCCCTTTTTTCTCCGATTCCGATTTGAGCTTTGAGAGCTTGCTCCTGAGCTGCCCTCGGAGTTTGTCCGTTCCTTTATGCTTGGGCATAATGGCCAGCATGGATTCTAGGGCCTTAATTTTTTCCGGGAGTGACTTCGCCTCTCGATAGTGCCTTTCTACTTCCAGGTATTGTGGCGGTAAATTTGCTGGCATGATCTCTCCTGAAAAAGCGTAGCCTCCCTATCTCACTGTTTTCCCACCATTTCACCCATCATGGGATCTAGGCATTGGTCCGCGAAATGTCGCGGAAGCACTTGATCACAAAAGGCCCTTACCATGTTAAATATCATAAAAGGGGAACGATGTTAAGTTGAAAAAGGTGGGAACAATCTGGTGGCTGCACTGAAAGGCCGTCCCTTGACTGTCCTGGCCAGAGGATAAGGGGTTATTCCTCAATCTCCTTTACATCAGCCTCTGTCTGATCCTCCTCGGGCGGCTCAACGAAGTAAACCTTTCTCGCCGCCACTTCCCTGAGGGCGTTCACAATGGCCCGGTTGTTCGATTCGACCAAGGACCTCGCCCCTCGTATGAGCATTTTGGAGCGCCTTGCGGCCAACATCACCAGCTCGAAACGGCTGTTCACCTTGTCCAAACAATCTTCTACCGTGATCCTTGCCATAGGTCTCCCCCCAGGTTAAGGCTTCTCCGCTTCAAGACCCGTTCCCATCGGCATCGCTCGGCGATAATGATGGATTTCAGCTGTTCTACGGCCTCTTCGAAATTATCGTTTATAACAGCATAATTGTACCATACCGCTTGCTTCATTTCATCCCTCGCCTTTGACACTCGAAACTCAATTACTTCCTGTTCATCACCCCCCCTGGCTTTCAACCGTTGCTTCAATGCTTCCAGGGAGGGAGGCAATATGAAGATAAAGACGCCCCCATTGAAGCGCTCCTTTATCTGCCTCGCTCCTTGGCTGTCAATATCCAACATCAGGTCTATCCCTTGGGATCGAATCTCCCGTATGGAATCTAGAGGCGTCCCATATCTATTGCCCAAGACCTCTGCCCACTCTGCAAATGCCTTCTCCTTCACCATCTGCTGAAACCGCTGTGGGGAAATGAAATAATAATCCTTTCCATCCCTTTCGCCAGGCCTCGGAGGCCTCGTTGTGTAAGAAATCGAAAACTTTATGTCGGGGAAATAGTCCATTACCCGCTTCAGGAGAGTTGTCTTCCCACTCCCCGAGGGAGCTGAAACGATATAGAGCAATCCTTCATCCCTCATCATCAAGCCCTTCCCGAATCATCCCTCCTTCTCATCGGAGAGGAACCGCTGGGTCACCGTATCCGCCTGAACTGCTGAAAGGATAATGTGATTACTATCGGTGATGATGATAGAACGGGTCCTCCTCCCTTGGGTTGCATCCACGAGCATTCCAGCCTCCCGCGCCCCCTCTTTTAACCTTTTCATGGGAGCCGAACTCGGGGTGACGATGGCCACCACTCTTGAAGCCACCACGACGTTACCAAAACCGATGTTTAATAGCTTAGGAGTCATAGCAACCTCCATGGTGGAGAATCATCTCCTTTTCACTCAATATTCTGAACTTGTTCCCTTATCCTCTCCAGTTCCGCCTTAATCTCTACCACCTTCTGCGAGATAACGGCATCGTTGCCTTTGGCGCTAATGGTATTCACCTCCCTATTGATCTCCTGGAGCAAGAAATCCATCTTCCGGCCTACGGCTTCATCCAACCCCAACAGCTGGCCGAATTGCCTCAAATGGCTCTCGACCCGAACCACTTCCTCGGTAATGTCGCTCCGTTCCGCCAAATATGCGACTTCTTGGTGCAACCTCCAGGCATCAACCTCCAAACCTCCCGTCATCTCGGAAACCCGCTTCGAAAGACGCTTGCGATAACCCTCCAATACCGATGGAGACCTCCTCTTTACCCCTCCAGAGAGGTGAGCGATCCGTTCCAACCTCTCCTTCAGGTCGAGGGCCAAGTTTTTCCCCTCACTTTTCCTCATTGATTTGAGTGCCTCCAGACAGCTCAGCAAAACCCCCGAAACCTCCTCCCAAAGGGAGTCGATATCCTCCTCTTCCTCCTTCACCGTGAGGACATCCTTTGCCCGCGAAACGAGATCGAGGGTAACCTCCCCCTTCAGGTTAAGCTCCGACTTTAAGGTTTCAAGGGCGTGAACGTACATCTGGGCCGCTTCTATGTTGGGCTCGAGCCTGAATTGATCCTTACCCCCAGTATCCAGTTCGACGGAGATATCAAACCTTCCCCTGGAAAAATGGGTTTTCACCATCTCCTTAACCCGATTCTCAAAAGGCAATAGTTTCTTGGGTAACCTCAAGCTGATATCGAGATACCGGTGGTTAATTGATCTCGCCTCGGCGATAACCTCCCCCAGGGAAGTAACCTTGCGTCCCATTCCATACCCAGTCATACTCCTGACCATGCTACGCCCCTTTCCCCTTCAACTGCGCTAAATAGCCCCTCCTGAGGGCATTCATCAACTCAATAACCTCTCCTTGACGGTAGTCTGGGTATGTCCATTCAAGAGCTCTGAAGGACCGGTTTCGAAAAATGAGCGTTAGATCTGCATAGACCCCATCCCGTAGATAGGGGCGATGGGCACAGCTCTTAGTGGTGGCCAAGACCAAATTGTCCGTTGAGAGAATCCCCGGGTCTATGTTTACCCTCCTGCATCCATCACGCGAATATCTCTGCTCGATCCTATTGGTTTGCGCCTTAATATCCGCGAGGGCCTCTTGTGGAACAAGTTCCTTGAAGGCGATGAACCTCCTGAACAGTGGGGATCCCATCTCCTCATCGTAGTACCGTGTGAAATCAAAGGGAAGCAGGTCCGTGAGGAGATCGACTTCTCCGTAAACGGACTTCAAATCCCCAATGGCATTCATCATGAAGTCGCCCTCGCCCGAGATCAAACTCATCATCAGCTTGCCCAATTTCGGGACTTTTGGCGCCCCCATACCTGTCACCGCACAGAGCGGACTCGTCCTCTAGGCTCCCGGGGATTTTTGCAGGTAGATGAAGAATTCCTTGTTCCCCTTTGGCCCCAGCAAAGGAGACTCTATGGTCCCCTTAACCTTTAACCCTATTGATTCCGAAAAACGGGAGATCCGATCCAGAACTTGTCGATGTTTCCGCTTATCCTTCACCACCCCGCCTTTTCCAACCTCTCCCTTTCCCACCTCGAACTGTGGCTTGAGCAATGCCACTATCTCACCCCCGTCCTGGATCATGGGGAGCAGGTTGGGGAGAAATTTCTCCACCGATATGAAGGAGGTATCGATGACCACCAAATCCACTTTGTCACCTATTTCTTGGGGCTTTAGGTACCGGATATTTCTCCTCTCCAAGTTCACCACGCGGGGGTCCTGCCTCAGCTTCCATGCCAACTGCCCATAGCCTACGTCGACTGCATACACCTTCTCCACCCCTTTTTGGAGCAAACAATCGGTAAAACCCCCCGTCGATGCTCCTATATCCATGGCCACCTTTCCCAACGGATCCACTTGAAATGCCTGGAGCGCCCCTTCCAACTTGGGCCCTCCCCGGCTGACATAGGAATGATCCCTGTCTTTGACCCGAACTCGGGAATTGCGTTCCACGAGGGTTCCCGCCTTATCAACCACTCGATCGTCCACGACTACAGTCCCGGCCAGAATAATGGTCTTTGCCCTCTCCCGCGATTGAACAAATCCCTTGTCCACAAGTAATTTGTCCAGCCGTTCGCACTTCTTCACCTAAGGCTTGCTCCCTTCCCAAATCTCACTGCCCCGCTGGTCCCCACAACTAACTTCCTCGCCTCCTTTTCAATTCCCTCGGTGTTGATACCATATATCGCCCTGAGGGTCTCCTGTGGGCCGTGTTCTACAAATTGATCGGGGATTCCAATACGCCTTACCTTTACCCAGGAAAGATCCCTTTCCCCAAAAAGCTCAAGGACCCTGCTGCCAAAGCCGCCTTCCAATACATTTTCCTCCACGGTGAGGACCCTCCCCAGCTTTTCAGCCATGGTGCAAATGAGCTCCCCGTCCAAGGGTTTTACGAAACGACAATTGATAACCGAAGCCCCAATCCCATCTCTCAATAATCTTTTTGCTGCCTCCAAGCTCGGGTAAACGGTGGACCCGATGGCCAGGATGAGCACATCGTCACCTTCCAAGAGAACCTCCGCTTTTCCCACCTCCAGGGGTTTCGGCTCCGGGTCCATCTTCACACCATATCCAACCCCCCGCGGATAGCGAAAGGCGATCGGTCCACCCCATCCGACGGCAGTCTTGATCATATGTTGAAACTCATTTTCATCCTTCGGCGCCATTACCACCATATTGGGCAGATGCCTAAGAAAGGAAAAATCGAAGAGCCCGTGATGGGTTGGCCCGTCACTGCCCACAATCCCCCCCCTGTCCAATGCAAAGATTACGGGCACGTTTTGCAGGCAGACGTCCTGTTGAACCTGATCATATGCCCTCTGCAAAAAGGTGGAATAGATGGCCACCACTGGTTTGAAACCCTCGAGGGCTAAGCCAGCTGCAAAGGTGACGGCGTGCTGCTCGGCGATCCCGATGTCGAAGAACCTTTCGGGAAAACGCGATGAATACCCCCTCAGCCCCGTTCCGTCCTCCATGGCTGCGGTTATGGCGATAATCCGCTCATCTTCTTCGGCCAATCGGGCCAGGGTCTCCCCAAAAACCTCGCTATAGGTAAAAGGACCTTTTCTCCTCTCGGGCGACTTCCCCGTCTCGATGCGGAAAGGCCCGACTCCGTGGAAGCGGGCCGGATCGGACTCCGCGGGCGGGTATCCCTTTCCCTTAATGGTCAAAACATGGACCAGTATGGGTCCCTCCATTTTAGCCACGTTGGAGAAGGTCTCGATGAGGTGATCCAATCGATGCCCCTCGATGGGACCGATATACTTAAAGCCCAACTCTTCAAAGAGCAACCCGGGGGTGAGAAAGCCCTTGAAGGACTCCTCTGCCTGTTTGACAATCTTATACATGGATTTTCCAATACCCGGAAGGGTTTGCAAAAAGGCCTTCATCTCGCTCCGAAATCGGTTCACGAATCGCCCCGTCATGACCCGACTTAGGTATGAAGCCAAGGCCCCAACATTGGGGGCGATGGACATCTCGTTATCGTTGAGCACCACGATGAGGTCCTTTCCCAGGTGTCCCGCTTGGTTCAACCCTTCGAAGGCCAAACCTCCGGTCATGGAACCGTCCCCGATTACGGCGATAACCTTATGATGCTCACCTTTCAGGGACCTTGCCACCGCCATTCCCAAACCCGAGGAAATAGAGGTGCTGCTATGGCCCGTATCGAAGCAGTCATGAGGGCTTTCCTCTCTCTTGGGAAAGCCGCTCAGTCCCTCGAACTGCCGGAGAGTCTCAAATCTCCGCCTCCTCCCCGTCAGGAGCTTGTGCGCGTATGTCTGATGCCCCACGTCCCAGATCAATCTATCGGCGGGGGAATTGAATACATAATGAAGGGCGATGGTGAGCTCCACCATCCCGAGGTTAGAGGCGAGATGCCCGCCTCTCCCTGATACTGTTTTGATGATCTCCTCCCGGATCTCAGCCGCCAGGTGGTCCAACTGATCCTTCCTTAATGCCTTTAGGTCAGCGGGCGACGCTATATGGTCCAATAACCTCTCCATCACTTTCAACCCCAAGGGAATTCTGTCTCCCGTCCCGTCGTTATCAATTCACGTCTGGAGTCAGGCGCTGCGCTTTCCGATGTATAAGGCGATCTCCCGGAGGGGCTCCCCCATGTCCCCGAAGAGTTCCAGCGCCTCTATTGCTTTAGCGATCAATTCATTATATCTCCGCTTAGACTCCCCCAGTCCCAACAGCGCCGGATAAGTAACTTTCTTCCGGGCAACATCGGCTCCAGGCGGCCTCCCCATGGCGATCCTGTTTCCCTCCACATCTAAAATATCATCGGTTATCTGAAATGCCAGACCGATGGCCTTGCCATACCTTGTAAGGGCCTCCATTTCCACCTCTGTCGCCCCTCCGAGGAGGCCTCCTGTTCTGACACAAACCAAGATGAGGGATCCCGTCTTGTGGGTATGGATGAACTCCAGTATGGGTAATTCCACCTGTTTCCCCTCGGATTCCAAGTCCACCACCTGCCCGGCTATCATTCCAGCAGCTCCTGCAGCCCTTGATATTTCGCCAATGGCCTCGATGGCAACTCGGGGCCCTACTTCCCTCCCGGGCCCCTCGGTGCTCATCAAGCGGAATGCCTCGGTTAACAAGGCATCACCCGCTAATATCGCTGTTGCCTCGCCGAATACCTTGTGGGTTGTTGGCTTCCCCCTTCGATAATCATCGTTGTCCAAGGCTGGTAGATCGTCGTGGATGAGGGAGTAAGTATGGATGAGTTCGAGGGCAGAGGCGTACGGTAAGATCCCGTCACCAGTTCCTCCGACGACTTCATAAGCGGCCATGGCCAGGATAGGCCTGATTCTCTTTCCACCGTGAAGGAGGGCGTATCGCATGGCCTTGTGAAGGGACTGGGGAAAATCGGTCTCCTGTGGGATGACTTTCTCCAGGGCCTCGTCGATGAGCCTCTTTTTCCGCTTAAGGTATTCGACGAGATCCACTTCTCCTCCCGAGGTTATTCCTCCTCCTTTGTGTCCCCCGGTTCGAAGGGATGCGGTTCTACCCCTCCTTCCTCCCCCTTGAGGAGTACCTCCACCTTTTCTTGGGCTTCGTTCAGTTTCTGATTGCAAAAACGGGAGAGCCTTATTCCCTCCTCGAAAAGCTTCAAAGACTCCTCCAAGGGCAGATCGCCGTCTTCCAGTCGGGCCACGATGGATTCCAACTGGCTCAAGGCGCTCTCAAAGGTCTTCTTCCCCTTTCGATCCATGTCAAATTACCTTTATTATACAGCTCTTACCCCGCTAGTCAAGGGTTTCACCTCCCTGTCCAAGATTTTCGCCATTTTTTGAACTCTTTTTCCACTTTTCTGCCATATATTTGCGATTACGGACCGTCTCTATGGCCTCCCGATTGTCCGTTGTAGCCTCCATCAATGAAATGGGATCTACCCTGGCTCCGTTGAGACATACACCCCAGTGGAGGTGGGGGCCCGTAGCCCTCCCCGTCGATCCCACTGTTCCAATGACGTCGCCCTTTCGAACATCTCGGTTCACTGGCACCACAACCTTATCCAAGTGCATGTAAAAGGAATACAATCCCTGGCCATGATCAACTACAACCGTCTTCCCCCCGAAGAAGAACTCGTCCACCATGACAACCCTCCCATCATTGGGGCTGTGGACCTCTTCACCTTTGGGGGCTTTGATGTCAATACCATTGTGCCGACCCCTCTTCTGGCCATTGAGAATTCTTCTCACTCCGAAGAATGTACTGATTCCACCCTCAAGGGGGGCCAAAAACTCGCCACCCCACCTTCGATCTTCGGTTCTCGCCGCCCATAATGCTTCTATTCTCCTCTTCTCCTTTTTTACACGCCTCAGTGTCTCGGCGTCTAGATCGACCATCTCGGGGGGAAGCGTTATCCTCTGAACGCCGAAAAACGCCCTGGCTACCTCCACTTGGAATGCCCGACTCGTGGCCCAACTCCCTCTCCTGACGGTTATGTTCAACGGGTAGGTGCCGGCTGGACACTCCAAATCCACTCCCACCACGGTTTCATAGCCTCTCCCGTCTGCTCGCGGATAAAAGATAATCTCCTTGCCTTGAAAATCCCCTGACACCGTCGCCCCTCCATCAGTCATCAACCCGATCTTGAATACATCTCCCTGTTTGACGCTCGAGGGAATCTCCTCGAGCCTCCAGGTACCCTGGCCTCCGCAACAGGGCTCGGGATGAAAAAAGCCCATCAAAAAGAAGAGGGCTATGGCAAGCCAGATTCTTCTACCTCGCATAGGATCTCTCCCCGGTGAAACTTCACCTTTACCCTTTCCCCCTTTGTCACCGCCCCTGCGTCCTTTACGATTTCATCCGACGGGTATTTCCTGGTAATACTATACCCCCTCTTGAGGATGGCCAAGGGGCTAAGGTTATCCAAGTTGGAGACGAGCTGCTTCACTTGGTTCTCCGTTTGCCAAATTCTCCTTTGGATGGCCCCGCTCAAATCCCTCGCCAATCGCGAAACCATCGATCCGTATTCCCCTGCCCTCTCACGAGGGTTCCTGTAAAGCAGTTTCTCCCTCAAGCTATTGGCCCTATTCTGAGCCCCCATCACGATCCGATGGCCCCCAGAAGTGAGACGATGCGACAGTTCGTCGAGATGTTTGAAAAACCCCTCTGCCCTCTTACGAGGATCTATCAGTCCCTTCCTTGCCCGGTCAGCACGCCCCCTCAAAAACTCCACGTGCTGCCTCATGCAGCTCATCATTCTCAAGTCTAAGCTCCCAATTGATCGGAGCAATTGAGCCTTCTCCCTGACAACGAGCTCCGCTGCGGCTGAAGGGGTCGGAGCCCTCATGTCCGCCACAAAATCGGCTATGGTAAAATCGGTCTCATGCCCTACTGCGGAGATGATGGGGATCCTCGATTCATAGATGGCCCTCGCCACTCTCTCGTCATTGAAGGCCCATAGGTCTTCAAGGGATCCGCCGCCCCTTCCCACTATGATAACCTCCGTCGTGTCTCCCAGAGCGTTCAGATCCCGGATCGCTTGAGCGATCTCCAGGGGGGATTCAGCGCCCTGGACCCTGACCGGATAGATCAATATCTCCACGTTGGGGAAACGCCGGTGGACGATCTGCAACATGTCCCGAATTGCGGCACCTGAGGGAGAGGTTACGATTCCAATCCGCTGCGGAACAATGGGAAGGGATCTCTTTCGCTCCTCGTCAAAAAGCCCCTCTGCTTCAAGACGGCTCTTCAACTGTTCAAAGGCTATTTGCAGGGCCCCCACGCCCTTGGGTTCCATGTAGTCGAGGACTAACTGATATTCCCCCCGTGGCTCATAGAGGGACATCCTCCCACGGCAGATAATGTGAAGGCCGTCTTCAGGAGTGAAGGGTAGATCACGAGCCTGCTGCTTGAAAATGAGGGCCCTCATCTGACTCCATCGGTCCTTCAAGGTGAAATAGATGTGGCCCGAGCGGGGAATCCTCACATTGGAAACCTCCCCCTCCACCCAGATATCGATGAAATGTTCCCCTAAGAGGTCCTTTATCTCCTGGGTCAATTGGCTGACGGTATAGACAAATGCCCTACGGATCTCCAAAGATGTCCCTCCCTTGGGGCCTGCGCCGACTATATCAAAGAGTCCCCTCCATTTCAATGGGAAAATTGACCGGAATTTCCTGATTTTTGTTGGTGGGATTTCCCTAACCTTTTGATTTCACAACAGATTCTGTTTTTCCCGAGAGAAGGCCGTTGTCCCTTCGCTCGGGGCTTCGTGTCCGTGTCCGTTGTTCGTGATAATTAGGACCGCAGACCGAAGACCGCCGACGGCGGACGGCAGACCGCCTTAGAGGATCGTGCTCGTGCTCACATATTTCGTGCTCGTGAACCGTGTCCATGCTCGTGTTTCGGACCCCATCATTTGTCATTTGGGTTTAACTTTCCATTTTTAACCAATAAAACCAATCAGACTAAGTCAACCAACCAACTCATTTCCATTTGTCATTTGACGTTTCGCCTTAAGCCTTCTGCCTCCAGCCTCCCACCTCCCGCCTCTAACCTCTCACGACTTTCCCCTTTCCGACCACAGCACTGCGAAACTGCTTGAGTTTGCGCTCAGAGAATTCCCAGGTATCTGACGCTCATGGACAATGGTGTTCCCTTGTAGCAGGTTTATCGATGCACTATAATAGTGAATGTTGTGCACCACAGGTATGAGGATGGTTATGTATGAAATCAAAATCGAGTCCTCTTTTTCGGGAGCTCACCGCCTGAGGGGTTACGATGGGCAATGCGAGAACCTCCACGGACATAACTGGAAGGTAGAGGTCTGCATCTCGTCATCGGAATTGGGGGAGGACGGAATGGTTTTGGACTTCCGGAAGCTAAGGGAAGCCACCCAGGGGGTTTTAGAAGCCCTTGACCATAGATATCTCAACGAAATCCCCTATTTCGCCGAGATCAACCCGTCATCAGAGAACATTGCGAAATATATCTTCGATCGCCTCAAGGATCGACTTGAAGGAATCCAAGCTCAGTTAACCAAGGTAACGGCATGGGAATCTGCGAGCTCCTGTGCCTCTTACTATGAGGATTACGACAATGCGTGACGTTCAAAATCAAAAGGACTGGCGAAATATCGAGATAAACAAAGTTGGGGTGAAGGATATACGTTACCCCATTACCGTCCTGGATAAGAACAGAGGGGTGCAGCATACCGTGGCCAGCGTGAACATGTACGTTGATCTTCCCCACCATTTCAAGGGGACTCATATGAGCCGTTTCGTCGAGATCCTCAATAAGTACAGGGGGAGTATCGGTATGAAGAACTTCTCCAAGATCTTGAACGAGATGAAGGCGAAACTTCGGGCAAAGAAAGCCCACTTGGAGGTCGAGTTCCCCTATTTTATCCAAAAGAGCGCTCCGGTGACCCTATCGAAGAGCCTGATGGAATACCAATGCCGCTTCTGTGGCTCAAGCGATGAAGTCGAGGACTTCTACATGGGTGTTACGGTTCCCATCACCACCGTTTGTCCATGCTCCAAAGAAATCAGTCGATACGGGGCTCATAACCAGAGGGGCCTCGTGACGGTCCATCTTCGTTTCGAACGATTCATCTGGATTGAAGACGTCATCGACCTCATAGAGAGCTGCGCCAGCTGTGATGTCTATTCGATCCTGAAACGCCCCGATGAGCAGTACGTTACCGAAAGGGCCTATGAAAACCCGATGTTCGTGGAAGATGTGGTAAGGGAAGTCTCGGAGAAACTTATGGCCGATGAAAACATAACATGGTTCACCGTGGAATCGGAGAATTTCGAAAGCATCCATAACCACAGCGCCTACGCCTTCGTGGAGAGAAATAGGAATTGGGTTGTCCACTCATTGTACCGCAGAAACGGATCTCCCCTTTAACCTTTCCATCGTCGGGCAGAGAAATGGTATGGTTTTTGCTTGCTAATCTACTGCGGATACGGATACCCCTGTTCAGTTCCGAGGCTCCCGATGCAAAATCCCTACAATTTCACAAGACCGGTTCAACAATATGCCTTTCTGGGCGGGCGCGAAAGGGAGCTGAACGAAATCAAGTACTATATCAACCTCAATAGAGGCGGAAGCAATTTCCATTTGGCCCTTCAGGGAAATAGGGCCGCGGGAAAGACGAGCCTTCTCAATGTCGTCCAAAGTCTTTTTAGAGATGAAAAGGACATCCTCATGGTTCGCGTTGACCTCAACGTGGACCTTGTCACCTCTGAATATCTGTTCTACCGGGAAATCTTCAGCAACATCATCGGGGAAGGGCTGAACAAGGGAATTTATGTATGGCCGTCCAAGCTCGATCTCCCGGGTCGCCCCAAGAAGTTCCTCTACGACCATAACGAATCCCTCTTCTTTTATGAGATCAGAAAAGATGGAACCGTTGATGAAAAGCTCCTTTTCCCAGACTCCTGCGTTAACGCGGCAAAACAGAATAGACTCGATCTTCAAATCCCCCAACGCATTGCCATCGAGGGTTTTCGAACCTTGCTCAACGGCTTTTCCCAGAGGGGGATAAAGGTGATCGTCCTCCTCCTCGATGAATGCGACCTACTCTCCAAGAATACCGCCCTCATTCAAAAACAACGGAACATTATCGACTCCCTTTCTGGCTATATGTGCATCCTATCGGGTACGGACCGGATGTTTCCCGAGATGGATAAGGTCTTCTCGCCCTTTCGAAGGCAATTCATTACCATCAAGGTTGATAAGCTCCCCCATCTCACCCAGGTCATGGAATGCGTCCGGAAACCCCTTGAGGCAAATGAAAAAAAGGTCTTCGACGATGAGACCATCGGGCGTATCTTTACCCTCTCCAAAGGCATGCCGTATAAGATCAACATGCTATGCCACTTCATGTATGAGTATAAGAACCTAAAGGGTCAGAATCAGTGCCAGATCACCCCGGAAATTCTAAGGAAATTTGAGGAGCAACTCTGCCGTTCATAATAGTTGTGCTGCAGTGCTGCGGTGCTGCAATTTTGCGGTCAAATGGGGGCTCGATTGTGGGGTGTTGAGGTGTTACAATGTTGCCTTTGGAGGGCCTCAAGGAATTGAACGATCTCCCTTCGCACATCAGCATCTATCAGCATCCTGAGATGGTTGACATGGAATTCCTTTTGAGCTTCCGATGGCATCCATGGTATTCTGGCCCTCTCCTTCGAGACCAAACCGTCCCCCTTTTCGTTTACGATCTCTTCGGGCAGCATCATGGCGGGGATCATCTTGGGAAGTGAGTCGATCAACGAGGTTACCTCCCTCAATTCTCTGATATCGTGCGACGAGATACGATAGAGCTTCGTAAAAACCGTGCTCGTTGCCACCAGGTTGAGGTAATGTATGCAGCAGTGCTGCTCCTCTATTTCCTTCCTCTTCAGGCCGAGGATGAAGGGGGAATGGGGACGGAGCTCTTCCAATGCAACGCCCTTGAAGAGCTCAGCGATTTCTTCGTAGAGAGAGGAAATCCGAAGGTGAATTCTCCCGCCGTCCAACGACAGTTCCCTGGGTATTAACCGACCAGTGGTTTTGACTGCCCGGGCCAAAAATTCACCCACATTGGCCAGCCTGCTCCCCGCGTTTGGACAAGCCAAAAGGATGAGCCCGTCGATTCGATCCCTCTTATCGGGGTGATCCTGAATCCATTTTCGTGCCACGAGCCCTCCTCGACTATGACCGATGAGCATTAAACGCGCTCCAACGCCGAACATGGCCTCCGATTCCGCCACTATACCATCGAGCTCCTCCACCGCCAGGGCGATGGACCCGTAGGGTTCGCGCTGGGTCCACGTCAGCAGATTATATCCCCTATCCTTAAGGAGGCCCCAGAGAGGGAGTGGCCTCGAGGGGAGCATCCTCAACGGCGTGGAAAGGCAATAGTTCTGGAACTGCCAGGGGGAAAAGTATGGTGGAGAAGGCCTTTCCGGATAATCCGCCAGCACATAATCAAAGGATATCTTCCCCCTCCCAAGGAACTCCTCATAGGGATTGGTCCAGCTCTTCTCCGTTGCACCGAACCCGTGGATGAAGATGAGGATGGGTTTTCCCTCTGCACCCTTCCAAACCCGGATTGGAAAATCAAGGACCATGGGATTGTCTCGACTCTCTCAAGGAAGATGAGGGGAAAATGACGATCAACCAGCCTCGGGGTTAAGGGTGACAGCTTTTCCCTCCCGTCTACCCTCTTTTAGGGACTCGATCTGTCGTGCGGGCATGGACATCCCCGCGGACATGATCAACTTGAAGGCATCCTCGACGGTGATCTTCAAGGGAATGGTCTCTTCTCGCGGTACAAGAATAAAAAACCCGGAGGTCGGATTGGGAGTGGTGGGGATGAACAGATGGAGGAAATTCGCTCCAACCTTTGAGGCGAGATCTCCGCTGGGAGAACCGGTTACGAAGGCGATGGAGTAGATCCCCTTCCTCGGATATTCGACCAAGACGACCTGGCGGAACTGGGAAGGACGATCCAGAATAAAGGTCTGAACGACCTCTTTCGCCCCCGTATAAACAGTCCTCACCAAGGGGATCCTTGAGAACAGCAACCCGATCCAATCCACCAGCTTCTTTCCCACGAAATTTGCCGTGACCAGACCGACAAGAAAGATAACGATCAATGTTACGATGAAACCGAGCCCGGGGATGTGGAAGGGGAGATAGGTGGCGGGGTTATACCGGGGAGGGAGGAGACCAACTAAGCAGTCCGCCGTGGCGCTCACGATCTTCAGGATATAGATGCTCAGGGAAATGGGTATGAAGACGAGCAAACCCGTCAAAAAATACTTCCTAAGTATGGCTCGCAACCATTTCACCACAAAACACCGAAAAAACGGAACTTGAAATCCATAAATATTAATATACTTGCGGATGGATTGCAACAAAAGTTGGATCGGAGTTTCCTCAAGTTTGTCGAGAACACCGTTGTTCTTCAGCAAAATTTAGATACCTGGGAATTTGGAAAAGGAGCTCTGAGCGCAAACTCAAGCAGTTTCGCAATGCTGGTCGGAAAGGGGAAAGTCGTGAGAGGTTAGAGGCGGGAGGTGGGAGGCTGGAGGCAGAAGGCTTAAGGCGAAACGTCAAATGACAAATGAAAATGAGTTGGTTGGTTGTATTGGTTTGATTAGTTTTATTGGTTTATCCAGAAAATCCAAATCTCAAATTCAGCTCAAATGACAAATGATGGGGTCCGAAACACGAGCACGAGCCGTATCACGAGCACGAAACTCACGGACACGGTTCACGAGCACGAAATATGTGAGCACGAGCACGATCCTCTAACGCGGTCTGCAGCCGCCGTTTTTTTTGTCTTATCGGCGGTCATCGGTCTGCGGTCTGCGGTCCTAATTATCACGAACAACGGACACGGACACGAAGCCCCGAGCGAAGGGACAATGGTGTTCTCTCGAGAAAAATGGAATCTCTTAAGAAATCAAAAATTTACAGAAATCCTGCCAACAAAAACCAAGAAACTCCGGAATTTGGACTATTGGGGGACATCGAAGGACTGGACTTTTTAGCCAAACTCATGTAGCTTAGAGTTTAACGGTCGGGGAGTAGCGCAGCCTGGTAGCGCGCTTGCTTCGGGAGCAAGAGGCCGGGAGTTCAAATCTCCTCTCCCCGACCATTTTTGCAGCTTCCGTCCAGAGGCCGCAATTGAGGGCCTGCAATATCAAGGAGGAAGAGATGAAGATCGTTAAAATCAGTGAGGTATACAAGGAACCCTACGCCCGTCCCCTCTTTACGGGACCAGACGTGACCAGGCAGGTCCTAGCCCCCGATAGTAAAGAGTTTAACGTGAATATCGTGAACTTCGGGAAGGGAGTGCGGAACAAGTTTCATGCCCATGACAGCGAGCAGATCCTCATAGTCACAGGTGGCAGGGGCATCGTGGCCACGGAGAGGGAAGAGAGGGTTGTGACCGAGGGGGAGGTCATTCACATCCCAGCCGGGGAGAAACACTGGCATGGTGCTACCAACGACTCGGGGTTTTCCCACATCTACGTGACGAGAGTGGGAAGCCAGGTGACACAATTGGAAGATTAGAGCCTCCCCAGGTTCGCCAGCTTAGCAGCCACCAATCATGGACCAAATCCCTTTCGCTCCATGCAAGGGATTTTTGGTCATTCTGATGTTGACTTCGCCGCATATCTAAAACTTGTCCTTGGATCTCGAACACGGGGTTTGCGGCCGTTTCCCCTGGCTAAGAATGGTCAGCTCCCGCCTTTACAACCCTCCCGGTTTTATGTAATATGAGTTGAACATTTATCGCTTGGAGAAAAAGCTGATGCTCGCCACCGGTGTCGGGCTGATCATCTTGGGCTATCTGGCCGGCTCCATCCCCACTGGCCTACTCCTGAGCAAGGCCTTCTCCGGTGTGGACCCTCGCAAGGAGGGGAGCCGAAATATTGGGGCGACCAACATCCTGCGAACAGCGGGTAAAACATTGGGGGCCCTTACCCTCGTGGGCGACTGTCTTAAGGGGTTGATCCCGGTCCTGCTCGCCTTATGGCTGATCCCTTCCGAGGCTTGGGTTGGCCTCGTTGCCCTTTCAGCCTTCGCGGGACATCTTTTCCCCGTCTTTTTGAAATTCAAAGGGGGGAAAGGCGTGGCAACAGCGCTCGGCGTCTACCTGGGCATTGCCCCTCTGGCGGTATTGATCGACGCCGGGATCTTTTTCGGCGTGGTTTTGAAATGGAGGTTTATTTCCCTCGGCTCACTGACGGCCGGGGCAACAATGCCCGTTCTCATCGCCATCTTGACGGGATCGAAACCTTATGTGATCGCGAGCCTCATCATTGCCGGATTTATTTACTATCGGCACGAATCTAACATCCGAAGGCTGCTTGCCGGTTCCGAGAACAGGTTCAATTTCTGAGGCTCTCGTAAGACGATNACAACTTCTTCAATCGCTGAATCGCTCGTCTCCTCCTCTTAGAGGGCCTTCGCGAAGGCCCTTTCTTCTTACCTATCNCCCCTTCGTCATTATCAATCTCCTCTGGATCCACCCCCTTCTTCTCCATGACGGCCGCTATGCCCATTCTCGTCTCGAACTCTTCCGAGGAGACAGTCGTGGCCCCAACCCTTTCGGCTGAATGGGCCACCTCCCGGTCCGAAGTGACAATTACTGCTCCTTGTCCAAACCTCTTTGCCAGGCGCTTGATTACCTCATCGGCTCTTTCATCCCGCTTCGAGTAGATCACGAGAATTCCGCGCTCCCATTGCTGGCTTTCCGTCAAACTACCTGATCGCCAACCATCGAATACGACGGTAATCTCGTGCCCACGAATCCTCTTATAGGAGGCAAGTTGACGGATCAATGCCTCCCTCCCCATCTGGAGGTCCCTCGACTCCACTTCCCTCAGGGACGGGGACTGTCGGATGAGGTTATACCCGTCGACGATGAGTCGGGTAGCCACTTCTGAATCACCCGAAAAGGGAGAGATTAGAGGTAGGTAAGCCAGTGGCGATATTCGTCGAGTTTCCCCTTAACCACATCGAAAAACGTCGCCTGAATGACCTTAGTGAGGGGACCAATTCTACCCGCGCCAATGACCCGATCGTCCACCTCCCTGATCGGGGTTACCTCGGCCGCCGTACCTGTGAAAAAGGCCTCATGAGCCGTGTAGAGCTCATCGCGCGTGAATCGTTCCTCGATGACGGGCCAGCCCTTGGCTTTGGCTATTTGTATAATGGCATCCCGCGTAATTCCCGGTAGGATTGAGGTAAGGGGGGTTGTCTTTATTATCCCGTCTTTAACCATGAAGATATTCTCCCCGCTCGCCTCTGACACGTATCCCTCGGTATCCAGCATGAGGGCCTCATCATATCCCATTTTAACCACTTCCCTCTTTGCCAGAACTGAGTTGACGTAATTCCCACAAATCTTCGCCTTGGTCATCATCACGTTGACGTGATGCCGAGTAAAGGAAGACGTTTTGATCCTGATGCCCTTTTCAAGGGCACCTTCTCCCAAATATGCCCCCCAAGGCCATGTGATAACGGCCAGGCGAATCGGATTATCCCCTGGGTAGACCCCCATCACTCCCTCTGAGATGAAGGCGATGGGTCGAATATATCCCTCCTTTAGGCCGTTGGCCTTGAGGGTCTCTTTGCACGCCTCCGCGATCTCCTCCTTGGAGAAGGGCATTTGGATATCCCCAATTTTTGCCGAATCGAACAGGCGATCCACGTGCTCTTTCAGCCTGAATATGGCCGATGACCCATCGTGACAAACGTAACATCGGATTCCCTCAAAGACCCCGAGCCCGTAATGAAGAGTATGGGTTAAAATGTGAACCCTGGCCTCGTCCCAGGGAATCAGCTCTCCGTCCATCCATATCTTTTCTGCCTTTTGAACCATAACCAGCTCCTCCTTCACTCATAATGGAAATAAGTTGACTATTACCCTATTTAACCGGTTTTGTCAAACGACAAACAGCTCATACCATGAAGTAACCCCTGTTTCTTGGGCTACTCGCCGAGGGCCATTTTTTCATCATTTATTCTCATGGAATCTCATCTGGAGTATTGGAATAATGGAATACTGGAATGATGGGTTCATGGATAGCTTTTACCTTGATAAAGGTTGGAGGAGCGTCCGCCTACGGCGGACTTGAGGCTGAAGGCCAAGAATACTTTGCCTCGTGCCTCAGCGAAGTGATTCTCAAGCGAAGCGCTCCTGAACCAAAAGTACCGCCTTTTCGTTTTTGATAACCAATATTCCATGATTCCAACATTCCATCAATCCATCGGCACACTATTCCAGCTGAGGCAAAAATCCTGGGTTCTCACATAGTCAAATGGCTAGTAAAAATACTCCATATGCAGGCCACGAAGCTCCAAAGACAAATCCCCTTTACAACCTCCCAGCGGTATGATACGAGAAAGAGGCATATCATTTGCAATGGAGACCTCTACTATGGAGAGAACACTCATCACAGGTGGAGCGGGCTTCCTGGGCTCTCACCTCTGCGACTACTTCGTGGAGAAGGGACATGAGGTCATCTGTATGGATAACCTTCTCACCGGGAATGTGGACAACATTTCCCACCTCATAGGGCACGAACGCTTTACCTTCATAAAATATAATGTCACCGAGTTCATCTATGTCCAGGGACACCTCAATAACATCCTCCATTTTGCCTCCCCCGCCAGCCCCAATGACTACTTGAATTTTCCCATTCATACATTAAAGGTTGGTTCCCTTGGAACCCATAAGGCCCTTGGGTTGGCCAAGGAAAAGAAGGCCAGGTTTCTCCTTGCCTCAACCTCCGAAGTCTATGGGGACCCCCTGGTCCATCCCCAAAAAGAGGATTACCAAGGGAATGTGGATCCGGTCAACCCCAGGGGGGTTTATGATGAGGCCAAACGATTTGCCGAGGCCATAACAATGGCTTACCATCGTTCCCACGGTGTTGATACTCGAATCGCCAGAATATTCAATACCTATGGTCCGAGAATGAGGCTTGATGATGGGAGGGCCCTTCCTACCTTTATGGTTCAAGCCTTGAAAAATGAGGACCTCACCGTGTTCGGCGATGGATGCCAAACCCGCAGCTTTTGCTACATTTCCGACATGGTGGAGGGAATCTATCGGCTCCTTTACTCGGGCGAACACCTCCCCGTTAACCTGGGCAATCCCGAAGAAATCAGTATCCTGGATTTCGCCAAGGAGATCATCGTCCTCACAGGATCCAAGAGCCGAATCACCTACAAGTCGCTGCCATCCCACGATCCAAAGGTGAGGCAACCCGATATAACCAAGGCGATAACCCTTTTGGGGTGGGGGCCGAAGGTCAGCCGAAAAGAGGGATTACGAACGACGGTGGGTTATTTCAAGACAAAGATCTCCGAGAAATCGAACCGATAGAAAAATCGCTCAATGCCTCACCTCGTGCCTGACCTTTATCCTCATCCTCCCTTTTAGGACTACCTTGGCCGTTTGAGCCCCCAAGAGAGCCTCATCCACCCACTGGTCTTCCTCAGTAATCCTCACCTTGATGTCTCTCCGGAATTCACTATGAGGCCCCAATGCGTCTGACAGGCCCTCGATCCAAACCTCTGCGGCCTTAGAGCATTCGAGGGGATACGGTTTAGAGTGAGGTATTGAGCAGCAAAAGTCGAGGATATTGATCTTCAGGAGGGTTTGTAGGAGATGGGTTGAGACCTCCCGCAATTTGGGATAACTTATGCGACGCGTCAGTCCCAAACCGATAAGCAAGATTTTGGGAGACCGAATCCGCTCGTTGGAGGGAATGATGACCGTTTCCTTGAAGCGTCCCGTGATTCGCCCGTGTATGATCTCCCGGGATATGGCCCCGTTGAGCCGCCAATCGAGAAGGCCGGCAGGCCCTCTCAGAGGCCTCTCATCCTCAAAGAAGCCTGCCTGAACTAATTGGCATTCCTGGCGATCTATGGGTTCGGAAGAGATGATAACTTCCATCGAGTCCTCAGGAAAACAGGCATATGGTGCCTATTCGGCCTGTCGGCTCTCTTCCGACTTGACCTTGTCCAAAACCCCGTTAATGAAGGCCCCGGAGTCCTCAGAGCCAAACTTCTTTCCGATATCGATGGCCTCGTTTATGGCCACCTTGGGGGGGATATCATTACAGTAGAGGAGCTCGTAGATTGCAATTCTGAGGATGTTTCGATCCACGTGAGCCATGCGGTCGATTTTCCAGTGGGATGAGTATTTTTCAATGATGCGATCTAAATCCCCTCGATGTTCCTCGACTCCCCTGATGATGCGCGCCGAAAAATCCATAGCCCCCTTCAACACCTCGAAATTGTTCCAAAAGAGGCTTAAGGCTTGTTCGATTCCCCCCCGATCAAATTCCCTCTGATAGAGGACTTGGAGAGCAATTTCCCTCGCCCGTCGTCGAACTCCCAAGGCACCCTCCCTCCGGAGGTTCACCGGGTCAAGGGGTCAGGTCTCAACATTTGACATAGTGACGTAGTATATTTGTCATCTGGAATTTCTAAAGGCCTAGCCTTTTTTCTGTCAAATGTTGAGACCTGACCCCTACACTTCTCCCATGGTTCTGAAGAGATTCACCATCTCGATGGCTGCAAGGGCCGCATCCCAGCCCTTGTTCCCCGCTTTCGTCCCCGCCCTCTCGATTGCCTGCTCTAAATTGTCGGCCGTAATGACCCCGAAGGAGACGGGAACCCCGCTGTCCAAGGAAACCTTGGCAATCCCCTTGGCTACTTCGGCGCTTATGTATTCAAAATGGGGTGTTGCCCCTCGTATGACGCACCCCAAACAGATGACGGCATCATAGCGACCACTTTCCGCTATTTTCTTGGCGGCCAATGGAATTTCAAAGGCACCGGGAACCTTGACAATGGAGAGGTTCCTTTCCTCTGCTCCGTTTCGAGTCAGGGCGTCTAGGGCTCCTTCCAGCAAACGTTCATTGATGAAATCATTGTACCGGCTGACCACAAGCCCGAACTTCAGTCCCTCGGCGTCAATCTTCCCTTCTAGGACCTTCGGCATCTCTTTTTCCTCCCCAGGATTGACGGCTTCGTATAAATTCCACCTGCTGCGTTACGCTTCATCTTTCGTCATTGCGGCGTGCTGGTAAGTACGCCTCACTCCTCAAGATTCGCAAGCCTTGCATTTGGAGCTTTTTACTTTGCCGTCCCATGTTTGACTTTTTGCGAGTTCATCAGGATTAGTCATCCGCTTTGATGGAAAGGAGGTGGCCTAACTTCTTCTTTTTGGTTTTCAGATACCTCATGTTCTCCCTTTGGGGATCCGTTTCGATGGGAACGCGATCGACCACCCGTATCCCATATCCCTCCAATCCAATGATCTTTCGTGGGTTATTGGTCATCAAGCGTATGTTACGCACCCCCAGATCCACGAGGATTTGGGCCCCAATTCCATAGTCCCTGAGGTCAGCTTTGAACCCCAGCTCCTTATTCGCCTCAACCGTGTCTCTTCCATTTTCCTGTAATTCGTATGCCTTCAGCTTGTTTATCAGGCCGATCCCCCTGCCCTCTTGGTTCATATAGAGGATAACCCCCTTTCCCTCCTCCTCAACCATGGCCATTGCCTTGTGGAGCTGATCACCACAATCGCACCTCTTGGACCCAAAAACGTCGCCCGTCAAACACTGGGAATGGACCCTCACCAGAACCTCATCTTCCGGATGGATCTCCCCCTTAACCAGGGCCAGATGGTGATGACGGTCGACATCATTCTCATAGCCGATGGCGGTAAACGCACCCCCATATTCCGTCGGGAGCGTCACAGTGGCAGCTCGCCTCACCAGGGATTCGTTTCGCATGCGGTACTCGATTACGTCCGCGATGGTGATGATCTCCAAATCATGTCTGCCGGAGATGATCTCCAGGTCGGGCATCCGGGCCATTGTCCCGTCATCGTTCATAATCTCACAGATTACGGCAGCCGGTTTTAACCCTGCCAGTCGTGCCAAATCCACCGACCCCTCTGTTTGGCCGGTCCTGACCAGTACCCCGCCTTTCCTCGCCTTGAGGGGAAAGATATGACCTGGACTGACCAGATCCTCGGGCTTGGTTCGATCATCGATAGCGGTCAACACCGTTGTCGCCCGATCCGCTGCTGAGATACCCGTGGTTACCCCCCGTTTGGCTTCAATGGATACCGTAAAGGCCGTCTGAAATCTCGACCTGTTCTCGGAGACCATCATGGGCAGCTTTAGCTCTTCCACCCTTTCCGGGGTGAGGGCCAGGCAGATGAGACCCCTGCCATACTTGGCCATGAAATTAATCGCGGCCGGCGTCACCTTTTCCGCCGCAATTACCAGGTCCCCCTCGTTCTCCCGATCCTCGTCGTCGACCAAAATGACCATCTTTCCTTCTCTGATGTCCTCGATCGCCGAGTCAATGCCGGTTACCATACGATTCACCCCATCTATTCAAAGCCGTGTTTGGCCAGAAACTCTATGTCCAGCCCTGATTTGGGAGCTCTTTCCTCGCCCCTCTGGCCGGACAAGAACCTCTGAACGTATTTCCCGACAATATCCGTCTCAACGTTTACCTTATCCCCAACCCTCTTTCGGGCGATGGTGGTCCGTTGAGAGGTGAAGGGAACAATGGTCACGCTCAATCCATTTTCCCATAACTCATTTACCGTCAGGCTAATCCCATCGATGGCCACCGACCCTTTTTCCACCATATAGGGGAGCAAATCCTCCGATGTTCGAAACGTAATGGTAATGGAGCCCCGCTCCTCCTGCCTTCCGGTTATGGTAGCCGTACCGTCGACATGGCCTAAAACCAAATGGCCTCCCAAACGGTCCGAAAGGGTTAGCGGCCTTTCCAGATTTACCGGCTCCATTGGCTTTAATTCCCCAAGAGTTGTACGCCCAATGGTCTCCTTGGAAACATCCGCGGTGAACGTCTTTCCATCTACACCGAAGACGGTCAGACAGGCACCATTGACCGAAATGCTATCACCCGCTTTTATCTCTGTCAAACCCCAGGGAGAACTGAAGGCGATCCTCGTGGACTCTCCCCTCCTTTCCACCTTTGAGACGAAACCAATTGCCTCTATTAATCCCGTGAACACCTATCCTTCCCCCATGCTCGCCCCTACGGGGGAGCTCAGTACCCAACCTTATCGTTTTTTCCTGCCCTTTGTTGTCTCCTTTGTCCGATTGCCGAGGAGCTCGGTGAGCTCATCCATGAATTCGTTGATATCCTTGAATTGCCGGTAAACGGAGGCAAACCTCACATAGGCGACCCCATTGAGGCTTCGGAGTTCGTCGGTCACCTTCTGACCTATTACGGTGCTCTTGACCTCCCTCTCACCTGCCTCTTGGATCCCTTGCTCTATTCGGTTGACGATCCTCTCAAGGTGATCAATGCTTATGGGACGTTTCTCGCAGGCCTTCCTCAGGCCGCTCATGATTTTTAACCGATTAAAGGGTTCCCTCCTTCCGTCCCTCTTGACCACCATTGGCATGGCGCTCTCGACCCTCTCCGATGTGGTGAACCGTCTCCCACAGGAAAGGCACTGACGGCGCCGCCTAATGGTCTCCTTATCCCTGCTGAGCCTTGAATCCGCAACTCTGCTCTCCGTACTGGAGCAAAAGGGACACTTCATGGGTTACCCTTTGAATTGAGTTACCTCCACACCTGCCCGCTCGATAAGCTCCTTGGCTAAATCATCGCTGTAACCATCCCGGTAAACAATTCTCTTGATCCCTGCATTGATGAGCATCTTAATGCAGATGGTGCACGGATAGTTAGTACAGAAGAGGGTGGCCCCTCGAATCCGGACTCCATGATATGCCGCCTGAATAATTGCATTCTGCTCCGCATGGAGCCCTCGACACAGCTCATGCCGCTCGCCCGATGGTACCGACATCTCCTGCCGAAGACAGCCTACATCAAGGCAGTGGGGAATCCCCGAGGGAGCCCCGTTATATCCCGTTGCCAATATATTCCGGTCCTTAACTAAGATGGCTCCCACTTTCCTCCTCAAGCACGTGGACCGTTTAGCCACGAGATGGGTGATATCCATGAAGTATTCATCCCATGACGGACGAGACATACTCTCCCCGGATATGCCCGCTATGTTTCACCCCTACGCGCAATCGCCGGGCCCCTTCAGTTATGATTCGGGACATCTTCCAAGTGCCCGGATCGCACCGGGCAATTCCTCAACTCATTCCGCCTGATCAGGTGCAAAACCGACTCTGATCTTGGAGAGCATCATCCCTTAAAAGTGGAAAAGATGAGAACTGCGTTGGTTCCTCCAAATCCGAAGGAATTGGACATCGCGATATTGACATCCACTTCCCTGGATTCGTTGGGCACATAGTCGAGATCACATTGGGGGTCGGGATTCTCTAGATTAATGGTAGGAGGGATGATCCCATCTCTCTGGGTTAAGATGCTAAAAATCGCCTCTGTACTCCCTGCCGCCCCGAGGAGGTGTCCTGTCATGGATTTGGTTGCGCTGATGGGGATCCTGTAAGCATGTCCCAAAAATACCGTTTTAATGGCGATGGTTTCCGAAAGATCATTTAAGGGAGTTGAGGTACCATGGGCGTTGATGTAGTCTATTTGGTCCGGAGAAATCCCGGCATCTGCCATGGCGAACCTTATGCATTTGGCCGCCCCCTCCCCGTTTGGCGACGGGGCCGTTATGTGGTAGGCATCTCCGTTAAACCCATATCCGATGATCTCAGCGTATATCCTTGCCCCTCGCCGAAGGGCAAAGTCCAATTCCTCCAAAATGAGAATCCCCGCTCCCTCAGAAATAACAAACCCGTCCCTCTCCCTATCAAAGGGCCTGCAGGCCTTTTCCGGTTCATCGTTTCGGGTGGAAATGGCCTTCATCACGTTAAAGCCGGCCACGCACAGGGGGGTGATATTGGCCTCAGTTCCCCCCGTGATAATGACATCCGCATCCCCATAGCAGATGGCTCGAAATGCATCCCCGACTGCATGAGCCCCCGTTGCACATGCCGTCACCACACACGTATTCGGTCCCCTCGCATTGAAGTGCATGGCAACATGCCCCGCGGCCATATTGGCAATCAACTTGGGTATAAAAAATGGGGTTATCCTGTGTGGCCCCCTCTCCAAAAGGACCTTGTGATACTCCTCGATGGTAGGGAGACCGCCTAAACCCGTCCCGATGATCACCCCAACCCGATCGCTAATCTCCTCATCGATCTCCAACCCGGAATCCTCCAATGCCATTGTTGACGCGGCAACGGCGTATTGAATAAAGAGATCCATCCTGCGAACCTCTTTTCTCTCCACGTAATTCTCCGGGTTAAAGCCTTTCACTTCGCCGGCGATTTTCGTTTCATGTTGGCTCGTATCGAAACGCGTGATCGGGCCGATCCCCGACTTCCCTTCACAGGTATTCCTCCAGGCCTCTTCAACGCCGATCCCGTTGGGAAGGACAAGCCCCAATCCTGTAACGACAACCCTCCTCTTCAATGCGCTACCCTTTCAATCCCTCTCAGCGGGTTGAAATATCCCCTCAAATGACCTCTCGATCTCACATCATGCTATGCCGCCATATGGGCTTTGATATACTCAATGGCGTCACCAACGGTCTGGATCTTCTCGGCATCCTCATCCGAGATCTCCATGTCGTACTCCTCCTCCAAGGCCATTACCAACTCCACCAAATCCAGGGAATCCGCCCCCAAATCATCGATGAATTTGGCCTCCAAGGTCACCTCTTTTTCATCCACACCCAGTTGATCTACGATGATCTCCTTGACTCGACTCTCGACGGACATCTGGTCCTCACCTCCTTTGCAATGCTAAATCTACATGTATATTCCACCGTTTACGTTTAAGACGTGTCCCGTGATATAACTCGAGGCATCGGAAACGAGAAAATAGACGGCGTTGGCCACATCCGAGGGCGTGCCCAGTCTCGCCATGGGAATCTGTGCCTTCAACTCCTCCTTCACCTTCTCTGAGAGAGCTTCCGTCATGGGAGTCTCAATATAGCCCGGTGCAATGGCGTTCACATTGATTCCCCTCTGAGCATATTCCCTCGCGACGGACTTGGTCAATCCAATGATGCCTGCTTTGGAGGCGGCGTAATTGGCCTGACCGGCATTTCCCATTTCTCCCACCACCGATGCGATATTGACCACTCTCCCGCCCTTGCGCTTTACCATATGCTTGACGGCTGCCTTGGTACAATTAAACGTCCCCTTGAGATTTACATTCAAAACAGCGTCCCAGTCCCCCTCTGTCATCCTCAGAAGGAGCTTATCCCGGGTGATACCGGCGTTATTCACCAGGATGTCGATCCCTCCCAATCGCTCCACCGTCTTGGCAACGATTACCTCCGCGTCAGCGGGATTGGAGACGTCTCCCTCGAGGGCGAGCCCCCTCCTGCCTAAGTCCTCAATCTCCTCGGCCGTTTTCAAAACTCCTTCCATGTTAATGTCCGACACTGCCACATCAGCACCCTTACTCGCCAAATGGAGGGCCGTCACCTTGCCAATTCCCTGCGCTCCTCCCGTTACTAATGCCACCTTTCCCTCTAAATCCATCATACGACCTCTTCACGACGTGCTGGCTTTTCTCTTACTCGCGGATTCCCTGATGAGTTCCTGACCGATAACATTCCTCTGGATCTGGTTCGTTCCCTCGTAGATCTGCAGAATCTTGGCGTCCCTCATCATCTTCTCCACGGGATACTCCCTCATGAAGCCGTATCCACCGAAGATCTGTACGGCATCAATGGTCACCTTCATAGCCACATCTGAGGTAAAGAGTTTCACCATTCCCGATACCTTTGAGAAGTCCTTCGGGTTGCTGTCGATAAACCGAGCCACCGAGTAAACGAGGGCGCGCGCAGCCTCTATTTGAGTAGCCATATCCGCAAGCATATGTTGAATGGCCTGGAAGGAGATGATTTTGCGCTCGAATTGAACCCGCTCCCGGGCATACTGGATGGCCGCATCCAACGCGCCCTGAGCCAGGCCAACACCCTGGGCTCCAATTCCCGGACGAGTCTTGTCGAAGGTCTTCATGGTGATAATGAACCCCATCCCCTCACGGCCGATAACGTTTTCCTCTGGTACCCGGCAGTCCTGAAAAATGAGTTCCCGAGTTGCCGAAGCCCGGATCCCCAGCTTCTTTTCCTTCTTGCCGAACTCGAAACCGGGAGTCCCCTTCTCCACGATGAATGCACTGGCTCCCCTGGCGCCCCGCGACCGATCCGTCATGGCGATAATGGAGTAGATCTCCGCCTCGCCCCCGTTGGTGATCCACTGTTTCGTCCCGTTCAAAACGTACGAATCCCCGTCTCGAACTGCTGTCGTCTGGATGCCTCCGGCATCGCTTCCGGCATTGGCCTCGGTCAAACCGAAGGCGGCCAGCCGCTTCCCCTCTCCTATGTCGGGGAGATGCTTCCTCTTCTGTTCCTCATTGCCGAACATCAAAATGGGATAGGCCCCCAGCCCACTTCCCGCATAACTCGTGGAAATGCCGAGACAGGCCCAACTCAGCTGTTCAACGGCCAGACAATTCTCCAAAACCCCGCCGCCAAATCCCCCGTATTCCTCGGGGAGATAGACCCCGAAAAGGCCAGCATCGGCGCATACCTTCATGATCTCCCACGGGAACTCCTCCTTCTCGTCCAGCTCCGCCCTCACCGGAAGCACTTTCTCCACCGCGATCTTTCTCGCCAGATCCCGTATCATTTCCTGTTCTTGCGTTAGAAAGTAATCCAACCCAGCCCCTCCTCAATCAATGGATGATCTTCTCCTTGATCTGATCCAGTATCTTCATGACGTTTTTGTGTCCCATTTTCAACAGCTCTCGCCTTTTGTCAAGTTCCTCCACCAGGCGTCGGTTAAATGCCTTCTCCACCAGCTCGATACCGAGTAAAACCGCATTCATAATAGCCTTGCCCGATGAGCTTCCGTGGCATATCAAGCATATTCCATTGATTCCCAAAAGGGGGGCGCCTCCGTACTCGGAATGATCCACCTTCTTCTCTAAATTGGCAAAAGCTCCCCTGATGAGGAGATAACCGAGCTTCGCCTTGAGGCTCTTCTTGATCTCGTCCTTCAGTATCGTCCCGATGGTCTCCGCCAATCCCTCACTGGTCTTTAAGGCGACGTTCCCCACAAACCCGTCGCACACCACCACATCCGCGCTCCCATTGTAAAGATCCCTCCCCTCGACATATCCGGTATAGTTTAAGCCAGTTCGCTTTAAAATCGCGTTGGTTTCCCGAGTCAACTCGTTCCCTTTAGCCTCCTCCGTTCCGTTGCTGAGAAGACCCACTCGGGGGTTCTCCATTCCCAGCACCAGCTTCGCATAAACACTGCCCATGATGGCAAATTGAATAAGGTGGAAGGGCTTGCAGTCCACATTTCCCCCGGCATCCAACAGAACAGTGGCCCCCTTTGGCGTGGGGTGCACCGTCGCGATAGCCGGCCGTTCCACTCCCTCAAGTTTGCGCAGGATAAACATGGCAAAAGCCATGGCGGCACCGGAGTTCCCCGCGCTGACTGCGGCATCCGCTTCACCCTCTCTCACGAGCTCCAAAGCCACTTTGATGGAGTAATCTCGGTTCTGTCTCACCACCAGGGAAGGAGACTCGTGCATTCCCACCGCATGGGGGGCGTGGTATACGGACAAAGGCAGACCGGAGGTGTCGTGTTTTTGTAGCTCGGCGTAAACGANCTCCTCATCGCCCACCAAAATAACTTTGGCCCCGTGATTGCGCGAGGCCATGACCGCTCCCTCCACAACTGCCTGNGGCGCATGCTCGCCTCCCATGGCGTCCACGGCTATCTGCATATAAATTGTCCCCTCCGTTGCACTAAGCAACGCTAAGCCCTTGGTGAATACGTCCATCAGAGAGCGTATGAATCAGAGGGCTTAGGTCTCCTCTCCTTTGAAGATTTCTTCCCCCTTATACGTTCCACAGTGAGGACAGACGCGGTGAGGGAGTTTGGGCTCATTGCATTGAGGACATAGGGAAAGAATGGGAGATGTCAGCTTCTTGTGGGTCCTGCGCTTATCCCTCCGTGATTTGGACAACCGTCTCTTCGGCAGTGCCATTGCTTCAGTTCCCTTTCCCGCCCCGCCCGATCTTAAGTCCTTTCAGAGGGGCAAACCGCTCATCGACAACTTCTTTTTTGCACGAACAGCTTCCACGATTGAGATCGGCCCCACAGATCGGACACAACCCTTTACAAGATGCACGACATAAGGGTTTGTATGGGACGTCCAATAGGATTTGTTCTCGAATGATGGCCGAGAGATCGATTTCGCCTTCATAGTAGTAGCTCGACCTAAGGTCGTCCTTATCGAGCTCTGCTTCCTGGGGAGGCGTCGCGCCCTCGAAGGGAAAGAGCGTCAATTCGCAATCTGAATCGAGGGGGAACCGATAGTCCTCCAGACATCGACTGCACTGGAGGATCAATTCCGCCTGTATCCCCCCCCGTATCAATACGACCTCGTCCGACTTATTGATCCTTAAATGAGCCCGAACGGGTTTATCGAGGGAAAAATCGATACGAGGTAAGGCCAGGAAAAACTCCTTGAAGCTTGAGGGTTCCTCAACCAATTGAATCCCCATTCCCTCATCGGGTATATCTTGGATGTTCAACGTCGTCACAATGCGTTTATACTCCAAAATCCTCTGTCATGCCAGTTGAAAGCCCAATAGCAATGTACAACCTCGATTTAAAATATGCAAGTATAAGAAATTTTCCCCTTTTGTCAAGGGAAAATGGTCCTTTCACCAAGGGGGGTTTCCCCGTTTAGAGGGCACGCTTGTTAATGGGCTGAGGATCCATCAGGCATATAAGGGAAACACGGGAACCCGACCTGCCATGTACGGCCATTTGAATTAATTTCCCCAAAATATTCCCTCCGCCCATTGTAATTGTCCGGAGGTTTTTGTAAAATCTTACCATTTTCAATGGAGGCAGTACCAATGATTGATTGGAACGTGGCCCTCAAGGTATTTGTCTTTGGTTTTTCCGGAGTATTCACCACGTTGGCGCTCCTCATGCTCGCAATAACCATTTCGGGGTACGTCATCGCCAAACTATCCAAGGGGAATGAGGGCAAATAGCTCACGCGGAATAAGGAGAGGCGGCCGTGGAAGGATCCTTTTTCAATACCATCATTCTTAAGACTGGTCTCGTTCACCTGTACTGGGGCCATGTGGTTATGTGGGCCATCGGATTCGTTTTCATTTATCTCGCCGTCAAGAAGGATTTTGAGCCCCTCCTTTTGGTACCCATCGGTTTCGGGATTTTCATCGTGAACCTCCCCCTCACACCGCTTATGGGAATATTCGAGGGAAAACGGGAGTTAATCAACATCTTTTACCACTACGGCCTCGAATGGGAGGTCATCCCTCCCCTCATATTCCTCGGAGTCGGGGCGCTCACGGACTTCGGCCCCCTCATAGCAAACCCAAAGACCTTCATGCTGGGGGCGGCCGCCCAATTCGGCGTTTATGTTACCTTTTTCGGCGCCCTTTTCCTCGGCTTTGGAGTCAACGAAGCCGCATCTATCGGGATAATCGGAGGTGCGGATGGACCAACGACGATCTACCTTACCGCCAAGCTAGCCCCCCATCTGCTGGGACCCAATGCCATCGCCGCTTATTCCTATATGGCCATGGTCCCCTTAATCCAACCCCCAATCATGAGGCTCTTGACCACCAAGGAAGAACGGATGATCGTGATGAAGCAGCTCCGGCCCGTATCGAAACTGGAGAAGGTGTTGTTTCCCCTCATCGGTACGGCCATCATCTGCCTACTGGTCCCCGATTCCGCCCCCCTCATGGCCATGCTCATGCTGGGAAACCTCTTTCGGGAGTGCGGGGTGGTGGAAAGATTGACCAAGACATCCCAAAATGAACTCCTCAATATCGTCACCATCTTCCTCGGAATCTCGGTGGGAGCAACCATGAAGGCGGAGGGATTCCTCCACTGGCAACCCATCTACATCTTCTTCTTGGGGCTCGTGGCCTTTGCCTTCAGCACCATTGGCGGAGTGCTCCTGGCCAAGTTCTTCAACCTCTTCCTCAAGGAAAAGATCAACCCCCTCATTGGCTCGGCCGGTGTTTCTGCGGTCCCCATGGCCGCGAGGGTCTCCCAGAAAGTGGGCCAGCAGGCCAACCCAAAGAACTTCCTCTTGATGCACGCCATGGGACCGAACGTTGCCGGCGTTATCGGCACGGCCACTGCGGCGGGATTATTCCTCTCAATTCTAAGGTAAGGAGCGTGATAACCATGGCAGAAAAAAAAGCTAAAAACCCTTTAAAGATTACGGACTTGACTTTTCGAGACGGGCATCAGTCGCTCTTGGCGACCCGGTTGAGAACGGAGGACATGCTCCCCATTGCAGCGGAGATGGATAAGGCCGGCTTTCACTCCATGGAGGTATGGGGGGGAGCGACCTTCGACGTTCCCCATCGATTTCTCGGTGAGGACCCCTGGGATCGCCCAAAGAAATTGAAGAAAGTGATGCCCAATACCCCATTCCAGATGTTACTGCGGGGACAGAACCTCGTAGGCTACCGGAATTACCCCGACGACGTGGTTGAGGCCTTCGTCGAACAAGCCGCCGAGGTGGGAATCGACATCTTTCGCTGTTTCGATGCCGTCAACGATGAGCGCAACTTCGAGACGGCCTTTCGGGTGATCAGGAAGTGCGGCAAACATATCCAGGGCTCCATCTGCTACTCCCTGACGGAGCGGAAGATGGGCGGACCCGTATACACCCTCGAGTACTACCTGGAAAAGGCCCGCATCATCGAGGACATGGGAGCCGACAGCCTCTGCATCAAGGACATGGCCTGTCTGTTGGCCCCCGATGACGCCTATACCCTCGTCAAAGCCCTCAAGGAAACGGTGAAGATTCCCATCCAGCTCCACACCCATTACACCAGCGGGTTCGGGTCTATGTCTTGTCTGAAGGCCGCCGAGGCCGGAGTGGACATCATCGATTGCGCCCTGGCACCCTTTGCCATGAGGTCGGCCGCACCCGCCGTTGAACCCATGGTGGTCACTCTCGAGGGAACTGACAGGGACACAGGGCTGGACTTGCGGCACCTGCTGAAACTGGGCGACTATTTCGAATCCATCGCCCCCAAGTATCGGGATTTCTACACGCCGACCAAGATGGCCGTTATCGATACGGGTGTTCTCGTACATCAAATTCCGGGGGGAATGATATCAAACATGGTGAGCCAGCTCAGGGAGCAGAAGGCCCTGCATCGCTTGGAAGAGGTGTACGAGGAGCTCCCGCAAACAAGGAAGGACTTGGGGTACCCTCCCCTTGTAACACCCACCTCACAGATTGTGGGTGTCCAAGCGGTCCTAAACGTCCTCTTTGGCCGATACAAATTTACGACGGAGGAGACCAAGGGTTACGTCTATGGGCTTTACGGTAAGCCCCCCGTGCCCATCTCAGAGGAGATTCAGAAGACCATCCTCAAGGGATATAAGAGGGGCGAAACCCCGATCACCTGTCGGCCCGCCGATACCTTGGAGCCGGAACTGGAGAAGGCGAAGGAGGCAACAAAGGGTATTGCGAAAAACATTCAGGACGTCCTCATTTACGCCCTCTACCCGACGACAGGGATGCAATTCCTCAAGTGGAAGTACGGGCTCGAGCCGATGCCAGACAGGGTGAAGCCCAAAACGATGGAAGACATCAAGAGGGAGGACGAGCTCATCGAGAGGGCCAAACGGGGTGAACTGGTGGAGGCCCCAAAGGCCGGATGAGCCCTTGCAATGAGGATTTCCTCGTGTGGTGGGAATGAGGAAAAAACCAGTGATAGCCTTTCAGGGGATAGGATGAGGCCTATCCCCTTTTTCTTCGGGTTGAAACCCTTAATCAAAAAGAGGATCAATACTCTATTTCGTCCATAGTTTCATAACCGTACATAACCGGACGGAGGTTCCCCTCGTCCAAGTAGACATTGCACGTGGAACAGAGAGGACGAACCCTTCCGTCCTCACTGAAGACGTATCTTACCTCCTTGCTGCACAGCGGACACACTTTCTTTCCGAAAGACATAACCTGCCTCCTCAATCGATTTCGCCCCACCGGGCATATCACTAATCATATTCCATGCCATAAACCGAACAAGTGGATCCCGAATCCCCAAACCCAGCGTTATCTTTGACATTTCTCTCCTTGAGTCTCCATGCTTCTCTCAACGAATCTCCTCCTGGGGAGGAAAAGTGACGATTATTGGTATAAGGAGATGTCAAAAAATGCCTCCGTCGTGTTGCCCTTTGAGTGAGCTTCGCTCCCCGGGCGATTTCATCCCCGGCAGGGGCCGTGTGGAGAAGGGTTGGAAAACCCTTTGAGGTCTCTGAGGAACTCGCTCGGAGCTCGTTTTTCCAATTCTTCAGAGATTTCCCATTTTTCCCTCTTTTACCTTGACGAATTGATATAATTTGAAATAAAATAAGACTGATTTTATCTAAATGAAATAAAATGAAAGAAAAGACCTATCTCACCGTCAGAGAAGCATGTGAATTGATCCGGACGAGCCGGGTAACCTTGCACCGAATGATTAAGAAGGGAATGGTTCCATCCTATAAGATAGGCGGAAAAAGGCTATTCAATAGGAAGGAATTAATTCGGTGGGTAAAATCCCAGAGGGAGGGTGGAAAGGATTTCCAAGGGATTTCAAAGAAGGAGGGATGATGGCGATATTCATCATAAAAGACCGCAGGAGATTTCCCCGATTTAACTGCTCGCACTTGGCCTCCTACATCCGATTTGATACAGAAGGGAGGCAATGCGAGGAGGAGAAGGTGAGGACCGTTGATCTTAGCCCGGATGGACTGAGGATTCAGGCATATTCCCCAATCCCGGCAACCGAGGTATTGGACTTAACGGTGGCCATAAGGGAGGAACTGTTCAACGCCCGGGGAAAGGTGATCCGTTGCAAACCCTCTGTCGATGGGAAATTCGATGTCGGAATTACATTTTTGGAAGTGGATGAGGAGAATTTCCATATCCTCTACGATTACTTTCAGGAAATCCTCGGGAGCAAAGAATGATGAATTCCTAAAAAGTCAAAAATGGGACAGCAAAGTAAAAAGGGCCAAATGCAAGGCTTGCGAATCTTGAGGAGTGAGGCGTACTTACTAGTACGCTGCAATGACGAAAGATGAAGCGTAACGCAGCCCTTCGGCTTTGCTCAGGGCCGTGAGCATGTCGAACGGCAGTTGGACTTTTTGCGAAGCCGTCAAGAATGATGCATTACTAAATGAGAACCTTTATCTCCTCCCTCCCCTTTTCGATTTTGATTCCAACCGACGATCCGCAACGGCTACAGAGGTATTCGTACTCATCCCCCTCGGGCAAGATGAGAAGCAACTTCTTCCTAACGGGAACCGCCTCCTTGCAATGGGGACAATAGAGGGAGGTCGCCTCGAATTGTTCGTAACCCTCAGCCATATTACCGTCGAAATCCGCCACGAGTGGCCTCAACGTCGTCCTTTCATTGTGATCCGTGTTGCTTACGAAGCTTAAACACCAGAAGGGTAAATGTCAAGGCCCTGGCCGATCATGGGCCTCAATAACTGAAACGTCTCAATGGAAGATATGGGAAGCGAAAGATTCATCAACGAACAAAAGAAAACAGAGCAGAAAAGAAGCCCCGTCTTTTCAGGCTACCCCTACAGGTGTGGATTATTCCCGCTCATCGAGAGGCCTTGGGGAAGAAACTGCGGTATGTAAGACATAATCTCCAAAATTGACACTGGCATTTTGCTTAGCACAATTCTCGCACAGCCGATTAAACCGATGCTTAGAGAGAAAGGAACGATCGCATTTTAGGCACCGCCTCATTTCCCGGGATCTATGGGTCTCTCTGGCTAACATCGGATCCCTCCTTGTTTCGTCACATATTTCCTACCGATCGGTGAAGCAGGCACCGTCATCTAGGGTTCTCCAGGGCCAATGGGGTGTTGCCTCCGTGAAATGACGTCCAAAAAGGCCAGGATGGCGGCAACCACAAAGAGAAGGAGTACCCACGGAATGTAAAGCCACTTGGGAAGTTTCCTGTTCATAGTACCTCATGCCTGCCCCTTCAAACAAATTTCGGTGCATTTTTTATGCCAATTGACCTTGATTCGCCGACAATTGATGGCAAATCGGCATGATATTTCTCGCGGCAATTCTTGAAGCCGTTGGGTTCTATTTGCTAATGTTATTTGTTACGGTGGTACCTGGAAATGTGAGAGATGATGTCACCATCTCGACGAGCTATGGCGGAAAGCTTTAAAACCCTCGCCTCTTATTGGGTCAAGCCTGCTTACCCTTTGCGGTGGAACTGCATCTTCGCCTTGCCACCCTGGTTGGAAATCTGGTGGAATGAGTTTGGCGCCACAGGGGATCTCTACCTGTTCGTCGCCAGACAGAGGCGGACGGTTGTTGGCATAGCCCCCCTTTTCTTAAAGGATACGGAGGCTTTCTTTATCGGTAGTGACGACCTTTGTGACTGTCTGGATTTCATCGTCGCCCCCGGAAGGGAAAACGATTTCTTCAATATCCTCCTTGACGACTTGAGTGGGAAGGGCATCAGTCTCTTGAAGTTGGGGGGCTTACGCCCCAATTCAACAGTGCTTACGT
>JGI24422J19971_10000117_pt1 | contig 36431 bp, 33 predicted proteins | sample DeeMarSWOR152_54_FD_19971 | JGI IMG/M metagenome (IMG submission 19971) | reverse complement strand
AAATGATGTATGATATGTAATGCGATTGACAAAACCTCACTCAGGAGGGAACTTGATAACCCAGAGGGGGTTCTATTGTGAAGAGTTCACGCTTTAATATCTTTATTGGAGCAGTTATAATTCTTGCTTCATTTCTTGTTATACGGGCCAGTATTACGATGACAACCGTAACATACGATTATGGGAGTAACAAGTTGCAGGTTTCTTCAAACGATTATCTTATCCAGGGTATTCCTGAAAGCGAACCGGGCTCAAACGCTTTCTCCCATTTCTCTTTCATGGTAGAAGGAGGAGACACTGTCAAGTATGTTTTATTTAACGTCGACGAATTTGAAAAGTGGAAATCAGGACAACTTTCTCCTAGTTGGACAGAGGCATCATCAGATTTCTCTTATTGGAGAGATGGACTCCCCGAGATAACCCCTACAGAAGAAATGGTTTACTTGCTTCACAACGAAGACTCATATCCCAAGACTATACGCTTTGAGTTCTTCAAGTCTGAAAAAAAACCGGACCATTTCTATATGAATAGCGGCTTCTTATCACTTCTATTTGGAGCCGGACTGTTGATATATGGATCATGTGAAAGACTGCAATCATCTTTGGACCCAAGACTAACATTTGTTGTTCTTGTGAGTTTATACGTGCCCATTTTGGTGGTTTCCTATTTCGCGGCCTTCTTCTACCCATCATTTACTTTCTTCGGTCTAATTCTTGTGCCTGTAGCGGGCAATTTTTTGATAGGGTTTTTAATAAGAGAGCCTGATGAAGCGGCCAAGAGAATTATTGCATGCTTTTTCCTCCATGCAGGCGTCGCCCTTGGATTGCTTGTTTTCTATCCAGTCTATTCGCAGGCGCTTTTAGCCTGGGGGAGGTATGTAAGTCTAGAAATACCTTTCATACAACCGAATGCTGATCCATTCCCTCTGACCGCGATAATGATCGCAGGTTATCCTATTCTGCATATCATCCTAGGCATCCCCATATCTCTTATGGGGATAACGGTCAGAGACCTCCTGAATCCACGACAACGGTTAGGCTAATATCATTAGCGCGCGCTAGTTTCCTTATGCCGTCGTATTCTTTACAGATATTTTCTAACTGCAACTCGTAGTGAGAAACAAGGAAATTCTGGGTCGTGTTTTACCCAAGATCTCTCAAGAATATTTTGTGTACGCCAAGCTGGCCGCCATAATTTCCTGCTGAAATTCTAATTACGCCTTCCATGTCTTTTACGGCATCTATCCCCGCCCACATTGCTTCTTTGACTGCGTCCAGTGTCACGCCGTTTATAACTATCTCTGGTATCGAATCCACACCGATGGGCACCTTTGAATCTGGAATCCTGTCTCTTAAAGAAGGGCAATACCACTGATTTGATGTTGGACCTATCTCCGGATAGTTGGTCTCAGGTTTTGACCCAGCAGCACAGAGGTCAAACGGCGTGATGACTCCCTCAGCCATGTTTATGGCTTCCAGTGCTTTGTCTCCTGCCCTTAGCGCTGAATCTTCGTCTCGACACATCAACCAGATGTTGCCGCCCGAGACACCGACGCCATAACCCAAGAAGCGTTCAATCCGGAAACCGGGCATCATAATGGGAACATTGATGACCTGCCGTCCGAGGTATTCTTCTTCCCATTCGTAACCATCGCCACAGTGACCTACACTGTCCATTACATCGAACTTGGACACTGAATCAAATGCATTGAAGACACAGGTTGTGGGCTCGACTAAGATTTCCTGTCTTATTCGATAAGACGTCTCTCTTATGAACTTCTTGACTGCGTTTTCAAATGGTCTGGATTTCGACACGCCGGTCCAGAACTGCACTATGGCTCCAAGGCGCCTATCCGGCGTCTCAGTGGATGTCAGCCATTTTTCCACTCCGCCTTCACCTCTACCAACGACTCCCATAGGTAAAGCTGCTGAGCCATAAGCTGCCCTCTTAAGTCGTGTCTCATCCTTAGCAGTTATCATGATTCGACAAAACAAGCCGTCGAAAGCTTCTGCGTAAGTATCTTCGATTTCCGCCAACATCCGTCACTCCTTAATCCAGATTGTTCATGCTTGATAGAGTGATTCTTTCAATAACNGTCCTTTCGAAAGAAAGCGACAAATAAACACTGCCTTCGAGGTATTCATTCATCCCAATTTCCCTATCGCTTNGCCTCTAACACTTTGTCTGAACTTCATGCTCTCAAGCACCAGTTCTTTCACATTCCGTCCAGTGATCAATTCGACCCTAGGGAGTTGTTTTCTGCAAATTTCCAAGAAACGACTCTTCAAAGGCTCAGAAATGCCACTTTTTTCTATTGTTCGAGGAGACCAGTTTCTGATCAAGGTCAGTAACCTTGACTTTCCAAGTATATTGAACAGATCTGCCAAGACAGCCGTTACGATGGCGTTATCGGACAGCACTGCAACTTCTGCTTCTCTCACAGCATAGCTGTTGCCGTTGAACGCAATCGTCAAGCCGCCTGCATCATGTACTAGCCGAAAAGCAGACACGTCTGTTATGCTGTCGCCAACATACATCACGGTCTCGACCTGGCTCTTTAGTCTGGTCACAATGTGTGTGACAGCAGCGACCTTTTCAAAGCCTCCAACAGGGTTGACTTCACGTAATATGCGCCCTGCCTTCATGCTTGAGATTTCCTTCCAGAATATCTCATCTAGCCTCCGCAGAGTCTGCTGCATTCTTCTCGGGAAATCCCTCAAAGATCGGGCGGCTCTGGGAATCTCCAACATGGGAAGCTCAACCAATTCCTTTGCAAGCCGCTTGAGTTCAGCTCCTTCCTCTTCAAGGAGGCCATACTTGTCCAAGTTCAGGCGTGTGCAATGCACATTGCTGAAAGGCCAACCCACAATGTCACACAAGGCACGCATATACTGTTCATAACTTGTGCTCACAATGTAAGCTGGCATGGCTGTGCGAACAAAGTCGAGCATTTCCTTGGCGCCAGGCATTAGGAGTATGCTTTGCGACGAGAAATCAGCCATCATCTCGTTCTTTACATTATAAGCCTTCAAGAAGGGCAGAATTAGCTTCAATGTGTCGCCCGCCTTGTAGTCTTTGCGCTTGACTACGTCTGCGAGAACGTCGTCATATCGGCTAATGAGCGTGAATAAACGGGGGCCTTCTGGAATGAAACGACCTGCTAGCTCGAACGCATTGTCGTTTTTTGAGATGGGCCCCTCACAGTCGGAGATGAAAGTCTTGTCAAAGTGTGTTGCCAGTTCGGTCATTGCTTCTGAAGCCTCAAGCGTGCCATGTGTTCAATGCTTCTGGCGATGTGTTCCCTTGAGGCTATGTCGTTTCGGTGCCAGAGTGCTCCGCCTTTGATCGCCCTGATGCCTCCCAATGAGATTTCTCTTGCCTCTTCCACGTTGTCGGCTATGCCGACTACGCATACAGTTCTAGAACTCAACGCGTACGTGTTGCCGTCTTCTCTGATTTCCAGCGACCCTGGATACACACGTATGTTGTCCCCATGCTCAGCGCCAAGTTTCTGAGCTCTTGACAAATCCACGGCAGTATTAACTTCATTCTTATTGACTCGGTCTGGAAAAGCCGTCGCGTATCCGCCATAATCCGGTGGCGCCTTGTATGTAACGACTGTTGCCTTCTTTTCCAAGCTGACCTGAGTGAGGTTTCCCTCAAGTATGCTGTAGCAGACATCTACAAAGTCATCTTTCATAATAGATAGGATGCATTGTATTTCCGGGTCTCCTGCTCGGCTGTTGTTTTCCAAGATTCTGGATCCTTTTCCATTGTGAATGAAAGCATCATAGAATGGGATGCCTCGTAGATCAGATCGGTCTGCTCTCTTCCGCAGTTCTTTGAAAAGCTTGTTGACAAGCTCGATCTCCTTTTCTCGGTCTTCTGTTGTCATGAAGGGCAACATGTTCCCTGAGCCCTTGTAGGAGCCCATTCCACCGGTGTTTGGTCCTTTGTCGTCGTCAAAAGCTCTTTTGTAGTCGCGTGTCTCAGGCAAAGGCACCAAGTGTTTGCCATCGCAGAACGCTTGAAAGCTAGATTCCTCGCCCTCTATCTTTTCCTCAATTATTACAGCGCCATGTTGACAGTTGGCCTCGAAATGTTCAAAGAGTTGTTCTCGAGTGTTGAAGTGATCACCCCAAACGCCTACTCCCTTTCCCGCCGCTGGATTGTCAGGCTTCACAACAGCTTGGTTCCCTAACACATCTAGCCATGCGTAGACGTCTCTCTTCATAGCGACTAGGCTTTTGTAGTCTTTCGGGTCGATGATTTTGAATCGTGGATTGGCTTCAGGTGCGACTTTAGCCAAGAGCAAACGCTGCGCCACTTTGCTGGACTCTATCGCAAATTTCTTTGTTGGGCAGATAATAGGCACGCGAGTTTCGTGTTCGATTAGGTCTCGAACGCCCTCGATTATAGGCTTTTCTGGACCAATAATCCCGAAATCTATTTTGTTCTTGCGTTTTTTGACGAATTTGGCTATTCTTTCTACGTTGAGATCAGATATTACAACAAGTTCATGTGCTCTCTTGAAGTTGAAGGGATTTTTCTGTTTATCCACGACGTATAGACTGGTTTTGTAGTTTGCGCTGCGATCGAAAGCGTCTATCATGGCGGCTTCTCTGGAGCCATATGAGACGACGAGAATGCCGACTTTTTCCATCAAATCACACTTGCTACTTCGTAGACTCGCCCTGTCTCTTTGTAGCCATTCTCAACATGTGACCTCATGTCATCTGCCATTTTCTGTGCAAGCGGAGTTGGATATCTGCTGGTCACGCAGGCCATGCAGAGATCATCTTCGTTCATGCCAATAGACTTGACCAATCCCTCGATAGACTGATAGTTGACGGAATCTGCGCCAATGACTTCTGCAATCTCTTCTGGTGTGTGGCGAAAGCCGATCAATTCGCTGTAGGTGGCCATGTCGATTCCGTAGAAGCAAGGACCGATTATGCGAGGGAACGTGATGAATAGATGAACCTTGGTGGCTCCAAGCCGGCGAAGTTTTTCGACTACAACCTTGGTGGTGTCGCCGCGGACTATGCTATCCTCCGTAATCAACACGCGCTTGCCTCTGATTCTCTGCGCCAAGACGTTTATTTTTCTATCTATAGTAGCCTGGCGTTCCTCAGGCAGCAATATGAAGGCGCGCTCAGTAACGTAGCGATGCCTTCGTATTGAACGCTCCCATCTTAATCCCGTTGTTTCATGAACACCATAGGCTACATCGTCACCTGTTTCCGGCATGGAGATGATTAGGTCAGCGTCTTTCGCTATTTCAGGATATTCACGCGTAAGGTTTCTGCCGAACTCTTCCCGAACCTCATAAACGAATCGTTTACCAAATCTGGAATCTGGTCGCGCGAAATAGGCAAACTCGAAAGCGCACAACGCTTTTCTTCGGCAAGGCGCGATTTCCTCGCGGGTGAAGCCGTCTTTCGTGGCTATGACCAGTTCACCCGGTTCCACTTCAAAGTCGAATTCGAAGCCGTTTATATCTAAGCCTACTGTCTCCGAAGACACAGCCAATATGTTTCGTGTTGGACTGTGACCGCAACAGAGGGGTTTAATGCCGTAAGGGTCTCTGAACGCAAACAGTTCGCCCTCTTGGGTAATGCCAACAACTGAGAATGCGCCTTCTATGTCTCTCATACATTTCCTAGCCGCTGAAGACAAGTCTTTGTTCTCAATCAGGTTCATCAGCAGTTTATTGCCCACAAGTTCAACATCACACTCGTAGATGAAACTGCCGAACCTGTTTCTTATTTCCCACCTGAGAGGGGCTGTGTTGACTATGTTGCCGTTGAAGGCTATGGCGATCTTGCTCCCATCAGCCTCCAAGGTGACGGGTTGTGTACCTTTGATAAGCGACTCCTCGTCGCTTCCACCGGAAGTTGTGTATCGTACATTGCCTATGCCCACATTTCCAGGTAACCTGTTCCGCCATGGTTGGAAGTCTTGCCTCTTTATTTTCGGAACAAGATCTAAGCCTTTGTAAACGTGAAAACTGCCGTCATAAGTGAGCATGCCATGCGATTGGTGACCGCGGTGATTCTGACCTCGCAGCCCCCAGTATACGTACTGGAAAACTGGTCCACCTTGAAAATCTTTGGCGGCGAAGACTCCACACTCTTCCTTAGGGGTGTCAGGCATGACCTTGACTTCCGGCATCAGACAAAACAACAGACACGTATATATCAACTTTTATGACATGAACGAATCAATTTAGACGCTAATATGTTTACACAAGAGCGAGGACAGACGCATTTCTCAAGAGAACGTCCTTCTTGTCGGCGGGGATGACAACGTTTGCTGCGTATTTGTGTCCGTCCGCCATGCCGAATCCTTCAGAAGCTTTGACTAGTAGGTCAACTGCGCTTCGCGCTTCGCCTTTATCGATTAGTTCATGCAGAGTCTTTGGAACTCTGACTGAAACTTTGACTACTGGGCCCTTCAGCTTGCCTTGCCACCCTGGCACTTCGGAGGGTACATTCATGAAACCAAATATGTACTTGTCAGGTTTGATGAGTCGGGTTTGATAGCATAGATAAGAGCAGAACTGTCCGATCACTTTGGTTCCCATGCCCCTGTACATGTCACCTGCATCAAACCATTGCAAATGCTCCATTTCCTTCAGTCGTTGTCGATAAAGCCATCCCATCAACCTCTTGTTCACGTTTTTTCTCTTTTGCTCCCACTCATTAACCTTGGCTTTGATTTGCTCCGTGATTTCTCCAAGGCAAGCTTGAATGCCTAGTCTAGGTCCATCTTCATAATAGCCAACAGCGCCCAGAATCTGGAGTTTTGAGAAGAGATCATCTGCGCTTAGGCCTAGTTTTGGGATTCTGATCCTCTTGTCTTCAGTTTTGACTACGCCATTGCCAATCGCTTCTTCCAGCACGTTCTTGTTCAAGCCTACAATGTCGCCTGGAATTTCACGACTACCAACTATTGCCAAATAAGAAAGGTCAATATTCGCTCTGTTCAAGATCTTAGCGAAGAGATAGCTGCAAGTGGCTCCTGAAAATTCGTTGTCTCCTTCAAAGCCGAAGCGTTCTAGGTTCAAGTCGAACACCCATGGATTAGTTACCTCCGGGGGATCGTGGTGATGATCAAGGATTATTGTCAAGTTCTTATGAGCATTGACACTTGATATGAAATCGGCGTGGGCAGAACCTATGTCAGAATAGATTATCGCGCCGTTCCTTCGCTTATGCAAGTCGTTGACAAACTCATAGTAAGTCTTCTCAAGGCAGAAGGTTTTGACGTGAAAGCCTTCACGTTCCAAGGCGGTTTTCGTGATGGCTGCTGAACATAAACCGTCTGCATCATCGTGATGTACAAGGGTACTCTCTCTAAGTTTCATTGCCCTTAGCTCTGCGATCGCGGCAGCTGCTCTCTTCTCAAAATCTTCAAAACCCACAAGACAGCCTCCAAAACTAATGAAATGTGAAGGCTAAAAAGCTCTCCGCCTGTGAAAGCAGACTGTTTGCCAACACTTCTTCAGGTTGCGCCTTCATTCTCCTGTTGGAGTCCAATAGCCTCCAAGCTGGGAAATATTAAAGCGGATCTATGTCAAACCATATTTACTATCGAATTCGCCCCTGAAGGACATGTAATGGGTGCCCTAGTTGCAGCGTTAGGTAAGTGCGATGATGACGTCGTTCATTTAGTTATTGCAATGCTGGAAGCTTTGATTCATCGAGGAGCTAATAGCCACGAGGTGATCACACCAAACAGCGTGGTCTCGGCTGCATCCCTTGGCGAATTGAGAAAGAAATCCGGCTCATCTTCAATTGTGTCGTTAGGCCGAAATGTGTCAAATACAAGATGGCTTTCTGAGTCCTTTAGGTCCATAAAGGATGACTGTGTTGCGGTTTTTGATGGAGAATTCTTCCCTCAACATCTAATCCATCCTTTCAGCAAGATCGGAACTAGCCAAAGATATTTGCCTCAAGGGGCTGCGAAGAGGTTGCTCAGGGATTATGACGGGTGTTACACGTTTGCTATTGCGTCGAGCAGACAGATACTGGTGGGAAGAGATAAACTAGGCTTAATGCCACTCTACTACGGCGAAAACGAGAAGTTATGCGCAATTGCGTCGGAACGCAAGGCTCTGTGGAAAATCGGAATAACAGAGGTATGCTCATTTCCGCCCGGAAATCTAGCCGTAGTGAGCCAAGCGGGATTTGCTTTCAAACATGTCTCGACAATCAAGCAACCACCTCAAAGAGAGATTAAGATAGATGAAGCTGCAAGAGGCTTGCAGAAGCTTCTCGAAGAATCGACCCGAGAAAGGCTTTCAGATACTGAGAAAGTTGGAGTAGCTTTTTCCGGCGGTTTGGATAGCAGCGTAATTGCCCGTCTAGCTCAGAGATGCGGGATTTCCGTAAACCTGATCTCAGTCGGATTAGAAGGACAGCCTGAACTGGTGCATGCCAAGCAAGCTGCCAAAACGCTTTGTTTGCCCGTCATCGCTCAAACGCTCAAGGTGACTGATATTGAGCTAGCCCTTTCAAAAGCTCTGTGGCTAATAGAAGAACCTAGCGTCATGAAGGTTGGCGTCGCCATTCCGCTTTTCTGGACTGCCAAAGTTGCTTCGAAACTTGGTTACGCCGTTTTATTGGCGGGCCAAGGCGCTGATGAATTATTTGGCGGGTACCATAGATACTTGACGCTGTATGCAAAGTATGGGATTGAAAAGGTCGCTGAAGCCATATACAGTGACACGATCACTTCGTATGAGAGGAATTTCCAGAGAGATGAGCCAGTCAGCGCCTTCAATAAAGTCAGCTTGCGCCTACCGTTTGTTGACACAGGTGTTGTGCAATTCGCGTTGAGTTTGCCAATTGATCTAAAAGTGGAATCAGAAAGTGACTGTCTGAGAAAGAGAGTTTTACGTCAGGTCGCTAAGAATCTTGGCATCTCAGCCGACGTTGCAGACAAGCCAAAGAAAGCGATTCAATTCGCTACAGGTGTAGACAGAGCGCTTAATGACCTGGCGAAGGGTAAAGGCTTAACGCCTCGTGAATACGTTGAAGAGATCTTTGGAACCATTTATCCTAGCTCGAGAGTGAAACAAAGTGAACACAGCCGTTTACTACAGCCCAAGGTTTCTTGAACACGATCCTGGAGCTGACCATCCCGAAACGCCTAACCGATTAAGAGTGGTTATCGACGAACTGAGTCGAAGCGGACTGCTCAAGCCCGAAAAGTGCACTTATGTTGAACCCAAGCCAGCCAAGCCGGAAGACCTGCAACTGGTACACGATACTGACTACATCAAGCTCATTGAGAAAACTTGTGCCGCAGGCGGCGGCGTCCTTGATCTCGGAGACACAGTGGTCGGTTCAAGAAGCTGTGAGGCAGCTACGTTTGCGGTCGGAGCCTTGATAGACGCTGTTAATGCCGTGGTTGAGAAGAAGGCGAAGAACGCCTTTGCACTTGTTAGGCCACCTGGGCATCACGCAGGGGCTTACTATCCGTTAGGCTTCTGCATCTTTAACAATGTCGCTGTCGCTGCTTCTTATCTGCTGAAACGCCTCGGCCTCAACCGTGTTCTTATACTCGATGTTGACGTTCACCATGGAAATGGGACGCAGGAAATTTTCTACAACACGGATGAAGTGCTCTACATCAGTCTGCATCAGGATCCAACGAGTTTTCCGGGCACTGGTTTTGCTGATGAGGTAGGAGGTGGTCAAGGAGTAGGTTACACGGTCAATGTGCCATTGCCCTTCAAGACGGATGATGCAACCTGCCTGCGCGCTTTTGACGAAGTAGCTGTGCCAATTGCTGTTCAATACAGCCCAGAGTTCATGCTGGTCTCTGCAGGGTTCGACGGACACTACTCCGACCCAGTTGGCGATCTCGCATTGTCAATGAAAGGCTATGAGGAGATGTTTGTGAAGATTGTAGGTTTAGCAGCACAGCTTTGTGAAGAGAAACTTGTCGTCAGCTTAGAAGGTGGCTATAATCTTAACTTCTTGGGAAAAATGGTTACCTCAGCCCTGTCGAGATTGACTCACGCATCATACCCAATTAGAGACAAACGCCCAGTTGCCGATTCACGAGTGCTCAGAAAGGCAGAACAAAACATAAGCAACGTGAAGCGGATTCAATCCATGTATTGGGAACTATGATTAGGCTTCAGCATTCACTCGATTACTTGGATGCACTGATTTGGGCATTGGATTTCGCATGCTCGACAGGCTAGGCAATCATTCACGTTGACGACGTGCGATTTTCCATCGTTTATTTCGAACACGCTGACAGGACACGTGTCTTTGCATGTTCCACAGCCGTCGCACTTGTCGTTGTCTATTTTGATTTCAACCATTACAGGTTGCCTCTTCTTGAAGAATCCTATCAACATGCCAATCGCAAGATAAAAGCGTTTATCTCACCCACACATTTGGGTGCGCCAGTTTTGAAGCAAATTTTCGCTAAGTGCTTTCTTCTCTGAGCCTTAACAGAACGCCATCAATAGTCGTCTGAGCGCGGTCTCTTCGTCGGAATGAGTCTTCGAGCACTTTGTGATAGGCTGCAGCTGAGATCTCTCCGCGACGGTAGCGGATCTCGGTTCGGCTAATGTTGGCCTCGACTCCCTGCAGCTCGGTTTCAGCTACCTCCAATTGGCGCATTAGTTCAGCGTATCTTGGACCGGCTCCTCTCAGCTTGTCCCTCAGCGCAGCCAAGTCGCGGGAGAGAGAATTCAAGCGGCTATCGATGGTCATCTTTCTTACCTTATACTGGCGTCTAGGCATCCTGCCCTTTCGCGCCGCCGTCTCCAAGGACTCTGCCTCCTTAAGAAGCCGTCTCTTCTCATCGTAGTAAGTTACAAAATTCTTCAAATCGTCAGCACGCACGCTGATAACAGCTGTCGGCAATGCAGGCGCTGGAGGAGGTTGATAGACGCGCCATGCTCCAATCATAGCGCCAACAACTAATGCGAAGGCGCCCATCCATATCGTCGGGCGAAATGAATCCCAAAAAATCTGTCGTTGATAAGTGAAATCAAATGAGAAATCGTGAAAGGGCGTGGCGTTCTGATATACAAAGACAAGCGAACTCAAGAAGGCTGTGTTTTGAACGTTGGTCAAGCTTTCACGATCCACGGGGGAGCGTAAAGACGCACCCTCAGAGAGAAAAATGCTCACAGTTAGTTTTCTCACAACCCAATCAGTGTTCTCGAAAAGCGAGAGCGAGACATTAAACTCGCCCAGACTGCCCACAGTGATATGCCTCTTCCAAGGGACGTTATATTGAACCAAGAGGTAGAACTCATTGCTCTCTGCACGTGGGAGACTAAATGTCACAGTGATATTTGTGTACGTACTCGCTTGTTCGGTCTTGACGTTTGTCTCGGGGATAGACCCAAATTCGTCAAAGGCAGAAACGGCGTATGATTCTGCTTGAAGCCTGAGGTGTATCTCTTCTAGCTCGCCAACCTTGTTCACTATCTTGTAAGAATCTGACACTCCTATTTGCTCGTTGCCAAAAATCTCGATCTTACGAGTGACCTCTTCAACATCCAATAGTTGTGTTGTGCCGCTTGTTTTGGAAGCATAAAACCACGCCGGCTGATCCGAGAATTCGGTCAGGTTGGTCTTGACATAAGTGAAAACGTGTCTGGAGCCTTCAGTTGTCCTGATGAAGCTGACACCCTCTTGCTCATACGAACTTCTTGTGAAGTTTAGACTCGTGGGCGTGATTATCTTCAGGTTTACCTCTGATGCAAGCTGAGGCAGACTTGGATAGGCCGGAAAAGTAGCGTTGTAGAACGCGGTCTGTGTCTCGAGCGGTAAGATGCTGACTGAGATGCTATTTGAGAACACGAAAACCACAGTGAAGCTTTCAACAGCTGCGGGTAGACTTACATCGACTCCGTAGAAGCCTATCTTTCCCATCCCAGCGTTGAGATCAAGCTTCAGCCTCGAAGCTGGATTTGAGGTTTCATACGCAAAAGCGTATGCAAGAGTGGATTTATAAGCAAATGGAAATCCCAGCACAAAATTCTTTGGCAGTTCGACGCCTTCAGCGAGTCCGGAAAAGGTTATGGTGTTGTTGATAACGAGTAGCCCACTTTCTCTAATGTCCACTACATGGTCAACCTTAACATCTAAGAATGTTGCTGAAGAGGAAGCCTCGACAACTGATGGTAGTGTGAAAGTCAGCATTGGCAACACGCAAAATGCAAGGACAGCAAGTGCCAGTCGCGATCTATTCAAGTAGCTCACCGCATATGATCGTTGCTTGGATTTCATGCTTTGCTTTGGCGTATATTCTACAGATTGTGCTTATTTACTTTCCTTTGTAAATGAGACAACGCACGCCAAGCAACACGACACTTCGTCTGAAGGGCTCGGGTTATTCTGCGCGAGAATAGTAATCATCTTGCTTCTTCGGTCCGAAGCTTCGAACGCCTTTAGTTCTGAGCTGCTTTTTTAGCTTGTGCGCGTATTCAACCGTGATTTCATTTCTCTTCTCTAGATAATCAATGATCTCCTCAGCTTGTTTTTCATTGTCGCATCGACGGATGTAGTCCACCGCGTCAGGAATGTAGTTGTCGAATCTCTTTGCCGAGGCGCGTTCGCCGACACCGACCTCAGAACGCACAGATGAAATCTTTATTTGATTTCCATCAGACTCCATTTCTTCAGCTAGGTTTGGGAAGATCTTCCTGAAGCGTTTCTTTTCAAATTGCATTTTGTCATCCCTTCGTTCTGCACAGCAGTGTTTGTTTAGATGATCAGTGTCTATTCTGTCTGATTTTTGTACAGGAAAAAACCCCTATATAACCTATTTGCACCTAGTGTTCAACAGAACAGTTCATATTTATCCTACCATTTCTTGTCAGTCAATCAGGTCGGCACGAATTTCCTGACAGGATTGGTTAAGAGAACTCTTCGGAGCTCGTGTATATTTAATCCCTTTATTATATCTCCATATATTTCGCACCTATCGGCTTCATTCATTTTTTCTGTACTACGTACAACCAGCTCGACCTGATTGTCTGAGGGCAAGGTCACATATATGTGAAAGACCCTTTCAGTTCCTAATCCTTTGGTAACGACGTGCCAGTCACCCTTGCAACCTGTAAGGCCGTTCTGGTTGAGCCTTTCAAGTACGGCACTGTAATCCGAAGTGAAGACTTCAATGTCAATGTCGCTGTTTTTGTGTGCCGTGCCCCTCCACACGCTGCCTACGAGCCTGGGGTGAAAATCGCCCAACAGGACCATGATTGAGAGTGCATCTCTTCTCATTTGAGACATCTTTTCCTTTCTCGCCGGACCTTCCAATCCATCTGCTATTCTGTCTAGCTCCTCAGCTACGTCTTTATTTCGTGGCAACACTCTCACTCGTAGAGCCTCTGCGGCTCGCTGCTTGGCTTGTTTGTACTCCTTCTCTTGCTGAGTGTAGAGTAAAACAGCGGCCTCTTCAGCAACCCTATTTTTGATGGAGTTTGGTAGTTTGCTACGCAATGCTTAGCCTTCGCAGATCTATCCTGCAGCAGTTGTTTGCGCAAATTGTCCTAACTGCGTGACCAGCTTGGATTTGCGGATACCTACATGGCGCATAGGAGCAACTTTCTTGGCTTCATTGTATATATCGGACGCGATTTTTCCAAGCACAACTTCCTGCACAAACTGATCGAAGGTGAGGACTTTGGCTTTTTCCTCAACGATTCGTTTCATTATGAGCCGTATGGCCTGTTCCTGAGTAGTTCTTATTCGAGTCAACGTAAAGGCACATACAGCGAGCCGCAGTTGGTAGCTGTCTTTTGTTGTTATGTTTTGCAGTCTGTCTATCCTTGTTGTTTTCCTTCTGACCAAACTGCGCAGGTAGTCGCGGCTATATTCATGTCCCTTGAAGACTGTGCGCGCTATCTTCCCTTCAATGTCAGACACCTGAAAAAACATCTTGAGATATTGATGCGCGAAATCGTTAGTTAAATCGTACAACGTAGCATCAACAACTCTGCCCACAAGCTTGGATGGTTCGTCGGCTGGAATTGAGCCGAGCTCGGTTGAGCCAAAGTACTGAGGCGCCACGATGGAGAACCAGTCTTTACTTCGCCATTTGTCGCGCACACGCTTCTTTGAAGACACATTCTAGCCCTCGTTGCGTCTGAAAGTGGTTATGGGGAGTATTAAAACCTTTATTATCGCCTGTGTCTCGTCATCCTTTCCATTCTATTCATGTACGGTCTAAGTGCTTCAGGAACTATAACAGAACCGTCCTTCTGTTGGTACTGTTCCAGTATTGCCAGCATGGTTCGGCTTGTGGCCAGGGCCGTGTTGTTAACTGTGTGCACGAAGCCAGCTGGTACCGTTCCTTTTTTCTCGCGGTACCTTATGTTTAGTCTTCTCGCTTGATAGTCGGTGCAATTTGAGTTAGAGCCGATTTCTCTGAAGGCACTGTCAGCCATCCAGACTTCTATGTCATATCTTTTTGCTGCTAGGTTTCCTATGTCAGCAGTGCAAACATTAACAGTCCTGTAATGGAGTCCTAATTCTGCGTACATGTCTTCTGCGTTTCTCTGAAGCTCCTCTTGAAGTCTCCATGAATCCTGCGGTAGACAAAATACGAATTGCTCAACTTTATTGAACTGATGCACACGGAAGAAACCCTTGGTGTACTTGCCATGCGCACCTACCTCTTTCCTGAAGTTGGTGCTGACTCCCACAAGTTTCATCGGAAGGTCTTCCTGCTCAATCACTTCGTCCATGTAGAGGGCAGCAAGCGGGTGTTCAGCCGTTGCCACCATGAAGAGGTCCTCAGCTTCTATTTTGTACAGTTGTTGTTCAAAAAATTCGAGGTCCGTGGCTCCCATGTACGCTTTGCGGCGTAACATGAATGGAGGCTCAACCAACTGATACCCCCGACTAGTCATGAAGTCTATTGCATACTGCACTATGGCAAAATCGAGGCGAGCAAGGGAGCCTTTGAGATAATAGAACCCATGACCAGCGACTTTAGCAGCTCTTTCAGCGTCAATCAAGCCCAAATCCTGCGCAATCTCAAGGTGATTTTTGGGTGGGAAATCAAACTTGGGCGGTTTGCCAACGACACGTACGATTTCGTTGGCGCTTTCATCCTTGCCGACTGGCACAGATTCGTGGAGGAGGTTCGGCAATCGATACAAAAGGTTGCTGACCTTTTCCTTGCGATCTTCGACCTCCTTCTCGAGCTTTCGAATTTCCTCGCTGGTACTTTTCGCTTCTTTGACCTTTCTGGTTGTTTCTTTGCCTTCTTTCTTGAGCCCTGCAATCTCCTCGGTAATAATTCTCCTTTGGTGTCTCAGCTCGTTGACTCTTGTCAACAACTGTCTCCACTCCCTATCATATTGTATAAGATCATCCAGCAGTCGTAGTTTTTCAGGATCATCTCTCTTTTTCAGGTTGTTTAGAACAAGTCCAGGCTTTTCGCGAATCAATCTGATGTCCAGCATAGCAACGCATCAGCTACCATTTCTCAAACAGACGCAACGAGCAAACGCCCATAATAATGTTGACTCGATAGTTAAGTTTTCGATCAGAAGTTGTTGTTGCCGCCCAAGCAACTACGTCAGCAACAGCTTGCATGAAAGATCGTCAAGTCTTCGTTTCGCAGATNGACAATTGCTTCTCAGATTCTNAAACAATTAGGGCAAATGTTCAACAAGAGGATATTCAATGTTTCCGAACAGCTGAAATAGATCTTTCCGAAACAGACACCGCACTCATCAANTCATCAATTGTGGCAATAAAAGTCAGCAACTCCGTCCTGCACACAATCTTCGTGAACACCTTTTTTCCATGCCTGACTGTTTTGATGGCCAAGCCTTTTGGAACCTTAATGTTGTCAGGCGTCACTGCTTCAAAAACAGCCTCAGCCGCTCGTATACTCTTGTAGGAAAGGGAGATCTCAGCGTTCAAGACTTGATGCTCCCATTTGGTCTTTGACTTGTTTATCAACAATCTTGATGAAGGCGTCGAGTTTGTCAACGGGCACCTGGGCTCCTGCTGCTATGTTATGGCCGCCCCCTTTGCCTGTGCATTTCTCGGCTGCAACTCGCAGAATTTCTCCAAGATTCAAACCCTTTCTCACGATTAAGTCAATAGTCCTTGCTGAAATCTTCGCCAAATTCTCTTTCGGAACGATCGAGTAGGCGACAATTGGTTTCTCAGGCTTCGCTGAATTGGTTGACAGTATAGATGATATTGTGCCTATGATTTTGTCGTCAATTACACCTTCGCCGCGCACAACGTAAATATTGTCCAGCTCTTCAATGCGATTTGCATCGGACTCCATAAGCCAATTCAAATACTTTGTGATGGTTCGTCTATATTCTTCTAACACAGCGTTGGCTTCTTCTAGCGCTGCGCCTCGGTCACCCATACAAATGGCGATGCCCAAGCTTGGCTTATCCATACGACCAGTCGCGTTTAGTAAGACTGAAAACTCTCTTGCATCACGAAGCGAAGTCCAAGGTTCTTCGTGAATCAATATGTAGACGCTTCCGATAAGGCTGAGCGTCGTGTCGTCAAGCAAGCCACGCGACACCATATAATCAGCTAATGCATTGAACAATTTCTTCTTCTCATCTTCGGATAGATCACGTAACGCTCGCCATTTTTCACCTATCTTGGGCGTTATGCCCAAACTTGCCAAGAAAGCTAAACTCTTGTCTTCCTCCCCGCTTATCCCAGTAATGAACGGCGTTGTGGTGCAAGCCAAAGCTTTGTGTATAGGACGTGTTTCTCTTCCAAAAAACATCAAGTCGACCTCGGTTTCTAGATAGCCCGCCTTCTCGGCGTCCTCCAATATAAGAGCATTCGGGCCTCCTAGCCTCCTTTGCTCATACTTGTCCTGTAAATCACCAAGCGCTCCAACCACGGCCACGCTGGCCAAGTCTACGTTGGCTTTGTCCAAGGCTTTGGCTACGAGATATGTGATCCCAGCTGAGCTCAGGTCTCGCGAGCCATCGATGTTGAATAGATGAGGGTTTACATGAACGAGCGTTGGGTNTGCTTCGCCGATAGGTTGATGATGATCGAGAACCAGCGCCTCTTTGTCCTTCAATCTGGAGTTCAAAGTTTCGAGGTCACCGCTNCCAAGATCGCTGAAGATTACAAGTGCAGGCGCACCGGCGAGTATGCTTTCGAGGGTTTTTTCATCTAACCATCTTTCGATTCGTATGCAAAAAGTTGCATCAAGCCTCGCCAGTGCCGTGCCGATGACGCCTGCAGCAGCCAGACCGTCAGCATCCAAATGAGATACAACCTGAATCAAACCGCCTGCATTGACACATTTCTTTATTATATTGGCTGCATGAGCCGCAGCCTTCAAAAGAGATTCGATCTGACCTTGGCTTTCCAGCGCTAACGCACCTAAACCAAGCTGGCGGTTTTAGCCTCATACTTCCAATCCGCTGGCAAAGCGCCTTCTCGCTTGTAGTATTTGGCAAGTTTGTGGATCCTAGCCTCCACGTTTTGGAGAGAGCGTACATTGTACTTGTCCTTCTTGTTCTTTTCTAGATGAATAGTCAACCGTGACGCCCTTTTGAGCAGAACCTCCAAGTCTTCGGGAATGGGAGGTGCCAAGCCCGACTTCGTCATGATCTCTACAATGGATTTTCCAGCAATAGGCTTGGTCAGAGGGATGCCGTACTGATCACGCAAGATTACACCGATTTTGCTCGAGTTATGTCCTTCCTTTGCCAGTTTGAAAATCAGAGACTCTACTTCTTCGGGCGTGTACTTGGCCCAAGCTGGCGGTCGCTTGCCTACAGGCCTTGTTGACTGAGCTCTGCCTTTCTCGGCTTTTGGCATGACCTTTTCACCATAGACTCTAGAACAGCGACTGCTCGACGTATTTAAAACTTCTCTTATCTTTCTTTACGGAGTCTCAATCGAGCAAGCCCCGCCTGTACCATGTGCCAAATTTTCGCAAAGACTTGCCGCGATGAGAATACTTGTTCTTCTCTTGCTGCGTCATTTCTGAGAAAGTCCTGCTGGGTTCGGCTGATGGCTCGAAGATAGGGTCGAAGCCGAAGCCTTTGACCCCCCGCTCTCTTAGAGCTATTCTTCCATCAACTTTGCTGCTGAAGCTCTTTAGCGAATTGGGTTTGCCTGAGTCGCAAAAAGCTAAAGAAGAGTAGAAGTAGGCATTGCGTCTGTTGACTCCTTTCATCAGCTTCAGAATTCCTTGAGTGCCAAGCGTTCGATAAGCATACGACGAGTAGGGTCCGGGGAAACCCTGGATGGAGTTGATGAACAGTCCGGCGTCCTCCACAAAGATTGGCATGTTTGATTTTTGGGCTGCTTCGAAGGCACTGGCCTTGGCAATCAAGTCTATGTTGTCGGCTTGTATCTCTGTGGTTTCCAGGTTGAGCATGGCTGTTGAGATGTTGAATTCTGAAAGCACGGCGCGTGCTTCATGGAATTTGTGCACATTGCCGGTGACAAAGAATGCGATTTTACCTTTCTTCAACGTAGCGTCCCCTACGTTCTATTTCCTGTATCTTCTCTAGCACTTTGGCAGCCGTTTCTTTTCCGACGCTCTTTGCGTATCCGGTTACTATTGCTCCGAAGCATTGTCTCGCGAACCTGTGGTGCGTGCTTTGAAGGGCTCTTTTCATCAAGTGAAGGTCGACGCCGCGAATCTCTAGCTCCTCTGAGTATTCGCCTAACCCGAAGTCGATGAGGAAAATCTTGTTAAAGGATGTGAGAATCATGTTGGATGTGGTTAAGTCGCCGTGGATGATTCCGTGTTTGTGTAGTTGGCCTATTAGTGTGCCGATGTGCTGGCATAGACGCTGTTTTTCCTTCTTGGGCATCGTGTTGAGGATTTGCTTGATTTGTTTGCCTTCGATGTATTCCATTATGATGTTGGTTTCAGCTAGATCTATCATGTAGATTGTGGGTGTTGGGACTCCAGCCTCTTTGGCTCTGTGGATGAGCATTGGCTCTCGGAGTGTTCGTTGGGTCCTTATGGCTGAGTCGAGTTGTGGCAGTCTGTAGGTTTTGGGCATGCGTCGTTTCATTACTACTTTTCGATCTTGCCATTCTTTGAGGTATAGGTTGGCTTCGGCGCCTTTTTTGATTAGCATGTGGCTGTTTTTACTCTCCGTTTATCCATGGCACGGACACTTGATCTAGGCGCCATTTTAGTTTGACGGTGCTTTTGTCTATTGGAGTGGTGATGCCGTTTTTGTAGGCTAGTGCGCCGGTCCAAGCGATCATTGCTCCGTTGTCTAGGGCGTATTCTTTGGGGACGACACTGAAGTGGGCATTGTGTTCCTGGGCGATGGTTTTAAGCATGGTTTGGAGTCGTTTGTTGGCTGCGACTCCGCCCGTTAGCAGGAGTTCGGGTTTTTCGGTGTGTGCTAAGGCGCGTTCGGTTACTTCGGTTAGCATGGAGAACGCGACTTCCTGAAGGCTGAAGCAGATGTCCTCCAAGCGGTGTTTTCGGGTGTGCAGCGTTTCCGTTGCGGCTGTGAGTAGGCCGCTGAAGGATAGGTCCATGCCTTTGATTGTGAAGGGGAGTGGGATCAGGTTCTTGCCTTGTTCTGCTAGTTTCTCAACTGTGGCGCCAAAGGGCTTGCCTGGGCTTTGGCCTAGTCCTGCTTTTCGTGCGAAGACGTCGAGGCAGTTTCCTATTGCGATGTCTAGGGTTTCGCCGAATATGCGGTAGTATCCATCCTCGTAGGCTGAGATTATAGTGTTGCCGCCTGACACGTATAGTGTGAGTGGATCTTTTGTGCCTGTTATGAGTTTGCCGATTTCGATGTGTGCGATGCTGTGGTTTACGCCTATTAGCGGTACGTTTAGGTAGGATGCTAGGGCGCGGGCTGCTGTGGCTCCGGTTCGTAGACATGGTCCTAGGCCTGGTCCTTGTGAGAAGGCTATTGCTTGGATTTGGCTTGGGGGTGTTTTGGCTTCTTTTAGTGCGTTGTGTATGGTTTCGCCTGCTGTTTCGGCGTGGTGTCTTGCTGCTTCGCGTGGGTGGATTCCGCCTTGGGTTGGTATGTATGTGCTGGTGATGTTGGCTAGGATTTTGCCGTCAAATGTGGCTATTCCGACGCTGAAGTCGTCGGCTGTGGATTCTATTCCTAGGATGTGTTGGGGTTTTTTGGGTTTTTTTGGCATGTGTTTTGGGCTCTGTGGTTTTTGGTCGGATATGAGTATATTTTTATTCATAGAGTGTGCATATATATTTGCAGATTGGAATTTGAGTTGATTGTGAGGATTCGAGTGGTCTATGCCTAAGCGTGATGACTTGGAGTACCGGGCCTTGCACTATATTGCGCATACTCGGAATCAGGGTGTGTTGCAGTCTGATTTGTGGCGTAAGTTGGGTGCTAGTAGTCGTGAGGGTTCTCGGATTGCGTTGAAGTTGGAGAATAAGGGTTTGGTGAGGCGTGAGCGTGAGTTGCGGAGTGGGCGTTGGACTTATAGGTTGTTTCCGAAGCGTCAGCCTCCGTCGATTGGTTCGATTATGGAGTGTCCGTGTTTGATGTGTAGTAATGATTCTCGGTGTGGTGCTTTTGGTGCGGTTTCGCCTATTGTTTGTGTTACGTTGACTGATTGGATTTCGGGTTTGGCTGGGGTGCCTGCGGGTCCGTCCGGTGACGCGTAGTTTTGCCTAAGAGTTGGGTGCGGCAGCGTAAGCAGGATTATTTTTATCGTAGGGCTAAGGAGGAGCAGATTCGTTCTCGGGCTGCTTATAAGTTGTTTGAGGCTGTTGAGCGGTTTGGTTTGATTGGGGAGGGTGATGTGGTTGTGGATTTGGGTGCTGCTCCGGGGGGTTGGATGCAGGCTGCGTTGATGGTTGTAGGCGAACGTGGTTTTGTTTTGGGTGTGGATGTGAGGGCGGTTGAGCCGTTTGAGGCTGAGAATGTGCGGTCTATTATTGCTGATGTGACTGATTCTGATTTTGTGGATGTTGTTCGTGGGTTTTTGCCTGGTGGTGTGGCTGATGTGGTTGTTTCTGATGTTTCGCCTAATGTTTCTGGGATTTGGGAGGTTGATCAGGCTAGGCAGGTTGATTTGGCTCGGCGGTCGTTGTTTGTGGCGTGTAGTGTTTTGAGGAAGGGTGGGAATTTTTTTTGTAAGGTTTTTCAGGGTGATATGTTGGATCATTTTGTTTTTGAGGTTAGGCGTGAGTTTCGTGTTGTGCGGTTTTTGAAGCCTAAGGCTAGTCGGAAAAAGAGTAGTGAGTTGTTTTTGTTGGGTTTGGATAAGGTTTAGTGGTTTAGGCTGGTAGTGTGGCTTCGGCTAGGGCTGTTTTTTCTTGGATTTTTTCGGCTGCGTATTGTGTTAGCTGTTTGAATTGGTCGTTTGTGAGGATGTTTTTGGCTCTGGCGAGGATTTCGAGTACGATTTCTTTGAATACCATGTTGTTGCTGCCTGTTTTTGCGTCGTCGATCAGTTCTTTGCAGGCTGTGAGTAGGGTTTCGTTCATGGTTTTTGTTCTCCTCATGTGTGTTTGAGAGTTTGTAGGATGGAGTTTTTGGGGCTAATAGTTTGCGACATTGGAATATTGATTGGTGGTATGTGGTTTTTGATGGAGTTTTGGGATGTTGATGGAGGGATTCTAAAGGATTAGTATGAGTGCAGAGAATTTTTTTGCGGTGGAAGTTCTGCTTTTCTGGTTGTGGTTTGGGTGCTGTTTTTGTTTCTGTATGGTGTTTCTGGGGCTGTTTGTTGGTGTTTTGTGGTGCGCTTCGATGTTGGTATGCGTGAAGTTTGCGTATGTTGAGCGGTTGCGGGCTGTGAAGACTGTGCGAAAGAAGAAGGTGATTCACCCTTAAGGCCTTCTTCTACCTTTTGATGTGGCTGTAGGCGTGTCGTCGTGAGAGTGTTCCAAATGATGATATCCTCCAGAGATGTTGTGGGCTGAGGGCTGTTTCGAAGTTGTTGTTGCCTTCAGCAGTTACATTGTCACAACAACTTCTTCAATGTTGGGAGTTGAGTCAGTTCAGAAGTAGTAGTCTGCCCCACGTGTACGATGACTACTACTTCTTGGATGTTAGCTTCAATGGTTTGCGGATGCGGGATTCTGTTTCAGATGTTATTAACTCTCGCTTAGACACAGTAATAATACCGAGATAGTTTCGGTTCAGAGATATGTGGTCTGCGCCTCGTGTTTGTTGACTTTTGTTTCGTTTGTGTGATGTTAAGGGTTTTATGTTTGTGTCTTGCATATTTGCCCACGGAGCAGGATGGTATCTGGAATGAGGAAGCCGCTTTGGGTGCCTTCGGAAGAACGGGTTAAGCAGGCAAACGTAACGAAGTTCATCAGTCTGGTTAACAGGAGACATGGACTCAGAATTAGTTCATACGATGAATTGTACAAGTGGTCTGTTGAGAGTATCCAGGATTTTTGGGCGGCAATGTGGGACTTTGCTGGCATTAAGGCTTCGTGTGGGTATGATCGTGTTGTCGATGATTTGGGCGAATTTCCGGGCGCACGATGGTTTGTTGGCAGTAGGTTGAACTTCGCGGAGAACTTGTTGCGACACAGAGACGACCATCTCGCCTTTATATTCAAGGGAGAAACCCAGAAACCAGTTCGAACCACGTATGCAGAGCTGTACGACGTTGTAGCGAGAGTGGCTGAGGGTTTAAGGAAGGTTGGCGTCGTCTCTGGCGATCGTGTTGCAGCTTACATGCCCAACTTGATGGAGACCGCTATTGCCATGCTTGCCACGACAAGTTTGGGTGCGATTTGGTCGTCTTGTGGTAGCGAGCTTGGACCGGTTGCGGTTCTCGATCGATTGAGCCAGATTGAACCCAAAGTATTGTTCACTGTTGATGGTTATCCGTACAAAGGTAAGACATTCAACTTCCTGCCCAACGCTGAAAAAATCGCTAAAGAACTGCCTTCGTTGGAGAAGGTTGTTGTAGTTCCCTATATGAGCGATAAGGCTGAGATCAGCGGGATTCCGAAGTCTGTGCGTTACACGGATTTCGTTTCCAAGGGCATCAGACCTGAGCTTAGGTTTGAGCAGGTGGACTTCAATCATCCAGTTTACATTATGTTTTCTTCGGGTACAACGGGCAAGCCTAAATGTATGGTTCAAGGATGCGGCGTGCTCATCAATCACCTGAAAGAGCTACAGCTACACACTGATTTGAAACGTGAGGATCGCATCTTCTACATTACGTCGCCAAGTTGGATGATGTGGAATTGGTTGCTCGGCTCGCTGGCTATCGGCGCCACTGTGGTGTTGTATGATGGCAACCCGAACTATCCTGACTGGAGCGCTATGTGGCAGATGACGCAAGACGAGAAGATCACCATTTTTGGCTGCAGCGCAAGCTACATCAANTANCTCCGAAGCGTNGGNNCCAAACCGGGCAAGNATTNTGATNTNTCNTCGTTNANGGANNTCAGCCAGACNGGTTCGCCCTTGTCGTCTGAAGGCTTTGAATACGTTTATCGTGAGATCAAATCGGATTTGCACTTCAATTCCATCGCTGGCGGCACCGACATTAACGGGTGTTTCGCTGCTGGCACTCCGATTCAACCAGTCTACGCTGGCGAGTTGCAGGGTCCAGCCTTAGCCATGAAAGTGAAAGCTTACAATGAGCGTGGCAAGCCTGTCGTTGACCAGCAGGCTGAGCTTGTGTGCGAGGCGCCTGCGCCTTCGATGCCGTTGTATTTCTGGAATGACCGTGAAGGCAAAAGGTACAATGATGCTTACTTCAGCGTGTTTCCTAGTGTTTGGCGCCATGGAGATTGGGTTCTAGTTCACAGTGACACGGGCGGAATAACTTTCTTGGGGCGATCTGATTTCACTTTGAAGCCATCTGGCGTCCGCATTGGACCATCCGAGATCTACAATGTGGTAGAGGAGTTTCCTGAAATAGCTGACAGCATGGCTGTTGGACAGGCTTGGAAAGGCGACGAACGCGTCATCTTGTTCGTTAAGCTCACTCAAGGCCATGAGCTGACTGAAGACTTGAAGAACAGACTTCGAGCAGCGTTGCGCGAACAGGCTTCGCCAAGGCATGTTCCCGCGCTAATCATAGAGGCACCGGATATTCCCTACACATTCAACATGAAGAAGGTGGAAAGCTCAGTTGCTAACATCATTCACGGAAGACCAGTCACAAACAAAGATGCTCTGGTCAACCCAGAATCACTGACTTTCTACGAGAAGGTTCTTCCGTCACTGCAAAAGGATTAGACCTCGCAGCCTGTACTTTCCAACATAATTGATGTCGAACGAAATTCTTAACTATGCAATGTTGTATTGTGTTCTGGTTTGTGTTCATTGATTGCCTCATATCATCGAAACCCGAGACGTAGTGCGAATATTCAAGGGACACGATAAGCCAGTGAAGGCTCTCGACAATGTCTCGATCTACATTGACGAAGGTGAGATCTTTGGTCTTCTGGGTCCAAACGGTGCTGGTAAGACCACACTCATCAAGATTCTGACAACGCTTTTGCTTCCAACAAGTGGTGAGGCTTATGTTGGCGGCTTCGATGTTGCTAGGGAGTCGCATAAGGTTAGGAGAATAATCAGCCTTGTTTCTGGCGGAGAGACACCAGGCTACGGAATCTTGTCTGCGAGTGAGAATTTGTGGTTCTTCTCACAACTCTACGGCTTATCATCTTCTGCTGCTAAGGCAGAGATCAAGCGACTGATGGCCGACTTGGAGTTTGATGACTATGCTGAAACGCGAATGTCAAGGCTCTCGACTGGCTACAAGCAGAGACTTAATCTGGCAAGGGGCTTGCTCAGCAAACCCGAGATTCTGTTTCTAGATGAGCCTACGCTAGGTTTAGACGTGCTCACCAGCAAGAAGTTGAGAAGCTACATTGTTGACTGGGCTAAGAAGGAGAGAAAGGGCACAGTTCTTTTGACAACACACTACATGGCAGAAGCAGACGAAATGTGCGACCGCGTGGCCATAATCGACCGCGGAAAAATCCTAGCATGTGACAGCCCGTTGAAGCTTAAGGAGAAGCTTGAGAAAAACGTGATAATGAAGGCTGAAGTCTCATCGGTGCAAGCCGACTTTGGTTTCTTAGACAAGATGAAAGGGGTCGTAGGATACTCGCAAACACGGAGCATCCAGACAAACACCACATCGCTCAAAGTAATGGTACGCGAAGAGAGAATCTTTTCGGACATAGTGTCAAAACTGGAGGAGCAAAATCAGAAGATACTCTCAGTAAACCGAGCTGAGCCAACGCTGGAGGACGTTTACATAAGTCTTGTCGGACGTGGCTTCGAGGAGGAAAACGTCAGTTGATGATGCGTGAAAATGTGCTCCTCAACATGAGAGCAGCGTACGCTAGGCTCTGGGTGAGGATCAAGGGCGGCAACCGAGAACCTCAGTGGCTAATAGCAGAAACGATCATACCAATAATCACTCTGAGCGCCTACATCTTCCTATACAAAATGGTAAAAGCGCCACCTGAATACTCAGGCTTCGTGATCATCGGCGGAACTATGATGGCGTTTTGGTCAAATGTGCTGTGGAACATGTCAGCGCAGTTCTACTGGGAGAAAGAGGTAGGAAATCTGGAGGTCTACCTAGTGGCGCCTATTTCGAGAATGGCAATTCTGTTGGGGATGGCTTTAGGTGGTTTCGTCAACACGACGCTCAGGGCTGTAGCAGTTTTCATTGCAGGTATGTATATTTTTCAGGTGCCTTTCGCAATCTATGAGCCGTTGACTGCTTTGCTCATCTTCTTCTTGACTATCGGAGCGCTCTATGCGTTGGGAATGATGTTCGCTTCACTTTTCATGTTATATGGGCGCGAGGCTTGGCACACAGCTAACCTCCTGCAGGAACCAATTCAATTTCTTTCCGGAACCTATTACCCGACGACCAGTCAAGTTGTTCCCTTCATGGTTCAACTTCTATCATCATTGATTCCTCTAACATTCGGATTAGATGGTATAAGAAAGGTGGCAATTCTAGGCCTAGGGATTAGTGATGTTTGGCCCAACATAGTTGCTCTTGCTGTATTCACACTAGTTCTACTGCCACTAGCCAGGCAGGCACTTCGCTTCATGGAGAATCTCGGCAAGAAAGAAGGAAGGTTGACGTTAAGATGGCAGTAGGCACGATTCTCCGCACGGTCAAGCAGGCGATGTGGCTAGGCTGGAAAGTTGAGACAAACTGGGCTGATCCCCTTGTCTTTGCAATCTACTACTTGATAAGACCCGTTGCTGGCTTGCTGATAGTAGGCTTCATTTTCTTGATTGGAAGTGTTGTCTCAGGAACTGTGGACAGCGGACTTTTCACGTACTTGTTCATCGGCAACAGCTTCTTCATCTATGTAGTACAAGTGATGATGACCATGACTATGTTGATCCATGAGGATAGGGCGCACTACGAGGTGCTCAAACACATCTACCTAGCACCTGGATCGCTATCATGGTACATTGTGGGAAGAGCTTTGAATGGCGTGATGAACGCTTCGGTTTCGCTTTTGTTGTCTCTTGGACTTGGGGTTGCGATATTTCAGTACGGCTTAGGGATAAATATCCCAATCAATTGGCTCGGCATAGACTGGGGGATACTTGGTCTAGGCCTGCTGTTTGGCATAATCTGTTTCATGGGCATGGGATTCATCCTTTGTGGGATCACCATTATGACATCGAAGGTTCAGTTCACGCTTCCCGAATATGTTTCAGGCATACTCTACCTGTTCGGCGGAGTCGTGTTCCTACCGGAAATATTACCATCATGGGGGCAACACATTTCTAATGCTTTGCCGGTCACATACTTCCTAAACATCGTGAGGTTCTCGTTTCTGCATCAAGCGAACTTGGATGTCCAGATGAATCTGTTATTACTCATCGTAACCGTGATTGCTACCGTCCTGATAGGTCTAGCTGTCTTCAAAGTGGCCATGTTCAGAGCGCGAAGGAACGGCTTGATAGACAAGAAAGAGGAATATTAACCGCCCATCTACGCACATTCTCATGACTTGTGTGAGATGTGCCTTGATGGATTTCTCCAACTGCCGAGAAGGAAGACGCGGAGTACTGCAGGTATGCAAACATGCAATTCGCAAATACCTTTTTAATACAAGAGAAGCAAATGCAGAGCCCTTCAAGGAAGAGGGCATTGATGGACTGGCTGGTCTTCTCAGTTCTGTCTTCGACGTTCTGGGCCATTGGCACCTTAATAGACAAATATACATTGACTAAGCATTTGCAGGATCCATTCTCTTACCAACTTCTTTATGTGGCAACAGAGTCGCCGATGCTGCTTCTGCTACTGCTCACAAACGTTTCATTCGCCTTTCCTTGGTTTGCGCTTGGCATCGTCGCTGGCTTCAGTGTTTACCTAGGTCTAGTGCTTTACTTTAGAGCTATGGCGGTGGAAGAAGCGTCCAGAGTCATTTCGCTTTTCTATATAAGCCCAATCTTTGTTCTAATCATAGCATCTGTCTTTCTGAAGGAGACTCTAAGCCTGCCAATGTACGTAGGGGTCATGCTTATGGTTCTCGGCGCAATATCTATCTCTTATCGAAGGAAGAAGGGAGGTGGCGCGATGTTATCCCCTGCTTTGGGATGGCTTCTTGTGTGCAGTGTTGTGTTAGCTGGATATGAAGTCCTAACGAAATATGTTCTTGGCTTTATAGAGTTGAGATCCTATCTCTTTTGGAATCTAGTTGGGTCTACGATCATGGGCCTCTCAACCTTTTGGTTTCCGAAAATAAGGCGTAAATTCTGCAATGACATTAAAGGAATAAACCGCACTGTTCTCTTCAGCAGGATTGTGAACACTTATTTGAGTCTTGCAGCTTTGATTCTGTACTACATCGCGATGTCCAGTGGACTCGTTTCGTTGGTCTCTGCAGCAACGTCTTTAGAACCTCTTTTTGTTTTCATCTTCGCCATCCTTCTCAGCCTGTTTGTTCCGCGAGTACTAAGAGAGGACATCGGAAAAGAAGCCGTAGCCGCGAAGGTATTGGCAGTTGTTCTGATTCTTGTTGGAACATGGCTTATAGCAAGTTGACAACCTCGCCCATATTCTGAGCACGTGCGCCAGTCGTACTCTCACCATGAGCATTTTGCCCAACTCGCAATCGACACGAGCGCATTTATAGAGACAATTTCCAATAATAAGGAGACGAGGCAAGCAAAATGAGAATACTAGTTCTTGGCGGAGCAGGAGCTATAGGATCAGAGACTACCAAAGACCTAGTCAAGACAAGTGACTTTTCAGAAATCGTTTTGGGAGACATAGCGATAGAGCGAACGAGAGCCTTCATTTCAAAGCTCGGCGACAAAAGACTTTCTGTGATCGAAGTGGATGCTAACAACATCGAAGAACTTACAGATGTAATTAAAGGCTTTGATTTGATCGTATCCGCCTTACCCTTTAGGTACGACTTCAACGTGACTCAAGCTGCTATAAAAGCGAAAGTGAATGGCATAGACGTCGCAAGCACTGAAGAGCAATATGAGCTTGACACAAAGGCGAAAGCAGCGGGAATCACGTATGTCGCAGGGTGTGGAGCCACTCCAGGCACAACCAACTTGATGGCAAAATACGGTATACAGAAGCTGGACAGTGCACAGGAGGTTCAGATTGCCTTCGCAGCCTTTAGATGTACGGCAATTGCGCCGGGTCTGTTGTACACAACTCTCTGGGAGTTTGATCCTGCGGTAAAGGATAGAACCTATTACAGAGACGGCAAGTTTGTTCGTATCGGGCCTTTTGAAGGAACAAAAGTTGTTGAGTTTCACGAACAGATCGGCACACAGGAAGTCTGCTATGTTCCACATGAAGAGCCTAAAACCCTGTCTGAGACTTATCCCCAACTAAAGAAAATAGAGGTGCGAGGATGTTTTCCACCTGACACCATGGACTTGGTAAAAATGCTAGTGAGATACAACTTCTATCAAGACAGACTCCTTGAAGTGAACGGACAACAAGTTAAGCCAATAGACTTCATGTTCAATTTCCTGTTGCAGAGCCCAGCTGCAAAAGAAAATCCTGTGTGGGCATACGGTCTAGTCGTGGAGGTGTTGGGAACGAAAAACAACAAGCCAGCAAAAATAACCCTGAAAAACGGCCATCCACCAATGAATAAATGGGGTGGAAAGTCTGCTTACAGTAAAAACGTCGGGATTCCCCTTTCGATAGGCGCGCAAATAATGGCGAAAGGAAAAGTGAAACAGAAGGGAGTTCTTCCTCCTGAAGCATGCTTTGATCCTGTCGAGTTCTTCAAGGAATTATCTAAGAGAGGCATACAGATACACGAAAAAATCGAAAGCTACGCCGTCTAATTCATGATTGTAAGCTCTATACCACTTATGATCTGCAAGTCCGCAGCTTCCTTTTTCGAGTTGTTCAAGGTTCAGCAGGCCGTTTATTGGCGTTCGGCACGATTCTAAGAGCAAAGCCATTTTTCTGTCAGCGTAACGACGGGGCAAACAAAAGAATGAAGGATGATGATAGATGCAATTAGGTTTCACTCACTACGACCATTATTTCCCCGATGTTTACAGCTGAACCCTCTGAAACCTTAACCTCTTTGACGAATCCACTCAACGGTGAGGCTATTTCATTTTCCATTTTCATTGACTCCAAAACAAGAAGAACGTCTCCCACACGCACAGTCTGTCCAGCCTTGACCCTCAGGAGAACAACCTTGCCAGGCATGGAAGCAGCTATCACGCCTTTGTCCAAAGCTAGTTTTTTGACACAACTCTTTCTAGCAACTGGCAGAGTGGGCGTTGGAGTCTTAGAAACCATTCGGTTCTTATTTTCTAATCGTGCTGAATAAGGGACACCATCTATTCTGACGGTAATAGAGTGGTGGATTCCACTTCTGTCTAACTCGACTCGGTACAGTTTCCCATCAACCTTCGCAAAAAAAGGCTTATCATAACACATATTCTCTAAGAGTTCTACTAGTGCTTCTTTTCCGTTGATCTTGGCTCTAAGAGTCCTTTTTTTAATCAAGTCTGGCAGTTTGACTCTGTGCTGTCTTTTGTTAACTACGAGATTGTATTCGGTCATTCAGCCACCCCACTTGAAGGCTTCAGATCCATAGCTCCTTTTTTCAAGAGTTCGCCACCTTGTCCTTGCAGAGGTTTTTCTTCGAGGAATCACAGCGATTGCAGCTGTGCTTCTGCGAGTTGCAAGAGTCATAGCAACGATCAGTGCTGCAACGTCTTCGTCTCGTATCTCTTTTGTTGAGACAAGGCTTCTAATTCTGTTTTGCAGGAAGCCTGTGTGGATTCGACCTCTCATAAAGTTTTCATCTTTGAGAATTCCTCTGTGCAGTGGGATGGTTGTTTCAACGCCGTTGATTTGATATTCTTGTAATGCGTTTTTCATGCGCAGTATGGCTTCCTCTCGATTACGACCCCATGCAGCTAATTTGGCTATTAGCGAGTCGTAGATGACTGGTATGGTGTAGCCGGAGTATAGGGCGCTGTCCACTCTTACGCCAGGTCCGCCGGGTGTACGGTAGCCCGTTACGGTGCCAGGACATGGTGCAAAGTCTTTGTCTGGGTCCTCTGCGTTTATTCGGCAGTTTATGGCGTGCCCTTTCAACGTGATGTCTCTTTGTCTATAATGCAGTGGTTCGCCGGCTGCTATTCGAATCTGTTCTTTGACCAAGTCAATGCGTGTCACCATCTCTGTTATTAGGTGCTCGACCTGTAGGCGTGTGTTCATTTCGAGAAAGTGGAATCTGTGGTCTTTACCTACTAGGAACTCGATTGTTCCTGCGTTTGTGTAGTCTACGGTTTTGGCAGCTCGGATGGCTGCATCTCCCATGGTTTTTCGAAGTTTGTCGGTCATCATTGGTGATGGTGATTCCTCGATGAGTTTTTGATGCTTCCTTTGGATCGAGCATTCACGCTCACCGAGGTGGATGATGTGNGCTTTTTCGTCGGCTAGTATTTGGAACTCGATGTGTCTGGGATTTTGTAGCTGCTTTTCAATGTAGACTTCGCCGCTTCCGAATGAGGTTTCTGCCTCTATCCGAGCAAGTTCGAAGGCTTTGGCAATGTTGCGCTTGCTTTCGACGACGCGCATGCCTCTGCCTCCGCCTCCATACACCGCTTTGATGATGATTGGGTAGCCCAGTTTTTCGGCGGCTTCCTTGGCTTCGTNGATGTTTTTGACTGTGTCCATTGTTCCTGGGATTANGGGCAGTTTTGCCTTTGCCATTGTTTTGCGTGCCACAACTTTGTTGCCCATTTTCCTTAGAACTTCGCTGGATGGTCCGATGAATTTTATGTGGTTTTTTTCGCAGGCTTGAGCAAATGCGGGTATCTGAGCTAGAAAGCCGTATCCGGGGTGGATGGCTTGGGATTTTGATTTTTTGGCGATTTGTATGATTTTGTTGATGTTTAGGTAGCTTTGTGCGGGTTGTGCTGGTCCGATGTAATGGATTTCGTCGGCGAGTTTCAGATGGAGCGATTCTTTGTCCGCTTCGGAGTAGACGGCTGCGGTTTTGATGCCGAGTTCTCTGCATGCTCTGATAATGCGCACTGCGATTTCAGCTCGGTTGGCGATGAGGATTTTTTTGAACATTCTGTTTTTCTCATTCTTGTTTNTGCTGCGTATGTGGTGTGTGNAGNACTTGTTTGACTTTTTCGGTTATGATTGGTCCAAGNCCGTAGGCTTCTTCTTTCCAGTTGTCTACATTTAGCAAGGCTTTCATGGGGGTCTGATAGGCTTGTAGGAGTGTGATGGCTTTTTCTCTGCCTATGACCGGTAGGCTGGCTAAGAAAAATATTTGTTGGTCTTGTAGGGTTTCTGTTGGTTTTATTGGGTGGATGACTGGCGTTCTCTTCTCTGCTATCTGCTCCTGCTTCGCTGCGACGTAGAGGAAGTCTGCGGTTTCTTTGTAGCTGTTGGTGTGGATCATGTTTATGCCTTGTTTGGCTAGGGCGAACATGGCGCCCCACACGGATGCTGGTTGGATTTTGCTGAATTTGTATACGATGGGCATGTAGCCTTCGATTAGGATGAATGGTTTGGTGTAGGCTTCTTTGAGTTTGAACAGTTGTTCGAAGAGGAAGCGTCTGGTTAGTGTGTAGACGAAGTCGTGGACGGTTTTGCGTTCTATGGCTACTTGGTCTGATATGATGTAGTCGCCTTTCTGCAGTGTTTCTAGTTGGATTTGTGTTCCTAGTTCGGTTAGTGTTTTGATGATTTTTGGTGCTGCGCTGGCTTCTCGTGTGTCAATTATGATTGTGGGTTTTTCGGTTTTTTCGGGTTCTTTGAGGAAGGGTATGAGTGTTTCTGTGCCGGACATGAGAGTTCAGCTTCTAAGCTTTGTGTTTATTCGTTTGTTCTTCCTTTTTTTGCTTACTGAGTGTTGCGGTATTAAGAGAGAATGGACGTGTGTGATGAGCTGGTCTGTGCGGGGTCGTTTGTGTTCGTTATTTTTTGAAGCGAGGTATGAAGTAGGTTATGACTGCGATGATTACGAGGGCGATGCCGATTAGCACTATCCATTGTGATTTGAAGTAGCCGTTCAGAATGAGTAACGCTATAGCGGTCCACATTAGAATGGCTGAGACGGTTCTGGTTTGCAACTTCTCAACCTGCTATTTTCAGTCTAGCTATAGTCTTTTCACATTGCTTGCAGAGCATATCTATCCAGCTTCGATGGGTTTTAACTGCATTTCGTAAAGTTTCCGGTACAATCCCTCTCGGCTCATAAGCTCTTCATGAGTCCCCGTGTCTATGATTCTACCTGCGTCAATCACCAAGATTCTGTCTGCGCTTCTAACAGTAGACAAGCGATGAGCGATGATTAGAGTAGTTCGTTTTTCCAGCAACTTCTTCACTGCATTTTGAATCAGCAACTCTGTGTAAGCGTCGACACTTGAAGTAGCCTCATCCAAGATCAGAATTCTCGGATTAGCCAGCAAAGCTCTAGCAAACGATATGAGTTGTCTCTGACCCATAGAAAGCCTGACACCCCTCTCACCCACATCTGTCTCATAGCCCTGTGCAAAGCTGATTATGAAATCGTGGGCACCAACAGCCTTGGCAGCTTCCACGATCTCTTCCTCACTTGCTTCTGGTCTACCATACGCTATGTTCTCTCGTATTGAACCCGTGAACAAGAGCGTATCCTGAAGCACAATTCCCATCTGACTTCGGAGCGACTTCAAGGAGATCCTCCGTAAGTCGTATCCATCAACAGTTATACCTCCTTTTTGTGGATCGTAAAACCGTGCAACGAGACTGGCAAGGGAGGTTTTGCCTGCGCCTGTCGGCCCGACCAGTGCAATTCGCTCGTTTTCATTGATCTTCACGTTTATGTCGTGTAGAACGAAGTTCTCGGGTTCGTAGCCGAAAGATAGATCTTTGAATTCGATTTCTCCCTTGATTTTTGGCAGCTCTATTGCATCCTTAGCTTCTTGAACTTCACGTTTGGCGTCAAGAATCTCAGTTATTCTTTCTGTGGCTGCCAATGCGGATTGTACGTTATTGTATAGCATGCTTATCTCTCGAATTGGCATGAAAAATCGTGTGACATAGGCCATGAAGGCTACTAAGATGCCCAAGGTCAGCGACCCACCCATCACTGAGGTGCCGCCAAACCATATAACGAGGCATGTTCCAAGGGTGCCAAGCACATCTACCATAGGGAAGAAAAGCGCAGAGTATCTTGCTGCCTGAATGTTTGCTTGAAGATTCTCCACGTTTACGCGGTCGAACTGCTGAGCATTAGCCATTTCTCGAGAGAAGGATTGAACCACCCTCATTCCAGATATGCTTTCGGCAAGGTTGGCGGTGACACCTGATATCTTCTTTCTTGTAAGCCTGTAGGCTTCTCTCACTCTGCTTCCTAAGAGAATTGTTCCAATCAAGAGAACTGGAACCACTATGAAGGTTATCATTGCTAGCTGAGCATTCAGAATAAGCATCACAGCCACAATTCCGACCAAGATGAATATGTCGCCGATGGCGGCTTCCACGCCTGAAGTCAAGAATTCGTTCAATGTCTCCACATCGTTGGTGACACGGGACATGATTCTGCCAACGTGTCGCTTATCATAGAAGCTCATAGAAAGTCTCTGAAGGCGAGAGAACATGTCCATTCGAAGGTCGAGAATTAGTCGTTGCCCAAGCCAGAACCTCAAATATGTTTGAATGCAGCCAACAACCCAAGTTAGTACATAGACGCCCACATAGACAGCCGAAATCCAGTAGAGACCCGAAAAGTTTCCTCGCGTTATGTAGTGGTCTATTGCGACAGCCAATATGTAAGGCCCAACCAACCCAAGACAAGCAGAAGCCAGAAGGAGAGCAATAATAATTGCTAAATTCAATCTGTAGCGTGCCATGTACTTCAGCAGTCTCTTTATCAAGACGCGATCAGGCACATGGCGTTTCGTTTCTTCTTCATCAATCAGAAAATGGTGGTGATAACCCGTCACTGAGCGCCTCCCTTGTGTTTGTCTTCTTTTTTCGTGGAGTTCTTCGGAACTTGAGCTTCGGGTTTGGCTTGCGTTGCAAGCTGGGTTTCGTGGATGCGTTTGTACAATCCGTTCTTTTTCATCAATTCATCGTGTGTTCCGATCTCTATGATCTGTCCTTCGTCAAGCACAATGATTTTGTGGGCGTTTTTTATCGTTGATAGGCGTTGCGTGATAACAAAGGTTGTTCGGTCTTTGAGAAGTGCCTGTAACGCCTTCTGAATCTGATATTCTGTTTCGATGTCGACGCTTGAGGTTGAGTCGTCGAGAATTAGTATTTTCGGGTCTTTCAGGAGCGCTCTAGCTATTGCTATTCTCTGCTTCTGACCTCCGGAGAGTGTGGAGCCTCTTTCGCCGATGACCGTGTTGTAGCCTTCTGGAAATGATGTGATGAAGTCGTGTGCTTCGGCTAGTTTGGCGGCGTGGATGATTTCTTCCATGTTTGCCTTTGGTGTGCTGTAGGCTATGTTTTCTTTGATTGTGGTTGAGAAGAGGAAGGTCTCTTGGTGAACAATGCCTATGTGCTTTCGAAGAGATTTGATTTTTACGTCTCTGACATCATGATTGTCTATTTCCAGTTTTCCTTCGTTGATGTCATAGAATCTTGGAATCAGGCTGATGACTGAGCTTTTTCCGGAGCCTGTTGTGCCAAGTAGCGCAATGGTTTCTCCAGGTTTTGCTTCGAATGTCACGTTCTTCAGTACTGGTTCTTGGCCATAGCTGAATGATACGTTTTCGAATTTTACGTGTCCTTTTATCTGAGACAGTTCCTTGGCGTTGGGCTTGTCTTTTACTTCGGGGACGGCGTCCATCACTTCGAAGGTTCTTTTCGCTCCAGCGAGTGCTCTCTGCAAGAACGATGTGATGAAACCTAGGAAGCGCATGGGCATGAGCAACAAGAGCAGGTAGCTGTTAAAGGCTACAAGGGTTCCGATTGTTATTTCTCCTGATATGACTTGTGAGCCGCCGTAGAGCAGAATGAAAACTGTGCCTATGCCTGCTATTAGTTCCATAAGTGGTATGTATTGAGCTCGAAGCCCGGCTGCACGCACGTTGTTGTTGAAGTAGTCTTTGCTCTTCTGCATGAACTTGTGTTCTTCAAGGTCTTCTTTGGCGAATGCTTTGACGACCTTTATGCCCGTGATGTTTTCTTGGATGACTGCGTTTATCACGCCTAGGCGTTGTTGGCTTTCAGTGAACACGGGTCTTATCTTTTTCGCAAATCTGTAGGTGATCAAGAATAGAATCGGTGCCGTTGAAAGGGCGAGTAGAGTCAGTCTCCAGCTCATTGAGAGCGTAATTGCGAATACGCCTACGAACATTGCCACGATGCTTATGAGTTGTGGGAAGCCCCACGCCAGGAATCCTCTCATTAGATCGACATCGCTGGTGACCCTTGACATGAGTTGTCCGGTGGGCATTGTATCGTAGAACGTGAACGATTGGCGTTGCAGTGCTTCGTAAATTTGGTTTCGAACGTCGTAGACAACTTTTTGCGCCACGTACTCGGTTGTGTATCTTTGTGCGAAGGCGAGAGCTCCTCTCAAGGCAGCGATGCTCAATATTGCAAGTGCTAGATACAGTAGTAGTTGGTATTCCATTCTGATGATTACGTCGTCGATTATGATTCTGATGAGCAGCGGTACAACGATGTTCAAAGCTGTGACTGCTAGAAGGCACAGGATGACTGGTAGTTCTAAGAACCAATACTTCCGCAGGTAACTGATTACTCTAATTGTAGTACTCATTCTGATGCTTTCCTGAATATGCTGCCAGAAGCCATCACGGCTCAGTAGTGCTATGCCTTACGGTTTGGTTCTCTCAGAGATTAGCGGTAAAAAGGGACACAGCGATATAATTCTTCCTCACTTCAGCCCACTGTTGAGGTTTTTTTGATTTGATGATTGCGCGCATTTCATTCGTTGGCTGAGTGTTCTTCGGAAAGCGTGAGGTTTCAAGCAAGGCTTAAGTTAATTAGTTGTCTTCATGAAAGAGAGA
>JGI24422J19971_10000113_pt1 | contig 36819 bp, 34 predicted proteins | sample DeeMarSWOR152_54_FD_19971 | JGI IMG/M metagenome (IMG submission 19971) | reverse complement strand
CCAGTCGATGTGCACGACCTTGCACGAAATGCGCGGGAGATTTCCATGCCTGAAATACTCCCTGCCCCTATCATTCTCATCCCGGGAGTAAGAAACAGGGTCGCACAGCCTTCACTCGACACCCTGGAAGAGATGGATTTCATGCGGGGAGAAGAGACGCAGGTCTTTGGCGCTATTGAGCTATATGGGGTGCAAGTGCCGGTCACATTCATGTTTTTGAGCTCTCATACGAAGCTGGTGGATGTGGATGAGAAGCATCGCATCACTCGAAGCTTCACTACCTTAAGTGGACAGATCTTCAATGCCTTCCGTTTTCAGACGTTACTGGCCAGCTCCATCCCCGAGAAAGATCCAGCCGACCTCGATGAGGAAGGCCTGTTTCGTGGCGTCAGAGCCGGCCTAAAGGGTGGTATCCTGAGGGCGGCCCTCATGGTCCGTTTCATGGATACTTTAATCCGAACATCTCCAAGCGAGCGATTTGCTTTTCTTGAGGGGGTTATCATCGCTTCAGACGTTCAGGCCATTAAGAATAGCTACCCCCTTATGAGGAAGAGGGTCGCTGTGCTAGGAGATCGCCTTCGATCAGAGGCCTATCGTGTCGCATTCAAGACGTTTCTAGACCCATCACTGGAATGTATTTACCTCGGGGAGCAGAGCATGGATCAGGCGGCTCGTCACGGTGCACTGAGAATCACAAATCTTCGTTCACAGTCTCCCTCAACTCGATGAGAATCTAGATGTGCACTCCTAGCTGGTCCATAGGGGCTTAATCCGTTTGTCGAAATTCAATGCTCAATTGCTTGGGAGTGGCAGTATGGATCACTTGTTCGGTCTCTCTCCTGTGCAGGAGCGCGGCCTTGACTATATGCTTCAGCCTCGCCATGTTATCGATAATCCTAGGGACCGGAACAGGAAGTTCACCCTCTGCTGCACAATTGCATCTATTCCCTCAGGGAAGATAGCCCGTGCGTTTTGATATGTCTTTGGCTGCTTCTACCACGTACTGAGAAATGGTTTGGCTTTTTTCCTTGGAAATGATGTTCTTGGGGCCTGACGTGCTGACAGCTGCGATAACGCAATTGCGATAGTCATAAATGGGGGCAGCGATACATCTGATTCCTTCCTCGTATTCTTCATTGTCCTCTGACCAACCTCTTTTCCTGATCGCATTGACGTGCTGAATCAGTTCATCTAGGTCTGTGATGGTATTAGGGGTGAATGGTTTCAATGGAATTTCCTGAAAAATGTCTCTGATTTCAGGTTCCTTTAGCCCAGTTAGCAAAGCCTTTCCCAATGCGGTGCAGTAAGTTGGAGCACGCTTTCCGATAATATCGTACTTACGAATACTCTCAAAGGTTTCCACCTTCTCTATGTATATTGCCTCCCAGGCGTCCCGTATCGCAAGATATACTGCCTGAGTTGTTAACGATGCCAGTTTCTTAAGAGAGGGGAGGGCTTCAGTCTTTAGCTCTAGGTTGTTCAACGAGCTGCTGCACAGCTCAATGAACTTTAGGCTCAGACGGTAGGCGGATGTTTGCGGGTTTTTTTCGATATATCCCCGCGTAACCAGCGAGGAGAGCAGCCTAAATACCGTGCTCTTATGCAGGTAGACTCGCTTTCCGATTTCGGTTAGGCCGAGACCGTCCTTTTCCTGGGCGAGGATCTCAAGAATATCGAAGGTTCTCTCAAGAGACTGTACAGCCATTTCGTGCACTTCCTCCGCTGGCCGTCTTATGGGGAAAATGTACCCAAAAAGACCTTTTGTCAAGCCCGATGATACCGCGCGTATTCTTTGGCCGATCTTGCTCGACCCGCTTCGCAAGCCTTTCCGCCGCTAGATTGGGAAGTAGACCAGGGCACTGCAACACAACAAAACCAGTTTTTGAAAACGACGAAGAAAAATGATTGACTTTTTCAAAAGAATATATTTATGTTTTACTAACTAAAAAGCCGTTTCGCAATATAAAACTTCCTTGCTGGCAGGGGCGGCATTCGAGAAGACATCGAGGAATATAAATCTCAAAGCCATCATTGCACGATTTTATACTTTGTTTTTGAGTAGTGCTAGTGTTATTGGGTCCATAGGGGACTGAGTGCCAAAACAAAAAGGAGGGTATAAGATGAAAAAGCTACTGTTTGTTTTTCTCGTGTGCCTTTTGGCAGTTGGCCTCATAGGAGTTGGAGGTCCTAAGAAGGCGGAGGCAAAGACATATGTTTTTAAGTTCGCTCACTCTCAGCCACTCACGAGTCCTCGGCATAGATCAATGATGTTTTTTAAGGACATCTTAGAGGAGACCTCTGGCGGCAGGATTAAGGTAGAGCTCTTCGGAGGTGGGGTTCTAGGAACGGAGTCCGAGGTGATGGATATGGTAAAGGTTGGAAATCTCCAGGGAACAAGAGGGGGACTCTTTGCAAAGGCCAACAAGAAGTTCTTGTTTTATACCTTGCCGTTCCTGTTTGATGATACAAACCAGGTGCTTAAGGTGATGAGGAGCCCTTTTGCAGACAAGATAGCCGAGGGAGCGAAGAAAAATGGTTTCTACATTCCAGCCACAGGTGTAGCAGGGGGGTTTAGGCAGTTCACCAACAACATGCGGCCAATTGAGACGCCTGCAGATATGAAGGGCTTGAAAATGCGGACGCCTCCTATTGATTCAATTATTCGAACAATGAAGGCTATTGGTGCGAGTCCACAGCAGGTTCCCTACAAGGAAACATACATGGCGCTGAAAACCGGGGTAGTAGATGGAGAGGAGAACCCCGCTTCCAATATCACAGAGATGAAGTTTTACGAGGTGCAGAAGTACTTTACCATCGTGAATTACCAGGTCCACCCAGATCCATTCTTTGTGAATCTTGCCTGGTATAATGGCCTGCCAGACGATCTTAAGAATATCTTCGATGGGGTTGCAAAAGCAGCTATCATTTACAGTGATACGGTATGGCTGTCATCTGAGCAGGATTACATCAACTTCCTTAAGACGAAACTGAAAGTTAACGAAATTCCTTCAGCAAACAGGAAGCTCTTTGTAGCAAAAGTCAAACCTGTTTGGACCTATTATATAGAGGAAGGGACTGTTACTCAGGCGGAAATTGATGAGGCCCTTGCTATAGCTGCTGGCAAGTAGCAGAGGAAGTCTTAGAAGCTGCTGAGAGCACTGCTTGGGGGCTTTTGGTTGACCTTAAAGCAGTGCTCTTATTTTGAAAGAACCGTGCAACAAGGCATCACATGAAATGGATGCGTCGAGTTGAAGATAACATCACCATATCCTTGGAGGGCATCGTTACCTTTTTTTTCTTTGTGATGGTGGTGCTGATATTGCTCTTAGTGATACTACGATACGTGTTTAATACCACCATAATCGGTGGAGATGAGGCAACAGAGTTTCTCTTCATTTACACTACGGCGTTTGGGGCTGCGATTTCACTTGGCAAGAACCAACACATAAGGATTTCCGTTTTTTTAGAACGATTGCCTCTGAAAGTTCAGGGGATAGTGAATATTCTCAATAGTATTTTGATTATTCTCCTTCATGGGTATCTTTTCTTTTTGAGCATCAAATGGATCTCTTCCGTGGGATACTTTGAGTCTCCGGTGCTGCAGATTCCACAGGGAATCGTACAGATTTGTATTCCCATTAGCTGTGTCTTTATTGTCCTGTATGGGCTGAGGCAAATTGTTGCCAGGCTTTCCATAAAACGACGGCACACCTACTAGGCGTAACCAGTGGTAACTCTATTAGGAAGTCTGATCATTTTCTTGGTTCTTGGCATTCCGATCGCCTATTCCTTGGGGTTATCGGGGTCTCTTTACTTCCTCATCAGTCGTCCCGAACTGATTTCCATCTTGCCACAACGGGTTTTCTCAGGCATGAGCTCCTATTTGATGATTGCCCTCCCCCTCTTCATTTTCATGGGATTGCTGATGAACAGGGGAGGTCTCACCGCTCGGCTCATTGATTTCAGCATGATCTTTGTCGGTCGACTTCGGGGTGGCTTAGGGTTGGTCAATGTTTTGGCGAGCATGATTTTTGGTGGAATATCAGGGTCATCAGTGTCGGATACAGCATCGATCGGAGCGGTTCTCATACCCGAGATGGAGAAGAAGGGCTACACACCGCAGTTTGCAAGCGGCATAACAGTCGCCTCTTCAACAATGGGAATGATAATACCGCCGAGTATTCCCATGGTTATCTATGCCTTTGTTGCTGAGGAATCTGTGGGGAAACTATTCCTCGGTGGGGTGATTCCCGGCCTTATGATCGGCATTTTTATGATGGGGATTACCCTGGGGATTTCCGTCTGGAAAAAGTACCCTATCGAGGGGACGAGCCTTTCTTTGGGTGAAATACTTACCCGCACCAGACGGGGTGCTCCGGCCCTATTCATGCCTGTGTTTGTGGTAGGGGCAGTGGTGATTGGCCTTGCCACAGCCACAGAGGCTGCGGGATTAGGGGCCCTGTATGCGTTTCTTATAGGGTTTTTCTTATATCGCGGGCTGAACCTGAGGGTGATACCTTCCTTGCTGAAGGAGGCGATCTTAACCAGTGCCAACGTAATGATCATCATAGCGTTTTCAACATTATACATATGGATTCTAGCACTTGAGCATATCCCCGAGATGGTTGCCAATTTCATCACGGGACTGGATTTGCCCTTATTTCTCATACTTTTGGTGATTGATTGCATTATTCTCCTTATGGGCACCTTTATCGATGTGAGCCCGGCTATTCTGCTGCTGACCCCGGTATTTCTACCGGCACTGAATGCTATGGGGATTTCCTCTATTCAATTTGGGGCCATTCTGATTACAGGTCTGGCAGTAGGGCTGGTAACGCCTCCCGTGGGGATGTGTCTCAATGTTGCATCAGCCATCACCAAACTAGAAATAGGAACGATATTCCGCGCAGCGAGCCCCTTTTTGATAGCCAACTTGATAACCTTGATTATTGTGACTTTAGTTCCGGCTGCAAGCACATGGCTCCCTGGGATATTAATGAAATAATCACACAAACTTTACATAGTTCAGGAGGGCAAAAGATGGAAATCAGAAATGCAATCCACCCAGAGCAGGCGAAGCAACTTTCCACCGAGGAGCTTCGCGAGCACTTCCTCATTCAAGACCTGTTCACACTGGATGAGATCAAACTGGTATACAGCTACTACGACCGGCTCATTGTGGGCGGTATCTGCCCCAAGGGATCGCTGACGCTCGCGGTGGACGAGAAGGTTATCGGCTCATCGTACCTCCTCGAAAGAAGGGAGATGGGAGTGATTAACATCGGTGCCGAGGGAACGATTTCGGTTGATGGAACCGTTTATGAGCTGGCCTCGAGGGATGGTCTTTACATCGGGATGGGCTCAAAGGAGCTCATTTTCTCTAGTGTGCATAAGGATAATCCTGCGAAGTTCTATCTCAACTGTGCTCCCGCCCACCATACATACGACACAGAGAAGATCACCTTCAGCAACGCGGAGCCTCTTCACCTTGGCTCGCTCGAGAAAAGCAACGAGCGAACGATCTATAAGTACATCCACCCCGATGGAGTCAAGAGCTGCCAGATTGTGATGGGTATGACGGTGCTGGAGCCCAGCAATATCTGGAACACCATGCCAACCCACACCCACGAGAGGCGTATCGAGGCGTACTTGTACTTCGGTATTCCCGAAGACGGGGTCGTCTTCCACTTCATGGGNGAGCCCGGGCAGACACGGCACCTCATCGTCCGCAACGAGGAGGCGGTGCTCTCCCCAAGCTGGTCGATTCACTCGGGGGCCGGCACTAGTAACTACACCTTTATCTGGGGAATGGCTGGCGAGAATCAGACCTTTACCGACATGGATGAGGTGCCCATGTCGGCACTAAAATAACCAAGGCAAGGGAGTAAGGGGCTATGATACTTGATCAGTTTGTGTTATCGGGAAAGGTGGCAATTGTGACCGGATGCAGCACCGGCCTGGGGCAGGGAATGTCATATGGTCTCGCCGAGGCCGGCGCTGATATCGTGGGCATTGACTACGTGGATTTCCCAGAGACCGAGACCACCATCAAGGCTATGGGCAAGCGGTTCTTGGGGATCAAGGCTGACCTGTCGAGCCTCGAGCCCATTGAGGACATAATCCAGAAGACCGTAGAAGCCTTTGGGAAGCTGGATATCCTCGTCAACAACGCGGGGATCATCCGCCGTGCCGATGCAATTGATTTCAACGAGAAGGACTGGGACGATGTGATGAACATTAATATCAAGACCCTCTTTTTCTTGAGCCAGGCAGCGGCACGACAGTTTATCAAACAGGGAACGAGGGGAAAGATCATCAACATCGCCTCCATGCTGTCGTTTCAGGGGGGGATTCGTGTCCCCTCTTATACGGCAAGCAAAAGCGGGGTGATGGGAGTCACCAGGCTCATGGCCAATGAATGGGCAAAGCACAAAATCAACATTAACGCCATTGCCCCTGGCTGGATGGCGACCAATAACACGGCACCCCTTCGAGCCGATCCGGTGAGAAGCAAGGAGATTCTCAGCAGAATCCCGGAGGGACGATGGGGTACGCCCGATGATCTAAAGGGTGTCGTCGTTTTCCTGGCATCGGAGGCTTCAAACTATGTCAACGGCTATACCATAGCTGTTGATGGTGGTTGGTTGGCTCGGTGAGAAATGATTCTATCAGAAGCTTTACTCAGATGATTTGCTTCATACCCGTGAACCGCGCGGGGCGGTGATTTTATTTCCCACAGTGTTGAAAGGGCCCTTACCACCGTAAAGGGTAGAGGACCGCGAGATGTAGATGGAGCAATGCTCTGCAAAATTGGAGTATAACGAGGAGGTGTTTACAAAGTGCAGGACGTGCTTGAAAAGATTGGCGAGCTTGGGCTCGTTCCAGTTGTGAAGATTGAGAGCGCTGACGATGCCCTTTTCCTTGGCAAAGCGCTCATTGACGGCGATCTGCCCGTAGCAGAGATCACATTTAGAACCGCGGCTGCGCAGGAAGCCATCGGGATACTGACGCAGGAACTTCCCGAGCTTCTGGTGGGAGCTGGAACGGTACTCACTGTTGATCAGGCGAAAAAGGCAGTTTCGGCAGGTGCTCGGTTTATCGTTTCACCGGGCTTCAACTCAAAAGTGGTCGATCACTGTGTGGAAAACGGTATTCCTGTCACCCCCGGCATTAACTCACCTACACAGATAGAAATGGCCCTGGAAAGAGGCCTCGAGGTCGTTAAGTTTTTCCCCGCTGAAGCCTCAGGGGGGCTAGCACTTCTCAAGGCAATGGCGGCGCCTTACAGCAGGATCCAATTCATCCCAACCGGAGGGATTGACCAGAACAATCTCGCGGCATATCTGTCCAATAGTCGAGTCCATGCGTGCGGCGGAAGCTGGATGGTCAAGGCTGATCTCATCTCTTCAGGGAGATTTGATGAGATCACCAGGCTTACCAGGGAGGCGGTTTCCACCATCCTGGGCTTTGGATTCGCACATCTCGGGATAAACGAGCAGAACAGAGACAAGGCATTTGCGTCTGCAAGCTCCCTTTCTGAGCTCTTTTTCTTTCCCCTAAAGGAAGGAGCAAGCTCGGTTTTTGCCGGTGGCAGCTTCGAAATTACCAAGTCTCAGTTTCCCGGAAAAATGGGGCATATCGCCATCTCCACTAATCATATTCACCGGGCAATTGCCTATCTGAAACGAAGGGGAATCTCGATTTTGCATGAGACTGCAAAAGAGAAAGAAGGCAAACTGACTGCCGTTTACATTGACAAAGAAGTATCGGGTTTTGCAATCCATCTGGTTCAGAAATAGAGCTTAGTTTCTCTCCTTTTTGTCTCTCACATCGCTAGGACCCTTTGCCACATTTTTTCGTCTACAGGGATTCCTCTCTCCATATTGGTTTTTCTGGTCAGAAGCGTTCTTTCCCCAGGATAGTATACGGCTCCACTCTCCTCTGCGGGGGTGGTGCCATGCACGAAGTCAATAATCTCGTTTACAATCTGATCTATGAGACCCGATCCATAAAGATCCCCGATGTCGAAACATATGAAGGTTTGAGAGACCCCGTATTCCGCTTCGAGCTGGCCCAACAAATGCGTTGAGCGCCCCCCGGAAAGAAGAGTTGCAAGCAGGTCGAGCATAACTGAGAGGCCTGAACCCTTCCAGTACCCAATGGGAAGGGGACGGCCCGATTTGGCAATTTCATCCGGGTCATGCGTTAAGTCTCCTTTCCGATCGAATCCTCCATATACGGGCAGCACTTCCCTTCTCACCTCATAAGCCTCTAGCTTACCGTACGAAAACTGAGACATGGCCATGTCCAAAACGACGTGCCCGTCTTTTCGGGGAACTGCAATTACGAGGGGATTGTTGCCTATCCTACACTCGATCCCTCCCCACGGTGGCAAGTTGGGTTCGGTGTTGGTAAAACATACGGCAATGCAGTTGGCTTCCGCAGCCTGCCAGCCGTAGGTACCCCCCCGCATCCAGTGGTTAGTATTCCTGAGAGCAATACACCCGATGCCTCTCTCGTGAGCGATTTCAATCGCCCGAGCCATACAGTAATGGGCATTGAGGTTTCCGGGCCCTAGCTTTCCATCCCAGCGTTCCAGCGCTCCGAGATTTTCAGCCCTTTCGGGGGTAGCATGGATATCGATATAGCCCTTTTCTATATATTCAATAAACCTCGGAAATCTGTTTAGTCCGTGTGAATATACACCGTCTAAACTGGATTCAGCGAATAGCTTCGCACAGAGCTTGGCCCGTTCTTCAGCGAATCCGGCCTTAAGCAACACGCGCAGAAACTCGCCATACATCTTCTCAAACGATACCCTCATCTCGTCGACCTTCCCGATGATTGTCAACAGAGCACCTCCCCCCCTCTGTCCGCGGGCAGACCCCCTTGCGTTCGGCTGAGCTCACGTCGAAGCCTGCTCACCCTCGAGGGCCGCCTCATTCCTCCCGCAACTTCGTTGATTGCCCCACGGTGTTCCCCAAATAACTTAGTCCCTCGATTCATTTTTCCACTCGGGACTAAGTGCTGAGTGAGCAATCGCAAANGTTACACTCATGAAAACACGTGACAGTATTTGCGAATCGAAGCACTTAGGAAACTTCAGAAATATGTGAGCCTTAGGGACCACCNACGATTCAGTTCGATAAGAGCTCTAACGCGAGAAAGAGCATAGACACAGAGGAACTTAGTTAGNCCAACGAACCCCAAGTGCGGTATGAGATTCGAGGTGCNAGGGGAGCATTAAGGTTTCTCGGTTTCGAGGCGAAGCCATTGCATGACAGCCAACGCCATTTGCAGGTCAGATTATTAGGTATCTGAACGAGCCTTAACCCTGTCTAAGAGCTCCTTCAATTCCGCTTTAGCTTCTTGGCTGGGGCTTTGAAGCGGGAGTCGAGGCTGTCCACCAAAGAAGCCTGCAAAATCCATGGCCACCTTCAAGCCCCCAATCCCGTATTTAACGGTTACCGCCTGAGCTAGAGGAGTTACGAGGTTCTGGAGTGCCCTCGCCTCATCTAGTTTTCCCGCAGCATACAGATGTTGGATTTGACAGAACTCCTGTGGAACTACATTGGCCGCGGCCAGGATCCCCCCGACGGCGCCAACGCACAGCGCAGGGAATAACACAGGGGCAGAGCCTGTAAAGACCGCAAAATTCGTATGACAAAGATTCGCGATTTCGCTGAGTTGGGCAATGTTTCCTGAGCTGTCCTTGATTCCGACGATATTGGGGTGCTCTGAAAGCCAGGCAACCAAGTCAGGCTCCATATTGATGCCGGTGAACTTTGGGACGTTGTACATCAAGATCCCTATGTTTGCCGATTCTGCTACGGCGATAAAATGATCGTGAAGGATTTGTGGTTTCATTGATCCCTTGAAATAGGAGGGTGTGACAACGAGAGCATAGTCGGCACCAATTTGAGCTGCTTGATTTGTGAACCGAATCGTCTCTCGGGTGGATTCCAGTCCCGTGCCGGCAAGCATGAGTTTCGACGATGGGATGGCTCCTCGTGAAGCCTCCAAGACCGAGAGCCTCTCCCCTTCGTTCAGATACACAGCCTCTCCATTTGATCCAAGCACCAAATACCCGGCAAGATCCGTTTGGTTCCATTTGAGGAAATTATCTCTCAGCCTGTCCAATGCCACCTCTCCATCCTCAAAGGGTGTAGCAATCGGTGGCATGATGCCCTCAAGCTTCGTCATCGTTAGGCTCCCTGTTCCCTCTCGTTTGATAAACCGCCTATCATCATTGTCTCCGGCAATACAATCGAGCTGGCTCGTCTCCAGAAGGATGTATGGAGGATCCCCTTTTTACCACATCTTTTGGTGCTTGAGCAATAACTGAGCGACTAGTGCCGCAAAGAGATTCCCCTGAGGGCTCGCCCCACCTGCGGTGGACCTGGGGCATAGGGACTTACCCCTGATGCTGCTGGAAACCCGTAGTATGATGGAAAACACTACGATGCGTGCTCCGATCTGCTACGGTAGGCCGGGAACTTCCCGAAAATCGAGGCTCTCATCAAATGAAGGCCCGCAGATCACGGGGACCTGCGGGCCATGTGTTGGTTGAAGGGTTAACGCGTTAGGAAACTAAGGGTTAGGCTGATAGGTTAACCATCCAACTGGGCCATCTCTATCAAAGGTTTCCCGCCATGCCGTTATTTCCCCGGCTCACCTCTTAGTCTCTATTGGATTCGCTATTCTGTTAGAAGCTGACCGGTAGAAGGATTCACGTACACCCGAGAAACCAAACTCAGCGCCACCTCCAACTCTCTTTTGCAAGATATAACCTTCAGGAGCCATCAGCCCTCATATGGTTTATCGTAATGGTGTTAAAGTTGGGTGGCACCTGAGCAAGCCTCACTTTAGATAACCGCCAAAATCGTGCCAGGAGGTGTGCTTAGAAATATGATTAAGAATTGCAATTAGTTAGCAAATCTCAGCAAGAAACCGACCCCCCGAACCTGCCGAAAATTGTCAGACTTTGGCAAAATACGTCAGCGATGAGAGGGGAAGTTGCGAGAATAAAACGAGATTTGGTATAATTACATATTGATATTGTGAGGCTGATTCTCCAGACTGCACCTCATAGGGTGAAGGAAGAAACAGAATGATACCCAATAAAGAGGGCGAGGTGAATATATGAAAAGGTTTAAATGCCTATGGCCGTCCGTGTGGATTATGACAGCTGCTGCCCTTGTAGTTGCCGGATGTGCCGCGGTAATNTCTAAGGAGTCGCTCAAGACGGTTGACCAAGACATACGGTTTGAGCAGCTTTTGGAAAACCCCGATGCCTACCGGGGCAAGGTAGTGCTCTTAGGCGGTGAGATTATCAATACCGAGAACGTGCCGAATAAGACGGTTATCGTCGTGCTCCAGCGATCTCTGGCCTACAATCAGAAACCTGATTCAGAGGGTGAATCGAAGGGAAGATTTATCGTTTCTGCACCCGGTTTTCTTGACCCGGCTATTTACCGTCCCCGGAGAAAGATCACGGTAGTGGGCTCAGTCATGGGCAAACAAGTACGTCCGCTCGGTGAGCTGGAATATGCCTATCCTGTTATCGAAAAAAAGGAGCTCCATATCTGGCCGGTGGAGGGGGCCCCTGCAACGAGTCCCCGGTTTCACATCGGAATTGGGATCGGAAAAACCTTCTAAAGGTCATGGAGGGATGACGAGGGGATTTTTCACAATCGCTGGAGCCTTCCTCTGCTTGTCAGCCTGTGCCCACGTCATATCGAAAGACACCTTGAAGCAGGTGGACACGGAACTGACCTTTTCCGCAGTGCAAAAGGCACCTGAGGAACATAAGGGTAAGGCTGTCGTTCTCGGCGGGATTATTGTCGGGTTGGTAAACAAAAAGGAGGGGAGCCTGCTTGAGGTTTATCAGACGGCGATGGACCGGCGGGGCAAACCGGTGGATCTGGATTCATCTGAGGGACGCTTCCTGGCTCTGTATCAGGGCATTTTGGAGAGCGAGATATACCGCAAGGGGCGAAGGGTAACTCTTGTCGGCATTGTAGAGGGTGACAAGGTCATGAAATTAGGGGAGACCGACTATCGCTACCCCTATATCGTGATCAAGGAGATTCACCTGTGGAAGGAAGAAAAGCCTCCTCAGTATGAACCGTATCCATTGGGCTTCTGGGGTCCATGGTGGTGGCATCCATGGCATCCCTGGTATGATCGCTGCTGGCGCTACTGGTAGCACCAACTCAGATTTTCCGCTTACTCTCTTTGACAAACAGGAGGAGCATCAAGCAGAGCGCACCCCCAAAGGCAAGGGATAGCCAGGCCCACCTATAGGAGTGGGTTGTGTCAACGATGAAGCCGAAAAAAGGCGGGCCCAATGCACCGCCGGCTATCGTAATCATGCCGCCGAGCCCCACGGCCTTTCCCGCCCCCAAGCGACCTCCGAACTCCGACAAAAGGGTGAGCCAAACGCCGCCAAAGCTGATGCTCCCCAGTCCCAAGAGGAGCAGGGCGGGATAAAGCAACCATGATAGGTAGGGTCCTAAGAAAGCCACTGCGGAACACATAATGGAGGTAGTGCCAGCCATCAAGATGAACACTGTTTTCCTGTTGCCTCCGAAAACGCGGTCGCTGAGGAGGCCACCTCCGGGTCTGGCGACAGCTCCGGCCACCTCGGTCATGGCCAAGAGCCCTCCAGCTGCCACAACGCCGAAAAGCAACACCTCCGTCAGGTATAAGACGAGATGGGCGATGAGCGCCATCTCAATCCATGTCATGCAAAACCCGCAGCAGGCGANTAACCAGATNTCGCGACTCTTGAGTATTTCAAACAGAGACACAGCATCGTCGGCGGCCGCTGAACCTNCCGACCGATTTGAGGAGGAGCCAGGATCTCTATAGAGAGCAAGGGCTACGACAGCTATGCCTATTGCCAAAATACCAAGGAAGAGGAAACCATACCGCCAGCCCAGAGCGAGGGCAATTGAGGGAAGCGTCGCTGCGGTAATGATACCCCCTATGTTGACGGCCGTTTGCTTAAGTCCCATGACCGTTGCCCGCTCTCTGAGGGGAAACCACACAATAACGCCCTGTGATGTTGCAGGCAGAAGAAAGCCGCAGCCTAACCCCGTAATAAACATAAGTGTCAGCAACGCTGTGTACGATGTGACAAAAAACAGACCTATCATACACATGCCGGCTATAACCTCTCCAGCGACCAAGGGCCACCGAGCCCCGATTTTGTCTACAACCCATCCTATGGGGAGCATGCTCAACATATAACCAAACGCAGCCGCGGACATAACGAGCCCGACTCGAGTGCTCGTTATGCCCAAATCGTCCTTGAAAAAGGGAGCCAGTGGCCCGACGCTTAGCCTATTCAAGAAGACCACGATATAGGTAACCCAAAGCACACCGAGGATGACCCAGCGATATCTATCAGCCGTGCCTTCACCTTGAACCATTTGGAGAACCCCGCCTTAAACGATAGCCGCACTTCCTGTAATCGAGTTCGTATCACCGCCAGTGCTGCTTTGCGAGTGTCTATTATCAAGCTGAGGGCTGAATGTCCAGGGGTTTAACAATGGGGAAGAATAACGGATTGCCTCACACATCTACTGCCTGGGTGAAGTTGCCGATGCATCACGTGATGATGTATGAAATAATTGATGTATAATCCGCGGTATTATTGACTGATGCCCATCGTTATGAGGACAAGCTCGTGGCACGGCCAAAGTGTGGATCGTTATCGCATCGTCAGAGCTGTATAGATCTTGACTTACCTTATTTGGTCGGAAGGAACCTATGAGTACATAATCAGTTCCGGCTGTGTCGTAGTTTGAATCACAAGAGCAGTCGCTTGGCCGCGGATCCTTCGGCACAGATTCAGGGTAAGACGCCTGCCACCAAAAGAACCCCCATGGCCTTCAACCAGCCCAGCACTCGCTGCGCTGAGGTCCCAAACCAGCGGTCCAACAAGAAAGAGCGGCCTCACCCCTGCCATAAATTGTCATAATACGGCAAAATATATGGAGGACCTTTTTGCTCCTTAAGGATTTTGCCTATCAATGAGGGCGGTTCCTCGAGAATTCCTATAGACATGCAACGAGGGAAGGGGTAATCTCCGGCCTTAAACAATTGAGACGGCACAACTGATCTGTCGCACAGAGCAACGGTGTATATGAACCAACGAGTTTATAGGGCTGACTCGCTCTTGATGCTTGCAGCCATCATCTGGGGTAGCGCCTTTGTGGCGCAGCGGGTGGGGATGAGTCATGTGGGACCGCTAACCTTTAACGGAGTGCGCTTTGCCCTGGGTACTCTGGTTCTTCTGCCTTTAACCAGAAGGCGTGCCGGACAAACCATGAGGGCCGACCCAGTACATCCCAAAATCGAGCGGGGCGCTTTTTGGGGTGGAGTCTTCGTGGGCCTGGTACTATTCATTGCAGCTACGCTTCAGCAGATCGGCCTGGTGTACACCACTGCGGGAAAGGCCGGCTTCATCACCGGACTCTATGTGATCATTGTTCCGCTGATGGGATTGCTCTGGGGCCATCGGCCGGGTTGGGGAGGGTGGCTCGGCGCTTGTCTGGCAACTGTCGGACTCTACCTTCTGAGTGTGACGGAGAAACTTACGTTTGCTCCGGGCGATCTGTGGGAACTATGGGGTGCCTTTTTCTGGGCAATACACGTGCACTTGCTGAGTTGGCTTTCCCCGAAAATGGACGGAATCAAGCTAGCCAGTGCTCAATACGCGGTTTGTGCCCTCCTGAGCCTGATAACAGCCGCGTTCGTCGAGAATATTGCCATTCAGGGTTTACGGGCGGCGTTGATTCCCATTCTCTATGGGGGCATTCTGTCCGTTGGAATCGCATACACGTTACAGGTTATTGCTCAACGAGACGCTCCGCCAACCCATGCTGCTATTATTCTCAGCCTCGAAGCGGTGTTTGCGGCCCTAGCAGGCTGGCTTATCCTGGATGAAATGCTATCGTTGCGCGGTTTCATCGGTTGTATCCTCATGTTCTCTGGTATGCTGACTGCCCTGCTTCGATCCTGACCGCCCTTTGCATTGGATTCACATGAGGCTCGTCGCCAGATAGCGCACTCTACCCCGTGCGGACGAACGAAAGCGGCCCGCAGATCAAGGGGACCTGCGGGCCATGTGTTGGTTGAAGGGTTAACGCGTTAGGAAACCAAGGGTTAGGCTGATAGGTTAACCATCCAACTGGGCAATTGGTATCATAAGGCTTCCCAGCATGGCGTTCTTTTCTCCGGCACAACTCTTTCTCAGCTATGCGTATGCTGGTCCTTTAGGAGATGGCCGACAGAAAGATGCACGCACATTCGAGAAGCCGGTATCAGTGCCACCGCAAACTCCCTTGCTTCAGTATAACCGTATGGCGGCTCTCCGCCATCACATGGTTTACCATCGTGGTGTTGAAGTAGGGTGACATCTGGTGAGCCCTGACTTTCTTATTAATGCCAAAATCATGCCACGGTTTTTAACAGAAAAAACTACAGAAATTCCAGTCAGTTAACTTATCCCCTGGAAAACACGAGACTAAAATCTGCCCAAAATCGTCAGGATGTGCCAAAATATGTCACTGATAGCGGGAGTAATGGGGTGGTTCAGAATGAGACGACAGGGAGGCGCGGAGTTTCCTGTCGGAATGGAGGCGGAGCTCCCACGCCACAGGACAAGTCATGATTGGGCTTGTGGCAGTGAAACGAGAAGGGGAAGGGCCTTTACCGCTCTGCCGAATGGTAAAGGCCCTTTGGTCAATTTGAGATCCGCTGCAATGGCTTCAGTGTGGCTATTTTGAGGTGAAAGGCATGCTGGGGAGAGTCATCTTTTGATACCCTGAAGGGATCTTGAACAGCGAGTCGCTGACCCCGCCTTCCTTGATGTTTGTGTACTCTACTAACATATCGCCCTGTGGGCCCTGGTGGAAGACCTTGATCGGGTAGTTGAGCTTCTTGGCGTGCCACTGGGTCATCTTCCCCATTGCTTTATCATGGTAAGTGATAAGATACTTGTCGCACTTGTAACCGCTGATTTTCTCGGTGCCCACGTGTTTCTTCGTGGCAATCTTAGATAGATCTTTGTCGGATTCGTCCGCGCTGGGCATGGGTCCCGCGCCCGGCAACTCCATATACATTTTTTCCTCGGGCTGGAGCGTGATGGTCTTGCCAGTAGCTAAGTCCATAATGCTGATCCCGTCCTCAAACTCCATGCGCATCTTGTTGCCCTTGATAAAGATCTTCCCCTTCTGAACCTCCTCACCCATTTTTTGGGTGATGTCTGCGGAGAATTCGGCAGCGACTGCAAGCCCCGAGAGGGCGAGCACAGAAACCAGAGCTGTAAGTAGAGCAGTTGACTTACGAATCGACTGTTTCATGATCTCCTCCTTTAGGCTCCCAGAAAGAAGCCCTGTTTCATTTACTGATAGGAAGACGAAGATTATAACCCTATTTCCGGCGAGGTGTGAGTATTAGGGGAAATTCCCGCTTGTAATCTCGATTGTGACTTTGGAGATGATACCAATCCCGCTAGCGTATAAATACTACCTTTCGGGAAATTATGCTATGGTAAAATTGTCCCGTAAATGAAAGGAGCGTCTTTCCCTTTTTCATGTTTCGTTTCTCAGAAGCATCTGACCCCGATGCAATCCTTCGGAGTTATTCATGGAAGAGACCTTAAGGTGAGCATGGAGATCTCTTTTTTGCCATGTCCTATATTATATTCGGTTTCCCGGGAGTTGATCACCAAGCATATTTGGGAGGTTGAGGATGCGGTTTTCATATAATCAAAAGAGGGAGTGGAGGAGTCCTGCCCAAAGATCGGTGGCCATGGGGCGTCGTTGCATGGTCGCCTCTAGTCAGCATCTGGCTAGCCTTGCTGGTTACAGGGCCTTATCCAAGGGAGGGAACGCCGTGGATGCCTGTGTAGCGATGGTCACCGCATTGAGTGTTGTGGAGCCTCATTCGGTGGGAATCGGTGGCGATGCCTTTGCCCTCATCTACCTCGCCGAGGAAAACAGAACTATCGGTATGAACGCAAGCGGCAGGGCACCATATGGAGCGACCAGGGAGTGGTTCCGCAGGAGGGGAATGGTTTCCATGCCTGAGCGTGGCATCCTTACCGTTACGGTGCCCGGTGCCTTGCACGGTTGGGCGCAGGCAGTTGAGCGATATGGTAATCTGGGGCTGGCAGATTTATTCGAAGATGCCATCGGCTATGCAGAGGATGGCTTTCCTGTCAGTGAGGTAATTGCCGGCGAATGGAAAGATGGCGAGGACATATTACGCGCCACGGAGGGAGCATCACGGGCCTATCTCATTGAGGGTAATGCTCCCTGGGCTGGACAGGTGTTTCATAACAGGGACCTGGCGCAGAGCTATCGAAAGATTGTGCGGGAGGGCATCCAAACCTTTTATGGCGGGGAACTTGGCAGGGTAATCGTCGAGTTCTCGAAGAATAATAATGGCTTGCTTTCCCTTAAGGATCTTGAGACCCATACAACGACCTGGGTAGAGCCGCTCCGAACCGACTATCGAGGCTACACGATCTGTGAGCTACCGCCCAACGGACAGGGCATCACTGCTCTGGAGATGTTAAATATCCTGGAGGGCTTCGATATAGGCGAGATGGGGCACAACAGCCCTGAGTACCTTCACTGCCTTATCGAGGCAAAGAAGATCGCATTCAGTGATCGAGACTCTTTTGTAGCGGATCCCGAGTTTGAATCCATCCCCGTTGATACACTGCTATCCAAGGAGTATGCCAGGAGACGCAGGGCGAAGATTGATATCCGTAGGGCCATGAGTGCGCCTGTTCCCCCTTGGCGCGCAAACAACTCCGATACCGTGTTTGTCACGGCCGTTGATGAAAAGAGAAATGCGGTTTCGCTTATCAGCAGCATTTACCAGGCCTTTGGTTCTGGAATGGTCGTGGATGGGTGGGGAATCGCCCTGCACAATAGGGGAACATCCTTTTCCCTGGATCCCTGCCACCCAAACAGCCTGGAACCCCACAAACGTCCCCTTCACACCATTATACCGGGAATGGTATTCAAGGACGGGGATTTCCTGATGAGTTTTGGGGTGATGGGAGGGGACATGCAACCCCAGGGACATGTGCAATTCTTGTCAAATATCATTGATTTCAATATGCACTTGCAGGAGGCGGTGGATGCGCCTCGAGTAAGGCATCTGCAGAATAAAGAGGTTTATATGGAAGAGGGCATTCCGAGAGATTCGGTATTGGCGCTCCAAGAAAAAGGGCACCATGCCATCCAAGCTGATCCTTCTGTAAATCAAGTGGGTGGCGGACAGGCAATTTGTCTGGATCATGAGCAGGACGTGCTGCTGGGAGCATCTGACAGGAGAAAAGACGGCTGCGCCTTGGGGTATTAGAAATTCGTTGCTCGTATCGAGGCATATCTATTGCATCACAGCTAGAGGTGTAATTCAGCAGGATCTCAAGCTGGCTCTTGACTGAGATGGGCTAGAGCCGTATCCTTCGGGGGAAACCGGCATGGCTGATGGCACCTTCACGGATATACTGCTGAGGAGAAGCTTTATGGGGAAACGATTGCTGCTCTTTTTCGTTTGAGCGATTTTGCTCAACACTTCGAATGCACCTGCCCAGGGAACAGAAGGGGATGCAATTCTCGGGGCCTGGTTAACCGAAGACGGTAAGGCAGCTGTTGAGATATATCGGTGCGATAGTGAATACTGCAGCAGCATACTATGGCTTAAGGAGCCAAAAAATCCGGACGGTACCGATGTGCTCGATGCGAAGAATCCCGATCCATCCAAGAGGAACCGGAAGGTGCTTGGCCTCACAATGTTCTGGGGGTTCAGCTATGATGGGGACCGGAAATGGGTTGGCGGCAGCATCTATGATCCTGATAACGGCAAAACCTATTCGTGCAAGATGACACTTGACAATGATACACTGAAGGTCCGGGGCTTTGTTGGCATTTCGCTGTTCGGTCGGACCACAGTATGGAAGCGGAAGCGATAGATCAACCGTGAATAGGCCTCTTTACATGGTTCAGGTTATGCTCTTAGGCCTCTGCATAGCTCAGGGTTTGGCCACCATACAGGTTTATCTATCCAACAGCGAGCTTCACCACAACGTCGAGCTCATAAGAAATGCTGGCTATCTTGCTATACCCAACCAGCGAATCATGCATACGCTCCAGGAATTCGGCCCCGCCTTTTTTGGGGCCCTGTTTTTCACATTGAGTGTGGGCACAGGTCTCACGCTTCTTTCATTCGCTGCTGCCTGGGCGTGGGATCGCATTTTCGGTAGAGGGAAGCCGTTTCTGGTAATTCTTCTGTTAGTCTGGATAGCGTGCCTGGCGGGCGTGAACCGGCGAGGCTTTTGCCTAATGCCGACATTGCATTTCCTCGTGATACCCATAGCAGTTTGGTGGGCTGCGCTACGCCTGATGCCTCGGCAGGCCAAACAAGGAGTTTGGGTAAACAGAATGGTTAACCTTATTCCCGTTGTGCTGTTGGCGGCCTTGTGGACGACGCAGATGGATAAATACCTCTTTTTGGACATCAGAGATCACCTGCTTCTCTCAAACTCTATAGGGAGAAAGGTCAATAACTTCTACTATAACTACACCCTCTACCCTGCCGAGGTATTCAAATCACTGAATCAGAAGCTGATCAAAACTTGCAACCTTGAATCGATCAAACAGAAGTCCATTGTGCCAAGTCTGGAGAGGAGATTGCTCAATCACGACTACCTGATTGTCACGGGGGCCGAGAGGGTGAATCTGAGGATATCCCAGACTCATGATATCTTGATACTTGAAAATGAGCGCAGGGCAGTCATGGCGGTTCCAGTCAAGGACTTTGTCTCACGGCCTGGAGATATACTCGAGAAGTTTTCGGTAAAGAGCGATATGTATGGCTTTTTCCGTAAGTTCACGTTCTTCTCCTTCTTGATAGGGTTTCCCATTACCCTCTACGTTGTCCTCTATGCCTCGTTTTTACTTGCCCTTCGCCGTTTCTTGGCCTCAATGGCCTCCTCGGTAATCGCATCGCTTCTTTGTTTCCTGCTGGGCATTGCGCTGTTAGGTCATCTTCATTACAGCAGAGGGAAAACAATTGAAGTGGATGCCTTAGCGGATACGTTGGAGTCTGAGCGCTGGCAGGACAGGGTGGCGGCCCTGAAGACCATTGCGGAGAAGGGAATTGAGGTGGCTGGGTTTTCAGTCTACAAACAGATGTTGAAGAGCCCATCTATACCTGAGCGATACTGGTTGGCAAGGGTTTTGGGCATAAGCCGGCGTCCCCAGACCTACAGGGAGCTTCTTGCCTTTCTCGATGACCCGCATCCCAATGTTGTCTCCATGGCCTTAAGCGCCTTGGGCCAGAGGGGAGACAGAAGGGCGGTTAGGGAGATCAGAAGGCGGATTGAAACATCAAACAACTGGTACAACCAATGGTACGCCTACAAGGCCCTGAGAGCCCTAGGATGGAAGCAAAGCAAATTGAGATAAAGGCTCTCCTCATATCCCTCATAGCAATCTTTTCCATCGAGGTGGCTTTACGGTTGATTTTCATAGGGGGATTCGGTCATCCCAGCCTCATTCTTGGCGGGGCACGTCTGCTTGAAGCAGCACTGATTATCACATCCGTCATGATGTGGGGGAACGGGGTTACCTCTCTAGGACTGGCTCGATCCGGCATTGTTGTCGGGGTAAAAAGGGGATTACTATGGTCAGCCGGTTTCGGAGGGGTCGTCCTTTTGAGCTTCATCGTGCTGTTTCTGGTTGGCATCGATCCGCTCAACATTATGGAGGTCCGCCTTCCGGCCACACAGTGGGGTATTGCCCTTTTTTTTATCCTTCGCGGACTGATCGGGCCCGTTGCGGAGGAGATCTTCTTTAGGGGAATGCTTTATGGATTCTTCAGAAGGTGGGGCATCGTGGTCGCTCTTCTCATAAGCACGGCCACATTTGTACTCGCACACTTCCCTACAATTTCACTCCCTCAGTTGGTAGGAGGTATCCTATTTGCCGTTGCCTATGAGGTTGAGGGAACTCTACTGGCCCCCATTACCATCCATATCCTCGGCAATCTCGCCATCTTTACCCTTTCAATGATGCCTTAGTGGCTCGCCAAAGGGAGAGCCGCTTCAATCATTAGCCTTAAAAGACAATTTCAAGACCAGCAATCCAATTCCTTTCGGGAGCTGGATAGAAGTTGCGTCTTGTCAGAAATGAATCCATCACTGCATACTCTGAATAGGTTTGGTCTGTGATGTTATTTACCCCAACAAATGCTTTGAGCATTTTCCATTCATAGGAGAGCCTGGCATTTATCGTGTAGTGATGTTCCAGTTTTTCGAAGTCGTTGGCCTGGTCACTGATGGCGTAACTGGATCCTACATAATTATAGTCTGCTGAAAAGATAAGCCCAGGGATGGTATCGTGGATTCTGAATCCCAGATTAGCCTTGTGTCTTGGGACTGCCGGGATATCATTATTTTTGTACGGGTTTTTTTCAAACCTTGCTTTCTCATAAGTATAGTTTCCGAACACCGCAAGTCTTTTGAGCAAATCCACCTTGGTTCCTACCTCAATTCCCTGGTGGAGAGTTTCGGGGTGATTTTCATTGGTGAATGTACTCGGGTTATAGAAAATCTCGTCATCGATTTCCGCATGAAACAGGGTGAACCTTGCCTGAATGTCTGGCGCGACGTAGTGCCTTACCCCAACCTCATAGTGTTGCCCTCTTTGGGGCTTGAGAGCTGTATTTGCCCGAATCTTTCCAGTAAGAAAATCATAGATGACTACCTCGTCTGTGAGCGGAAACCGAAGACTTCGGTTTGCACGTGCAAAGACAGATGATTTGCCGCTGTATAGGAAAGTGAGCCCCACACTGTAGGCGTTCTCGCGCTCGGTCACTGCATGATCCAGGGGGGCAAGTGGAGCGGGGCTAAGGTCCCTCACGGTATAATTGTATGCAACTCTTTCATGCCGAGCGCCCAAAGAAAAAATGAGATTCTCTAGCAGGGAGAATTGATTATTGAAATAGATGCCGCAAGAGTCCCTTTCGATGTTGGAAACACCAGTTTGCGTCGTCAGTGGAATAAGTAAGCCCCCAAATGATCTTATGTCCTGTTCAGACCAGTAGAAATCGATCCCAATAATGAGGGTATTTGGGTGATTATAGAGTTCCCCATCCCAGACGTATCGAGGTGTGACTGCCCATGTTTCCGAGTCAGTATTGCTTGCTTGTGGAAATACGGCGGTGGGATCCGGGAATTGTGCCTCACTCTTTCCATCTCTGTAGCTAACATCCGCTACAATACTTCCATAGTTTTCGAGGTCTGTAGTGCAGCCCAATTTAAGATACTGATCGGTGCCCTCAGCCTCATCTAAAGGATTTGTGGTGGATTTTCGATCAACCTTTACTTTCTCCTCTGTAAGGGGACCTGGAAGACCATACTCATCGGAATGATACGATCCACTAAGGTTGAGGCTTAGCAATTCAGTAGGATCAAAAACGATCTTGCCTCCCACATCCTTTGCCCGGAATTCGCCATTGTCCCTATAACCGTCAGTGGAGTCATAACTAGCAAATAGAGACACAGTTAGATTCCTGCCACCGCCGGTGACAGAGAACTGCTCTTTGTTTCGTGAATAACTCCCAGCAACTGCTCCCCCCACAACGGTCAGTTTTTCAGAAGGGATCTTTGTAATAATGTTGATCACGCCACCAACGGCATTATCGCCATAGAGTACAGTGCCGGTCCCCCGAACGATTTCTATCCGCTCGATCTGCTCCAGGGGGATCTGTGTCCAATCCACGCCGCTCAGGTCGATTTCATTCACTCGACGCCCATCCACCAAAACCAACGTGTTATAGGGGCCAGTTTCTCCAAATCCCCGCAGATCCACCTGAGCGGTCTTGCCATGGCCCAAGAGGTCTCTCACAACAATCCCTTCTTCAGAGCGGAGAAGGTCAACCACTGTCTTTGCATTCGAGCTTCTAATGCCTTCCTCGTCGATTACGGTGACATTTGCTGGCACTCTTTCTATATTACGCTCAGCCCTAGTTCCGGTAACTACCACTGTTTCTAGGGTTACATCGTCTTCATTTTCAATCGCACAAACACTATTGACCATGAGGACTAGAACGCCAACCATTCCAAACAAAAAGACAGCCTTCAGCTTTTTCACCGTTTCATCCTCCTTTCCTGAACGCTAAAATGCTTATGGGGGTCCGGAGAAAAAAATCCCCGGACCGAACGCAATCGATCCGGGGATTTCCCGTTTTTATCCTCGAGACCTAAAGGCTCTCCCTTGTCCGCGAAGGTTACGCCTCTCATTCAGGCAGGTCTTCTGACTCTTGGATCATCCTACTCGCTGCGCCTTCCCATCCCATTTTCGCAGGGACAGTGGCGTCTTGCAGCTTTCGTCCCCAATTACAGCGGCGGGCCCGTCCCCGATTTTGACGGGGTTCCCTGTTAAGCTCGATCCGAGCGCCTGAACGCCTAAACAATCCTTAATGAAATGAGGCAAAGAAGTCAAGAGGGTTTTTGCCTTTTGTTCGAAGTTCTTTCAGATGATAGAATGCCTTGAACCGCAACCGATGCGGGGGCACGGGGAAAGGGCGCTAGGAAGAAAAGTGCATCTGGTTGCTTTTTTGCCGTTGCTTCCCTGTTGACTTTATATTGAAGCTTAAATATAGTCTACCACAATATCTTGTGTAAAACTCGCGATAGTCATAGCGACTGGATTCAGCCTTCGGCCCTGAGCGAAGGGGTTGAACGAGGCCGCCACGGGGCCCAGTGACTGTGTTGACACACCTTCAAATCTAGGAATTCCGCCTGGTGCGGATGAGGGGATGCGCGGAGAGACGACACCATGTTTACGAAGATCGAGAAAAGAGATCGCACTATAGTACCTTTCGATGCACAGAAGATTACCAATGCCGTTGCTAAGGCCGGCAAGGCAACCGGGGAGTTTGAAGAGAAGGTTGCCAAAAGGCTTACCGTTAGGATTTTGAATTTGGCACAGCAGGTTATTGGTGATAAGGCGCCCACCGTGGAGGAAATTCAGGACATTGTTGAGGAGGTTTTGCTGTCTTCCACCTATCGCAAGACTGCAAAGGCTTATATTATTTATCGCGATCAGCATGCGAGGATAAGGGAGATCACCAACAAGGCAAATGTTGATTTGGTGGATCAATATCTGAACGGCTCGGATTGGAGGGTCAAGGAAAATAGCAATATGGCGTTCTCTCTCCAGGGATTGAACAACTATCTTTCCTCCGAGGTAAGCAGGGTTTATTGGTTGAATGAGATCTACTCGCCCGAAATACGGGAAGCGCATCTCCAGGGTGACTTTCATATTCATGACCTCAACCTCCTGTCCGTTTACTGTGTGGGGTGGGACTTGTATGATTTGCTGGTTGAGGGTTTCAAAGGGGTATGGGGGAAGGTTGAGAGCAGGCCTGCCAATCACCTGAGAAGTGCGTTGGGGCAGATCGTAAACTTCTTTTATACCCTCCAAGGTGAGGCAGCAGGAGCCCAGGCGTTCTCTAATTTTGACACCTTGCTTGCACCCTTCATTCGATTCGATGGATTGGACTTCAAGGGGATTAAGCAGGCCCTACAGGAGTTTGTCTTTAATATCAATGTGCCTACGCGAGTCGGATTCCAAACTCCCTTTACCAATGTCACCTTAGACCTAACGGTGCCCGAGTACTATGCAGGCCAAGCAGTCATAATCGGAGGTAAGCAGCAGGATTTGACCTATGGGGATTGCCAGAAAGAGATCGATTTATTCAACAAGGCGTTCTTGGAGGTTATGGCGGACGGCGATGCTCGAGGTAGGGTTTTTACCTTTCCCATTCCAACTTACAACATCACCAAGGAGTTCGACTGGGACAATCCCATTATCGAAGATCTGTGGGAGATGACGGCAAAGTACGGAGTTCCGTATTTCTCAAACTTCGTGAATTCAGACATGAATCCGGAGGATGCAAGGAGTATGTGCTGCCGGTTGAGGATAGATAATCGGCAGCTTGAGAGGAGGGGCGGAGGGCTGTTTGGCTCAAATCCGTTAACGGGTTCTATCGGAGTGGTGACTATCAATATGCCGAGGATCGGGTATGTGAGTAGTAGCGAGGATCAATTTTTCGACCGGCTCAAAGGATTGATGATTCTTGCTCGGGAGAGTCTGGAGTTGAAGCGGAAGGTCTTGGAGAGATTTACAGCGGGGGGTCTTTATCCATACACAAAATACTACCTACGGGATGTCAAGAGGAGGTTTGATGAGTATTGGAAGAATCATTTTTCCACTATTGGACTTGTGGGCATGAATGAAGCCTGTCTGAACTTCCTCGGGAAAACCGTGGGTGACCCAGAGGGCATGGAATTTGCCATGGGGATCTTGGATTTTATGAGGGATCTCTTGATCGAGTTTCAGAAGGAAACGGGCAACAATTACAACCTTGAGGCCACCCCTGCCGAGGGAACATCTTACAGCTTGGCCAAGATCGATAAACAGCGCTACCCTAACATGATATCTGCTGGCAACGGGGATAGGGATAACTGCTACTATACTAATTCAACACATCTGCCCGTTAACTTCACCGAGGATGTTTTCGAGGCTTTGGATCTCCAGGACGCCATCCAGCAGAAATACACGGGAGGAACGGTATTTCATATCTATGCAGGTGAGAGAATCTCGAATCCCGGGAGCGTCAAAGCATTGGTGCGCAAAATCTGCGAGAACTATCATATCCCCTATTTTACCCTGACGCCCACCTTTAGCATCTGCTCAGTTCACGGATACTTGGATGGAGAACATGAGTTATGTCCGCACTGTGGTAGCGAATGCGAGGTCTATTCTCGGGTAGTGGGTTACCTGAGGCCTATAAAGCAGTGGAACAAGGGAAAGCAAGAGGAATTCAGCATGAGAAGGATGTATGCGGTTTGAGGCATGATTATAGGGGGTTTGCAACGCTTTTCTCTGATTGACTATCCGGACAAGATCTGCGCTATCGTCTTCACTCAAGGGTGTAATTTTAGATGCCCTTACTGCCACAATCCAGAGCTCATAGAGCTCAAAACATCCCGCCCCAGTGCCCCACGTGAGGATGAGATCCTATCTTTTCTCGACAGGAGGAAGGGAAAACTCGATGCAGTAACCATAACTGGTGGAGAGCCTCTCTTGCAGTCAGGCCTTGAGGATTTTCTGTCAAAACTGAAGGCACTGGGATATCTGATTAAGTTGGATACCAATGGAAGCTTTCCCTCCAGGTTGGCCAGGATAATCGACGCTGGCACGGTCGACTACATAGCGATGGACATAAAGATGTCCTTGGAAAAATATGAAACCGTCGTAGGGCAGAGGATAGAAACGGCGAAGATTTCGGAAAGCATCAATGTGATAATGGATTCAGTGTTGGATTATGAATTCCGAACTACCGCAGTGAAGCCCTTTTTCGAAGAGGATGATTTTGCCAAAATCGGCCGGCTCATAGAGGGCTCCCGTCTCCATATTCTGCAACGGTTTGTTTCAGCGAAGTCATTGGATGAAAGTCCGAACATGTGCAGTTACTCAGATGGAGAGATGGATCGCTTCAGGGTCATCATGGAAGGGTTCGTTCAAAGATGTATCGTGCGATAGTGAGAAGGTTTTGTGCGGATCGGCACGATCTTCGCTGAGCACGCTCTTTTGTTTTGTCTCTGGCATGCCCCTGTGCGAAAGGGAGGATCAGCCGACACTGCCCCCTTGGCCCTTGTTTGCTCGTGGCTTTTGATAAGCGAGCCATGGGGAAACTGCAGCTATGATACCACCTGAGCTGACATTTCGAAACAGAGCGGGGCGGAAAAATAGTGGCGTATGAGCGAGATATGTGGCAGAATTCCAAAAAGCCGTAAGAATGGCTCAAGGAAGATCAGATGGTATCAGGGGGTTTTCCATGAAAATACTCTTTTGCACTGGTGGCAGCGAAAAGTCGGAGAACGCCATAAGGGTGACTGCATCCTTGGCCAAAGAGCTGAACGCAGAGGCTACGGTGCTCAGCGTGGGGCCTTCTCCCGATAGTATCAGCAAGATTCTCGGTGCTGAATTCAGAATGTCGGAGGTCACCATTGATACCGATCGGGCGGTGACGAAGAATATCTCAAAATATGCGGAAAAAGGTATTAAGATCCTCAAAGATGCCGGGATCAGCGCAGTGGCGAAGATTGCACGAGGTGAAATTGCAGAGGAGATACTGAGAGAAGCAGAAAGCGGCAACTACGACTTCGTTGTTATGGCAGCTAAGGGAAAACCCGGGGACAGACACCTCCTGGGAAGCGTCACCAGAAAGGTATTGGCAAAAGCCAAAATTCCCGTTTATGTCGTCTAACGAGATCGAGGTGCATTTACTGAGAGAGGGCCATCTCGAGCTCATCCAAGACCCTCTGAGCGGCATCAGTCGGGTTTTCGGCCGTGCGAATGGGTCTTCCGACCACTATGTAATCGGCCCCCTTTCGGAGCGCCTCAGAGGGAGTGATAACTCTCTTTTGATCATCCCTTCCTTTCAGCGACCAGGCAGGCCTGATACCGGGGGTAACGGCGATAAAATCCCTTCCGAGTTCAGCCTTAACCCTCTCGACCTCTAAGCCGGAGCAAACTACCCCGGAACATCCAGCCTCTTTGGCTATTCGGGCCCTCAGCAGTACCAGCTCTGTGAGGTTTTTGACATATCTTTCCTGATAGCCGAGCTTCTTCAGGTCTTCGCCTCCGAGGCTGGTGAGTACCGTAACCGCCAGTATTTTGGTGCCTGAAGGGTTGCTTTCGACAACTGAGCGGAGGAGGCCTTTGCCTTGGTCACAGTGAACCGTGGTAAACATGACCCCGTAGCCACTCGCTGCCAAAAAGGCGTTCGTGACTGTAGCGGGTATATCGTGAAACTTGAGATCAAGGAATATTCCTGCTTCACTGTAATCCCTTATTCCCTCCAGAACCCGCGGCCCAACACTGACGAAGAGCTCTAGGCCAACCTTAAAGATTCCTACTTGCTCCGCGAGGAGTTCTACGTATCGCATTGCCTCTTCATAGGTTGAGACGTCTAAGGGAAAGATAAGGTAGTCCTTAGGTTCTTTCATTGAACGTGTTCCCTCTATGGTGTCGTGCTCAAGGAAAGCAATCGCTTAATGGATTGAAACGGTAAGGTTCAAAAACGTTGGACACTTGTCCATAAAAGGTATACATATAAGCCACAAGGGCCACCGTAGCTCAGTTGGTAGAGCACCTCACTCGTAATGAGGATGTCGACGGTTCGAATCCGCCCGGTGGCTCCCGCCCCATGATTGCCCTTAATGACTCCATGAAGCGAGGATTACTGTCGTAAAGGGGGGGACCAGCGGTTTCTGTACCCGTTATAAGACCAACACCCAGGCAGTGCAGCATTGGATTGGAATCTGGGGCTCTCGACCCACTCTAGCATCGATTCATGGGCCCTCTTTATTTCCTTGAACATCTCACCATCGCCACCCCTATCGGGGTGATGGATTTTCGCCATTCCCCAGAACGCTCTCTTAATCTCCCTCGCGTAATCGCCGAATACGAGTGCATCCATAGGGATGTTGAGGTGTCGCAGTGCCCTCTTCTGATCAGCGCTTAGCTTTGGAATCCTTTTGGGAGTTGGTTTGATGGAATCAGGATTTACACCGGAGGCAGCGTTCTCCTGGAGGATGGACTGAGAGGAAAAGCTGCGAGAATTACGCTTACTCCTCATTTTATACCACTCCTTACCTGCCTCCAGGATGAGCTGCTTGAGCGCATGGGCTGGCGTATGACCCGACTTCCTTTCATATATAAAACGCGAGATCATATTGGACCATGTAGGCATTATGTCAAGGGCAACGGCGTGGTCCGTAAATGAGAATGCGGCGTAGCGGGCATTCAGGGTCTGGAGGAGTCCCTTGGAAAGCGATAGGGTCCACTGTAGTCTCTGTCTGCATTCCCGCGAACAGTAACGTCTTCCTGGCTTCACATCCTCGCTCCCACAGGCAAGACACCTCCGTATCCCTGATTTTTGAGGAGCGAGGGGCTTTGGTTTTTTCACAACTGGTGTGTTGTTAGCCATAACAGTGGAAATCCTAGCGACACACTGTGCCTTCACAGTGATAGACTCGTTTTTTGACCAGATGCGCAGTATATCATAGTGGGCGAACCCAGTAAACGCAAAAAACACCGGCAAGCTGCTACTTGCAAGGAAATTGGCTTTGGTAATTTGGCTCAAGTAAGGTATAATGCCCTTGTATATCTAAGAAGCAATTCTTCTAAAGGAGGGATCTCTCATCATATGGTCTATGCATTGCAGTTCATAGGGACTGGTTCTTTTGGGACCGATATTTTCGAGATGGTAATTAACGCGGGCCCGATGGTGAAGTTTGTTCTTTTGCTTTTGTTTTTTTTCTCCATCACTTCCTGGACTATAGTCTTCATGAAGCTCCGATTGCTCAAGAGATTCAAGCAAGAGAACGAGGAATTTCTGGAGCTTTTTTCCTCCAGCCGGGAGATAAGCAGGGTTTATTTGGATACCAAGGCATTTGAATTTAGCCCGCTTGCTAAGATCTTTCGGATTGGTTATGCAGAATTCACACGATCCAAAGCGATTCAGGGCAATCCGGATGATGGCACGGTATCTGAGGTACCGCAAACGGTTGTGGAAAATGTGCAGCGGGCCGCAAGAAAAACGCTCTCGATCCAGAGCGCCCGTCTGGAGCGGGGATTGACCTTTTTGGCTACCACCGGCAATACCTGCCCCTTCATCGGACTTTTCGGAACGGTTTGGGGTATCATGACTTCATTTAGGTCGATCGGATTAAAGGGATCCGCTACCTTAGGGGTGGTGGCGCCAGGCATAGCGGAGGCCCTCATTGCGACGGCGGCGGGGCTTGCAGCGGCCATACCGGCAGTAGTGGCCTTCAATTATTTCAACCGTCGGGTAAGGGCATCTCAGATAGAGATGGGAAACTTCATATCTGACTTTACGAACTTGCTTGAGAGAGGATTGCTGAGGAGGGCATCGAGCGAGAGAACGCGCGGTGATTCATAATGGCCGATTATGAAGACCAACAAGATCCGATTTCCGATATCAATGTGACACCCCTGGTCGATGTCATGTTGGTGCTGCTGATTATCTTCATGGTGACGGCGCCCATGATGACACATGGGATTAAGGTGGATCTTCCCGAAACAGAGCTTAAGAGCATAAAGGCCCAAGAGGACCCACTAGTGCTAACCATAACGAGGAAAAATGAAATCTTTATAGAGAACTACAGGGTTGAATTAGGCGATCTCAATGACAAACTCAGAAAGATATTTGCCAACAGAGCAGCAAGGGAGATCCTTTTGGAGGCTGACAGGAGTGTTTCTTACGGGTATGTCATGAACGTGATGTCCCAGGTAAAGGAGGCTGGAATCACCAAGGTCGGAATGGTAACAGAGCCTTTGCGCAAATGACGTTAGCATGGTTTGTGAATAACACTAAGTTCGGAGAAGAGAAATGGCCACGTATGGTGGCCTTCTCCTTTCTTTTTCATCTGGCGATCCTCTCAGTGGTCCTCTTTGTGCCGCAAAACACCGTGAGCTATCCATCCATCGGGGAGCGGGTATATCATGTTGAGTTGGTAGGCCCCCCATCGACGGCAAAGGGCAGGGCCCAAGAAAGGGCGGTAGCAAAAAAAGGAAGGACTTCACGTATTTCAAAGACGGGGGCCAAGAGGATAACGACAGGGAGGAAAAGGACTGTACCCCTTGTAACGAAGAGGATTTCGGCAAAGCCTCAGCCAAAACCGGAGGAAAGCGCTCTTTCCTCATCAGGCCTTATAGAGGAGGCCATCTCCAAGATTGAAAAAAAGGTACTGAGGGAAGAGGCAGCACAGACCACGGAACAAGAGACAGTACAACCAAAAGAAGAGGAGGCAGTGCAGTCCGCCGAAACCCGCGGCGAACCTGAAGGAGAGATGAGTACTTTCTCTCCAGGGGAAGTGGGCGCGCACTTCGGAACGTCTTCCGGGGTAGGCAAGGTTATTGCGCTTTATCAGATAGAGATCGAAGCCGCCATCAAGAACAACTGGACCTACCCCGTTGCTTTAGTCGGTACGAAAAAGGGGAAAATGCCTGAGGCAGTGGTAATATTGACCGTTAAGAATGATGGAAAGATCCTCAAGCACGGGTTCAAGAAGCGATCCCATGATCCCCTATTTGATGATTCCGTTATGAAGGCCGTAGAGAAATCAGACCCCCTCCCTCCATTCCCACCTGGCTATAAAAAGAGGTACGAAGAGGTTGAGATCAATTTCAGTCTCAAGGATCTGGTCTAGCGGGAGCGTAATCCCCCGGCTCCTGACGTGGATCCTGGTTCTCCTGGTTGGTGTTGTTGTTGAAGTGAGCGATGCCGAAGCCAAGCTCTACATAGACATAACGTCTCCATCAATGAGGAGGATATCCATTGCTATACCTGATTTCAAGTACGTAGGCACCGGGGGTGAATATCGGGATCTTGGCGGCAAGCTCTCCGGGATCATCTCCAACGATTTGGATCTGAGTGGTTACTTCAGGCCTCTTGACAAGGACTCCTTTATCGAGAGCCCAGGAGCCGGTATTACACGGGACAGCATTAATTTTAGGGATTGGTCTGTTATCGGCGCCGAACTGCTCCTCAAGGCCGGATATGAATGTATCGGCCAACAGCTCAAGGTTGAGGCGCGACTCTTCGAGGTCTACTCGGGCCAACAGTTGTATGGAAAAAGGATACTGGGCATCGTCGAGCAATCCCGTTACCTCATGCATCGTCTCGCCAACGATATCGTCCTTGGCTTGACTGGGCATCCAGGGCCATTCCTAACCAGGATCGCCTTTGTTGGGACCTCTACCGGCCAAAAGGAGATCTATTTGGCCGATTATGATGGGCACAATGTTAAGCAAATAACCTCATACAATACGATTACCCTTTCTCCACGGTGCTCGCCCTCGGGCGATAGGATGATCTACACCTCATTCCGCAAGTCGGGAACGGCACTGTTCATGCATGACATGATTGAGGGTTGGACAAGAAAGATCTCCGAGCGACAGGGCTTGAACATCGCGGCAGCCTGGAAGCCGAATGGGAAAGAGCTCGCCCTCACCCTTACCATTAGCGGAAATCCGGACATCTATTTGATTGATACAGCGGGCAGGATAGTAAAGCGGCTGACCACAAACTGGGGCATTGATGTCTCTCCAAGCTTCTCCCCTGATGGGGAAAAGATGGCCTTTGTCTCCAACAGATCAGGCTCACCTCAGATCTATACACTCGATCTGACCACTGACAGGGTGGAACGATTAACCTTTGAGGGAGGCTACAATACCTCACCTGCCTGGTCAAAGCTCGACCGGATAGCCTATGCTAGTTCCTCCGATGGGCACTTCGACGTCTGCACCATTTCGCCGGATGGCCGAGACCTACGGAGAATTACCCAAGATCAGAGCAATAATGAGGATCCCTGTTGGTCTCCTGACGGGCGCTACCTCGCCTTCAGTTCGAACAGAACGGGCGGCAGTCACCATATCTTCATTGCCACTGCCAACGGGCAAAACCAGAGGCAGGTGACCTTTCTTGAGGGAAATCAACTCTCACCTTCATGGACGGAACAGGTGAGATGATCTCTTGCCGTTGTTAGAAAAATTCCTTGCACCATCTAAATGCTTGAAATTTGAGTTGAGAAGTGATAAAGAGACAACTCTATGAATAGCGAAAATTAACAGGGATAACCTAAGGAAGGAGGTAAGAAATCATGAAGAGGAACCTGGTAATCGCAACACTGGTAGTCTTTGCTCTTTCATCCGTTTTCTTGCTGGGCTCATGCGCTAAAAAGCAGCTGATAACGGAAGAGGAGGAGGTGAAGGCACCCCCTAAGGAGGTTGCAAAGGTCGAAGAGGAAAAGGCAGTCCCGGCGGCCAAGGAAGAGGAGGCCAAGATCGAACGGCTGAAGGAATTGGAAGAGGTCAAGAAGAAGGAGGAACCAATTGACGAGGAGAAGGCTTGGATGGAACGGAGGGCGGCCAAGTTTGAAGCAGAGGGCATCTTCTTCGATTTTGATAAATCCTTCATTAAGCTCGAGTACAGACCCGTGCTTCATGAAAAGGCATCATTTTTGAAGGATTACCCGGACATGCGGGTGAGGATCGAGGGCAACTGCGACGAAAGGGGCACCAACGAGTATAACTTAGCCCTCGGCGACAGAAGGTCAAATAGTGCCAAGAACTTCCTCGTCTCCCTGGGGATCGCTGCTGATAGGATAGAGACGATAAGCTACGGTGAGGAGAGGCCTCGGGCCCTAGGCCATAACGAGGATTCGTGGTCCCAGAACAGGCGCGATGACTTCGTGCTTGTGCGTGAATAGGCCTTCAAAGGACAACAGGTATCTGGGAGGCAACGCTGTTTCAGGACAGAGCTGAGCCCTGTGGCGGGCGAGGACTTGCTCGTGGAAGCAATTCCGGCGCCAGAGGTTCTCGGCGATGGGCGCGGCAGAATGGCCGAGGGGTCATGGAGGAACACAGGGATGGCTAGCAGGCCCATTGAACTCATCCTAGTATGTATGGCACTTGTTTTTTCTGTGACAGCGTGTGCCTCCCAGAAGGATGTTGTCTATCTTCACAACCAGCTTAATACCCTCAATCGACAAACCAAGAAGGATTTGAAGGGCTTCCAGGAGACGTTAGCGAGACTAGAGGAGCATCTCAAGGCAACCGAGGCTAAACAGAAGGAGATTGAGAGGGATATAGGGAATGCCCTAAAGGGAGACCAGGAGTCTCTAAGGGTGAACCTGGCCCAACTTCAAGCCGATCTGCTTGAGATGAGGGATAGTATCCAGACATTGACTGGCAGGGTAGAGGAGACCAGTCACGTTTTGCAACGAACCATTGAGCAGGATACGACAGAACAGGATGCCCTGGTCTCCCAGGTGAAGGGCCTTTCCTCTGCAGTTGAGGATCTGGCGGTCAGGCTCGAGAGCATTGAGAAGTCTCGGGGTTCAGGGACTGCACGGTCCAAGGAGGAACCTCAGCCAGAGAAGGGATCGACAAAAGGAGAAACTCGGCAAACTGAATCGGCACTCTACGAGAGGACCCTTGAGCACTATTGGGATGGGCGCTATGATGAGGCAATCGCTGGCTTCAACGAATTCCTGGCATTGTACCCCAAATCTGATCTCGCNGATAATGCCAACTTCTGGATCGGCGAGTGTTATCGGGCTACTGAGAAATACGAGGAGGCAATCCTAGCGTATCAGAANGTCATCAACGACTATCCAAACGGGAATAAGGTTCCTTCGGCTATGCTCCACCAGGCGCTCGCCTTTGAAAAGATAAACGACAGTACCACTGCAACGCTCGTCTACAAGAAACTCCTAAAAAAATACCCCAAGACAAGGGAAGCGGAGATAGCCAAGAAACGACTCAAGCAGGGATAGGGGCTATTTACTGCTTGTAGAGCAGATAGTGTCTTCTGAGCTCAAGGAAATCCTTCAGCTGTTGTGAGCCCTCCTGAATGAGCTCCCCGCTGCTCTTTCCCTTCTCAAGGGCAGTCCTTATTGAAGAATCCCCGAGAATGAGGTCTATGGGGAGTCTGTCGAACTCATATTCATACGGCGGTTTTCGCCAAGCGAACTCCTCTGCATACGTTTTTCTGGTTATCTCCAACAAGGCCAGTGACGTCCGATACGCTCGGTAGGCGGTGGGATCCAGTACGTGGATCATGAAGCCGCCGCACCGCTGGTTTTTCCATTTATTGAACGTGGGCTTGAAGTAGAACTCCTGGAGATGGCATCCCTCGGTGTCCTCAGGCGCCAAACGTTTCTTGATTGTCGAGGGATCGATAAAGGGCGCGCCAAACAGTTCAAAGGGGCGGCATGTTCCCCGGCCCTCTGAGATATTCGTGCCTTCCCAGATTACTTGGCCTGGGTACACCTGAGCGGTTTCGGCCAAGGGCATATTGGGAGAGGGCATGATCCATGGCACTCCCGTATCCCTCCACAGCATTCGACGGCACCAACCCTTAAGGGGAAGGACGGTAAGCTCGCAGGCAACGTGAAAAACATCTCTAAATAGGTATGCCAACTCTCCCATCGTCATTCCGTGCCGCATGGGAAGCGCGAAGGGCCCTACGAGCGAGTAGAAATCGGAGCGCACAAGATTCCCTTCCACTATGAGGCCTCCTAGGGGATTGGGCCTGTCCAAGAGCAGAACCGGTTTTCCCGCCTTTGCAGCTTCTCTGAGACAAAGGAGCATGGTGGATACAAACGTATACACACGCGTGCCCACGTCCTGCAGGTCGATAACGAGCAGATCGATTGCATCAAGGAACTGAGCTAGTCTTTCCGTTTTTCTGCCGTACAGGCTCACTGTTGGAATCCGCAGCTCGGGATCGATGGAGTCATCTGTTTCAACCATATTGTCTTGGTCTTCGCCCGTGAATCCGTGTTGGGGCCCGAAAAGCACCTTGAGCTGTCCGGGAAGAAGCCGGGAGATGACGTCTTTTGCATTTTCCAGCTTACTATCCACAGAGGCTTGGTTGGCGAGCAGCCCGAGGGACTGACCTCTAATCCTTTTCCAGAACCCTTGCCCAAATTGATCTAAACCTGTTGCAATCCTGGCCATGATGTCCTCTTTGGCTGATTGTTAACTCGGAAATATAGATTGTACCACTCGGTAAATTTTAGTATCATCCAACCTTCCCTTGTGACAAATACACGCTGGCCCGTGGTCACGCCCATGGCCTTCAACAGGGCGTGTTGAGACCACAGTCTATTCTAGGGTAACAATGTGGTAAGTCAAGCCAAACACAACGGGGTGAGGACTTCTACCTATGAAGAATCGGTTTCATGGTTGTATGGCCTCCAGAAGCTCGGGATTAAGTTCGGCCTCTCGAAGACCTCCAATTTGCTGCGGGCCTTTGGGAATCCACACCTGGGCAAAAAATACGTCCACATCGCTGGTACCAACGGAAAAGGATCGGTTGGAGCGCTCCTGGAATCCATACTGGTGAAATCGGGGTACACGGTGGGTCTCTACACCTCACCGCACTTGGTCAGTTTGACTGAACGGTTTCGAATCAACAGGGAACCGATAGCGAAGGGGGAGGCAGCTTCACTCATCGATGAAATAAGAGGGGTTATCGACGAAAGGGAGCTACCAACCTTCTTTGAGCTGACCACGACAATGGCGCTCATCTATTTTTCCCGTGCCCGTATTGATATCGGCATCGTTGAGGTGGGGATGGGTGGACGTCTCGATGCCACCAACGTAATTAGGCCGACCGTCTCTATCGTCACCAATATTGGGTGTGACCATCGGGAATTCCTGGGCAATCATCTTGTTGATATAGCACAGGAAAAGGCCGGCATTATAAAAAGCGGGGTTGATGTAGTAACGGGTATCAGCCAGCCAACAATAATCAAGCTTTTTGAATCCTGGTGCAACGAAAGGGGGGCCCCTCTGTGGAGGGTCGGGCGCCATGTCCACTATCGACGGTTACCATCTGGACTGCTGGCGTACTATGGCCTCAAAGAGAGATACCAGAATCTCGAAGTTGGACTGAGGGGGAGATTTCAGTTTAGAAATGCAGCCCTCGCCTTGTTGACCTTGGAGCTTTTGGAGAGAAAGGGCCTCACCATACCCGGGGAGGCTGTCAGTCTCGGCCTTGCCGATCCGCTGTGGCCTGGCAGGCTTGAAAAGGTCTCCGCTGAGCCTACGGTGGTACTGGACGGTGCGCACAACGCACCTGCTATGAGATCCCTCGCTCATGCGGTGGTGAGTGAAT
>JGI24422J19971_10000108_pt1 | contig 37763 bp, 42 predicted proteins | sample DeeMarSWOR152_54_FD_19971 | JGI IMG/M metagenome (IMG submission 19971) | reverse complement strand
TGTGATCATATCATGCACATTCACATTACCTGCCCGAATTAGTTCCAGTGCTATTGTGATATCCAATGGGCTGGCAGCATACGAAGTCATTACAGTGATTTCGTTGCGCCAGAATTCATTAATTGGAATGGGAATATCAACGCCGGGCTTTGGCACTGCAAAGAATAGGATAGTACCTCCTCTGTCCACAGATCGCAAAGATTGTTTTGCTGCCGATTCAGCCCCAGTACAAACTATTACGAGATCAGCAAGTCTATTTTCGTTAACTTCCTTCAATCTTTCCGGTACATCCTCATCAGCGTGTATGACAAAATCCGCCCCAAATTTTTTCGCCATCTTAAGACGATAGTTGTTGATATCTATAGCAATAACTCTGCCGGCTCCCAATGTGCGAGCCAGTTGCACATGGAGCAGTCCCGAAATACCACTTCCTATAACCAGTACAGTACTACCCGGTTGCATATTTACTAGTCTTTGCCCTCGCACCACACATGCCAATGGTTCTATAAATGTCCCATCCTCAAAAGATACCTCTTCAGGCAGAATGAAAACGCCTCTATCTACATTTATCTTCGGAACCCTGATGTGTTCAGAAAAACCTCCAGGATCAAAATTCGTTTTGTGTAATGTCTCACATGCAGTGTGATGACCGCTCAGGCAGTATCTGCATGTATTACAGGGAACATGATGTGACACAAAAACTCTATCGCCGACTTTGTATTTATCTACACCATCTCCAACCTCTACAATCTCCCCTGTAATCTCATGACCCAGAACTAAAGGAGCTTTTTTAATCCGATACCACTCCATTACATCACTGCCACAAATACCGGAAGCCATTACTTTAACAAGAATTTCACCGGGGCCAATTTTGGGTTTGGGCATCTCCTCTACTCTTACATCATTGTTGTTGTAGTACATTGCAACGCGCATTTTGCCTAACTAGTTTTATCGCTTACCTTTTTTCTCACTCTCGAACAACTCAAACGCCTCTTTAGGAGTAGCTTTTTCATGAACGACTGTTCTCACCGCCTGAATCATTGCCACAGGATCTTCAGACTGGAAGATATTTCTTCCCATGTCAACCCCAGTAGCACCGCATTGTATTGCTTTATGCGTCATCTCCAAAGCATCTTTCTCCGGGATTTTTTTGCCCCCTGCCATAACGATGGGGGCAGGGCAGGTATCTATAACCTTTTCAAAATTTTCGCAATAATAGGTTTTCACTATATGGGCGCCGAGTTCTGCTGCCATTCTCGATGCTAATGAGAGATATCTTGCATCCTTCCCCATCTCCTTCCCTACTGCAGTGACTGCAACTACCGGGATACCATACTCTTCTCCCCAATCAACGACCTTCGTTAATCCCAACAATGTGTCCCTTTCAAATTCTGAACCAACCATTATGGAAAATGCCAGACCCGAAACATTCAATTTTATTGCATCCTTTATCGAAACTATAATACCCTCCCTAAGCAGTTCTTTTCCAATGATGCTAGTTCCACCGGAGACACGCAAAACAATTGGTATATCGTTTTCTGGTTCGATATAATTGCGCAAGGCTCCTCGAGTGAGCATCAGGGTGTCTGCATATGGCAGAAGCGATTTCACAACCTCAAAATTTTCAAGCCCTGTAGTGGGACCCATGAAATATCCATGGTCTACAGCAAGCATTACTGTATGTCCGGTCTTAGGCTTAATTATTCTCGATAAACGGTTTTTCATTCCCCAATCCATTTTAGTTACCTCCTTTTTATTTTTCAGGTCTGGTGATTAAATAGCCTTTATCAATTAACCAGTGATGAAATTGCCATGTGGTAAATTTGCAATCAGTTCTGCAGATCTGCCTTATTTTTTCGTATTCTTCAGAACCTTCCTTCAGAGAATTCAATTCTAATTGGACTGGGCACTCCACATCCTTGCAGAATTCCCTCTTTTTGTAATCTATGTATCCTGGAATTGACATGATTGGGAGATAATAAGAATAGATAATAAGAATGGATATAATATATAAAAGTTTCTATAAAAATAATGAGGATGAAGGTAAAGATTAATGGAAAGCAAGAGGATTTCAGGACGGTCTGGATGGAAAATTCGGTAGTTTTTATGATAGATCAGCCGAAACTACCCCATAACTTTGAGATCTACAAGTCAAAGAGCTACGGGGAAACTGCCAACGCAATCAAGAATATGGTAGTCCGAGGAGCCCCTGCTATCGGTGCGACAGCAGCATTCGGGATGGCTCAGGCTGCATTAGAATTCAAGGGGGATGATTTCTTGGAATTTCTAAGACATATGGATGCTGCCGAAAAAATTTTTAAAGAGACCAGACCCACTGCTTACGATCTGTTCTACTCTATCGATTGGATGATGAAGGAAATGAGGCAGGCAACCTCCGTAGAAGAGGCCCGGGAATTGCTAAAAGAGGCATCTCAGAGGTATGCGGATGAAAGCGCTGATAGATGCAGGAGAATTGGGGAAAATGGCGAGAAATTGATCGGAAAGAATTCAAGAATTTTAACGCATTGTAATGCTGGCGCTCTATGCAGTGTCGATTATGGAACCGCTCTTTCTCCAATAAGATTTGCAAAATACAACGGAAAAGAGCCTTTCGTCTTTGTCGATGAAACCAGGCCAAGGTGTCAAGGTTCTAGGTTAACGGCATGGGAGCTTCTACAGGAGAATATCAAGCATTCAATTATCGTTGACAATGCTGCTGGATACTTTATGAGGAAGGGCGATATTGATCTAGTAATTGTTGGTGCTGATAGAATAGCCTTGAATGGGGATGTAGTAAACAAAATAGGGACATATGAAAAAGCAGTTTTGGCAAGGGAGAATGGAATTCCCTTCTATGTTGCAGCACCACAGAGTACCTTTGATTCCAGCTGCAAAACTGGAAAAAATGTCGAGATCGAGGAGAGAGACGAGGATGAAATACTTTATATGTGGGGTATTAACTCACGAAAAGAATTCAATAAGGTGAGAATAGCTCCAGAGAAATCGAGGGCGAGAAATCCCGCCTTTGATATAACTCCTGGGGAATATATCTCAAAAATTATTACTGAGAGAGGCATATATAACCCCAAAGATATTTCAAAGAAATATGAATAAATTTTATCTTGTTAAACTCTTCTTTATTTTTGCAGATAAGCTTTTTAGCTTTAGCTTTGGTGATCCGTAAAGGGGAGTGCTCACTTCTATGATGCCAGCATCCTCTAAATCCTTTGTCCACTTCTTTATCGTATCTTTATCAACATTTAGCTGCTTTCTGGCCTCACCCATAGTCATAGTGCCCGTTGATAATAAAACTTGGAAAAGGCGCATTGAATCATCTATTTTCCTATCCATTCTTAGCTCTTTGATCGGCACCTGAGATTCCCGTATCTCCTCCCTTCTCATCTCTTCTTTTTTAACAAGCTTCTGTTTCTTCAATACCTTTTTTATCTGAGCCTTTAATAGCTGTTTTCTTTCTCCCTCAACCGTCTCTTCCCCTGATTTCTTTTCTTCAATTTTTTTAGGCAGATGTGAGATTAAAACCTTCTTTAAAACCTTCTTAGCTCTCCCCCTCTTTCTCTTAACTGTCCCAATCACAGAAGAAGGTGTTATTTCAGCTATGAATTCTCCTGTATCTCTGGTTTTCATATAGTTTACTAAAAAATTGGGTCGCCTTTTTTTTACGTGTTCAAGTTCACTTACCATCTTTGCCAGTTCCATCTCCTTTATCTCCAATTCCTTTAGTTTTTTTTCGAGAACCCCCTCCTCCCTCTCAAGCTTCTTTAATTCCTTCTCGAGTTTGTTCTCTCTCCGCTCAAGTCCATCCAACCTCTTAGTATCAGTGTTTTTGGATTTCATCCTCCTAATTTATATTGTTTATTTTACTTATGTACTTAAATATATAGCACCAATGCATCTGAAATGAGAATAAAAATACTGGACACGACCCTGAGAGATGGAGAACAGACCCCGGGTGTTTCCTTTACACCTGATGAAAAACTGAGGATAGCAAAGGCCTTAGATAACTTAGGGGTTGATGTCATAGAGGCCGGTTCGGCGATAACGAGCGAGGGAGAGCGGGAAGGCATCAGGATGATAGCGAGTGAGGGTTTAAAGGCTGAAATTTCAAGTTATGCCAGAATTTTACAGGGAGATATAGATGCAGCACTTTCCTGTGATGTGAATTCCATATTTCTAGTTGCTCCAACATCGGATCTTCATATAAAATACAAGCTAGGCATCACAAAGGATGAGTTGATAAGGAGAACACTAAATGCGATCCAGTACTGTAAGGATCACGATCTGATAGTTGACCTATGTGCCGAAGACGGTTCTAGAACAGATGTTAAATTCCTATCCAAAATTCTTGAATCCGCAACTCAATATAGGATAGACAGATTTACAATAGCTGATACTGTTGGTATCATGATTCCTGAGAAGATCCATGAGATGTTCTCTAAATTGACAAAGAAGTCAAAAGTCCCGTTGGGAATTCATTGTCACGACGACCTCGGCTTGGCTACCGCAAATACTCTAGCTGCGGTAAAAGCTGGAGCCTCAATTGTTGATGTTGCCGTAAACGGATTGGGAGAGAGGGCTGGAAATGCATCTCTGGAAGAGGTTGTAATGGCATTGAGATTGGGATACAATTATGATATAAAAATAAAGACCGAGAAGATAGCGAGTATCTCAGATCTTGTAGAGAAATTATGTGGTATTCCTGTTGCCCCGAACAAGGCCATAGTTGGTGATAATGCATTTACCCATGAAGCCGGGATTCATGTGGATGGAATCCTAAAGAAACCAGAAACCTATGAAGCGATAAAACCAGAATCCGTTGGCGTTAGAAGGAGATTTGTTCTCGGAAAACACGTGGGCATGAAGGCAGTAAGGAAAATGCTGGATGATCTTAAAATTTCGGTGAGTGATGAACAGCTGAAAGCTATCTTCAATCAGGTAAAGTACATGGGCGATAAAGGTAAAAAAGTTACAAATGTCGATTTAGAGGCAATTGCACATTCGGTCATTGGAATAGAGGTGGAAAAGGCCATAGAAGTAGAGGAGCTGGTTGCCGTTGCCGGCAATAAGTTTACACCAACAGCATCCGTAAAGATAAAGATTAATGGAAAGGAGATTACAGAATCCGCGACCGGAACTGGTCCCGTGGATGCGGCAATGAACGCGATAAGACACGCAACGAGAGATGTTCCATTTGAACTGGTTGAATATCATGTTGACTCCATAAGTGGTGGAAGTGATGCCGTTGTGGAGGTAATGGTCAAACTCAGATCCAAGGACAAGATTATCACTGCCCAGGGAGCTGGAAGTGACATAGTTCTAGCTAGTGTTGACGCATTTGTAAATGGAATAAACCTCATAATGAGGCACCTCGATTAATATGTCTGTAATCAAAAAAGCGGCCCAGGATCTGAGATATCTGCTCGACAGAAATTACAATAAAAAAACCTCTCTCAATCTGGTTGTGAATCACTATAAGTTGAATGAGAAGCAGAGAAACTTTCTGCAGAGATATGTCTTCTCCGAAAAAGATATACAGCTGCACAAGTCAAAGCTCTTTTCTATCAAAAAAATATCTGAGAAATATATAGTAATTGATGGCTATAATGTTCTAGTAACGGTAGAGGCGATCCTTAACAAAAAAAATCTTGTGAGAGGAATGGACGGCTTTTTGAGGGACACATCCGCAATTTTTTCAAAATACAAATTTGATAAAAACACAAAAAAAGCATTAAAGACGGTTATTCTAGCATTAAGGGAATACAAGCCAAGGTTCGTACTCTTCATATTCGATTCTCAGATATCTCATAGCGGTGAATTGGCAAGCTATGTGAGACATAAATTGAATGAATTTGGTTTGAAAGGGGATGCCAGAACGAGCAGGAGTGCGGATAAGGAGATAGTTGACCTGAATGAGATTACAATGACTACTGATAGTATTATCATAGAGAGGGTTGATAGGGTTGTAGATATTGGATCTACCCTGCATGAAAAAATGACAGACATATAAATTTTTATGCTACTACGTCAAATATCTTTCTAATTATGCCAACCAAGAAAATAGGATTTTTACGGTCGGGGTTTGTTAGGAAAAGCTCTCGATTATTCATGAGTTTTGGTAGTATACTACTTGGGGTTTTCCCCAAGATGGGGATAAACCTTAAACAATCTGGGATAGCCACAGAGTATGATGTAAACGCAAGAGAATATTTATCAATCTGTTTTTTCCTTTCTTTATTTGCATTTATAACTGTGTCATTAATCATATTCGGATTAATGCTCTTGATCGGTGCACAGAATCCTATTCTTGGGGGTACAATATTAATTGGTAACACAGAGGTGAACAGGGATGTTATGATCGGTCCAATATTCGGAGCTATAGTGAGTTTTTTCATATTCTTCCAGGTTATTTCATACCCAAATGTAATTGTCAAGAGAAGGGTTAGGAGTATCGATAGGAATCTGCTCTTTGTACTCAGAACAATATTGGTCCAGATAAGATCAGGCGTTCCAATCTTCGACACATTTGTTTCCATTGCTGCTGGAGATTACGGAGAGATTTCTCTTGAATTTAAAGGTGTTATAGAAAAGGTAAGGGCCGGAAAACCAGTTATTGAAAGCCTTGAGGAGTTAACCGTTAGAAATCCATCCATATATTTCAGAAGGGCTTTATGGCAATTGGTCAATGCCCTTAAATCGGGAAGTGATGTTGGCGATAACCTGGAAAATGTTATAAGTGCTCTTTCAAAGGAACAGATCGTTGAGATTAGAGAGTATCAATCTACTTTAAATCCATTGGCGATGATGTACATGATGATCGCAGTTATTGTTCCCTCATTAGGTATTACCGTTATGATCGTTCTCTCAACCTTTCCCGGGATGGAGGTTGTAGGTAATGAAGATACATTCTGGGCATTATTGGCCGGGGTTACATTTATGCAATTCATGTTCATGAGTGTAATCAAATCGAAAAGACCAAACTTGATGACTTAAAGACAAAAATGCAATTTTACGCATTCATGGTAAGGTTATTGCCAAAGAAGACGAGGCAAAACTTTGAGCAATTAATAACGTACTCAAACATGCATGTTGATCCCGATGATTTTTTAGGATTTATTATCTCCTTCGGGTTTATTTTCAGTTGCATTGTTGCATATGTCACATATCTGTTTGAGTTAATATCACCAATACTTGGTTTTATTGGATCCTTCATACTTGTTGAGCTGTTTTTTTACCTCCTCATTGCTTTTTCGGTCGATTCTAAGACGAGGGCCGTAGAGGAGGTACTACCTGATGCGTTACAGTTGATGTCATCCAATATCCGCGCCGGTTTAACTACGGATAAGGCATTGTTATTGGCAGCAAGACCTGAGTTTGGACCGCTGGCTGAAGAGCTGAGGAGGGTTGGTAGAGAGACAATGACTGGAAGGAATTTTGCCTATGCTCTCATGAAGACTACGAAAAGGATAAAATCAGAAAGCCTGCATAGGACTATAGACCTGATTGTTAATAGCCTTAAATCTGGTGGTAAATTAGCAGATCTACTGGATCAGACCGCAAACGATCTCAGAGACCAGGAGATGGTGAGAAAAGAAATCAGTGCCGGTGTTCTGATGTATGTCCTATTTATCTTCATCGCGATAGCCTTTGGTGCTCCTTTATTGTTTGCTATGTCCTCTTTTTTGGTTAAATTATTAACAAAGAATATGGCGATAATTGCGGAGGGGATGCCAAAGGGTGAAATGATGAGCGGGGCGCCAATTTCAATAACAGAGACGCAAATAAATCCAGAATTTATTGGCATGTTTGCTATAATCTCGTTAGTAATCACCTCAATATTTGGATCAATAATAATCGGGTTAATCTTGAGAGGAAATGAAAAGGATGGGATTAAATATTTGCCCATCCTCTTAATAATAGCAGTAGGTTTATTTCTCCTCGGAAGCTACGCGATGGATACAATTTTTGGTGGGATGATGGAGATGTAGAATTATAAGATGTCGCCATAGCAACATCCCACTATATTACTATATTAGTATGTCAATATATCTCTTCAGATCTCCAGCTCCCAGCCGAATTTCTCCCTCAGAAGAGAGTACACTGCTTCTGGTGGTATGACCCCGAATTCAGTAACAAAAACGTCAATGTAGTCTGCATGGGTTATGTCAAAGGCCGGATTTAAAATCTTGACCCTTGGTAATTTCCCTGGTTTTATAACCTCAGACGGATCTCTCTCCTCTATTTCAACCCTAGAGCCTAACAAAGATTGGGGTGAGAATTTAATGGACTCTACAGCAACGATAAAGTCAATATCTAACTCTTTAGCGCAGATGGCAATCTGTGAGGTGCCAATTTTGTTTATCATATCACCGCTTGCATATATTGTATCTGCGCCAACAATGACCTTGTCGATCTTTAATTCTTTCATAACGAGATGTGCTGCAGAGTCAACTATCAGGGTAGTTGGAATCCCATAGCTGGACAATTCTCTTGCCGTTATATGCCCCTGATACCGAGGTCTCGTTTCAGTGCAAATAACCTCCACTTTCTTACCGTCATCCCATGCTCTTTTTATTAGCGTATCTACGGTATCGGAATTGCAGTGCGTTAGGATTAAATCATCCTCTTCAATCAGATTTGAACCGATCTCTGCAATTCTATCCAGTGCACTTTTCTGCTCATCTATAAATTTATCAATATCCCCCAACAACTTCCTCCTAAATTCATCAAGTTCTAAATGGCCGTTTTTATCGGCAATGTATAAAATATAGTTGACGGCATTTGGTAGGGAAATCGCCGTGGGTCTGGCAGATTTTAATTTCTTACCTGCTCTTTTTATTATTCGTAAAAGTTGAGTGGTATTTTTTGCATCAGAGGTAACAACTTTTCCCAGGGTATTTGAGGCTGAAATAGCTATGTCCAGTGCGCCCCTTATCCTCATGCTTTTTATGTTCTTGTATGTTTTATTTACTATATCAGTCATATTTATCTATTTAAATCATAAAGAAATATATTCGTCAAAATGGATCTGCTTTCTATGAATGATTTATCGATTAAGGAGCTTGAATCAATTATCCGGGAAACCGAGAAAATAAAGGCGAAACCGGAGAACTATAGAGGTAAGCTTAAAGGTAAAATTCTATTGATGTTATTTGAGGAGCCGTCAACCAGAACTCGAATTTCCTTTGAAACTGCAATGATACAACTTGGCGGAAATGCGATAGACATAAACGAAAGTATGACACAACTTAGGAGGGGAGAGACCATAGGGGATAGTGCAAGGGTTTTGAGCAGATATTCTGAATGCATCTTAGCGAGGGTCAAAAAACATGAAACCCTGGAGGAACTCGCAGAAAATTCCGAGATTCCGGTAATTAATGGTTTATCTGACTTAGAGCATCCCTGCCAGGTAATATCTGATCTGTTCACCATCCATGAAGTCAAAGGAGGGCTTGAGGGGATAACTTTGGCTTATATCGGAGATGGCAATAATGTATGCAATTCATTGCTCTTGGGATGTTCAATGGCTGGGATAAACATTAAAGTGGCATCTCCAAAGGGTTATGAACCGGCTAAGGATTTCGTGGAAAAAGCACTTTGTATCTCGAAAAAAACGGGATCAAAGATTGAGATCATTAATGATCCTAAGGAGGCGGCTAAAGATGCTAGTTTCCTTTATACGGATGTCTGGGTGAGCATGGGGGATGAATCCGAAGAAGAAGAGAGATTGGAGGCTTTTCAAGGGTATCAATTAAATAAGGAAATCGTGAAGCTTGCAAGTTCAAACTGTAAGATAATGCACTGCTTACCTGCCCATAGAGGATTGGAGATTACAGACGAGGTTATTGATGGCAAAAATTCAATTGTTTGGGACCAGGCAGAGAACAGATTACATGCGCAGAAGGCTATCTTGCTGAGATCATTGGGATAATGAAAATTGTTCTTCTCTAGTAAGTTAATATATATATATATGTATATCCAAGTGTATATTATGGCATATAAAAAGGTTGTTCTTCCAGTTAAACTGGAGACGGGTTTAGTGGAGGAGATGGATGAACTAATCAAGGAACACAAGTTTTCTTCAAAGGCAGAGATAATCCGATATGGTATACGGTTAGTTACCTTGCTTGAGAGAAGGAAACTTCCCCTAGATCTCCATGAACGTGCTGAGAGATATCTACATGAGGACTCAAAAAAGAGATTTAAAGATGTATCTTGATGCCGATGTTTTTCTGGGTTGGTTAAAGGTAACTGATTGGTTAAAACTATCTGCAGAAAAGGCTATAAATGATGTTGAGAAAGGGACGATCAAGGGAATAACATCTGCAGCAACCATAGTAGAATTGAATGTAGTTGTAAAGAGGGATATAGGCAAGGAGGAGGGAGAACAAGTTTTAGAAAGGGTTAGATCAGTAAAAAATTTAGATATCGTCTCCCTGGATCTGGATATATTAGAAAGGGCATTTGAACTTCAAAAGCAGTATGGTTTGGGTATCTTTGACTCATTACACGCATCTGCATGTTACCTAAGGGATGAAAACAGAGAGATAATATCTACGGATAAAGCACTTGATGGGGTTGATGGGATAAATAGGATCGATTTAAGAGATTATTGAAGAAATGAAAACTGGACTAACATCCATAGATATTTATTTTTTAACGAGAGAATTGAATGATGAATTAGGTTCTGCAAGAGTCGACAAGGTTTATCAGATTTCCGAAAGAGAACTGAAGATAAGGGTTTACATCCTGAAGGAGGGTTCTAAGGAGCTTGTAATTGCCCCAAGTTATTTATGTCTTACAAAATATCAAAGAGATGTGCCTGAACAGCCATCGTCTTTTGCTATGCAGTTAAGGAAGCACCTTAAAGGTGCATTTATAACAGCCATAAGACAGCACAGATTTGATAGGATCATCGAATTTGAATTGAAGAAAAGTGGTAGGGAATATTTTCTAATTACAGAATTATTCGGAGGAGGCAACATAATCCTATGCAATTCGGAGAGAAAGATCCTTGGCTTGTTAGAATGGCAGAAATGGAAGGACAGAAGGCTTGGGGTTGGACAGATATACCAATACCCTCCAGAGGGGAGAAATCCGTTGGAAATAGATTTTTCAGAGTTCCACAATATCCTGAAAAAATCTGAAAAGAGCTTGGTTGCAACCCTGGCAACTGATCTTTCTCTGGGGGGCATATATGCCGAAGAGTTCTGCTTTAATTCCGAGATTGATAAAAATAAAAAATCCAAGGAACTTGGCGATGATGAAATCAAAACTTTACATAATTCATTCAAGCGATTAATTGGAATTATTGAAAAAGGGGCAAAAGAGCCCGTAATCATCTTAGACGAAAGCAGAAAGTATCTGGATGTAATTCCTTTCTCCCTGAGTATTTACGAGAAATTTGAGAAGGAGAGGTTTAGCACGTTAAATGAAGCAATTGATAACTATTTCATCGAGAGCGAATTCATAGAGATGCGAAGGATTGGTGAAAAAAAGATTCAAGAAAGGCTCGGGAAGATCCAGAAGATTGAGCTGGAGCAGAGAAAGACGATCAGAGAGTTGGAAAAAAAATCTGAAGAATATAAAAAAATTGGCGATTTGATCTATCAGAATTTTCAAGTTTTAGAAAAGATCATGAAATCGATTGATGAAGAAAGGGAAAGGGGCGCTGATTGGTCGGAGATCGGGGAGAAATTTATTGGTAAGAGGTTCAATGACATAAGGATTGAGAATATTGAAAAAAATGGATCGATTACTCTAGAGGTGGAAGAAAAATGATTGGAATTATGTCCGACTCTCATGATGAGCTGGAGGGAATTAAGAAGGCTGTAAACTTTTTTAATTCAAGAAAGGTTGATCTAGTTCTGCACGCTGGTGATCTTATATCGCCGTTCACGGTTAAAGAATTCAAGAGATTGAACTGCAGATTTCTTGGTGTTTTTGGAAATAATGACGGCGAGCGATATGGTTTGAATGAAAAATTGTCGGAGATTGGAACTGAATTAAAAGACTTCATTGAGTTGGAACATAAGGGTGTGAAGATCTGCGTGTACCACGGGACATACGAGGCGATTGTAAATGCCCTAATAGAGAGTAATAGATACGATGTTGTAGTTAGGGGGCATACTCACAGGGCAGGGGTTATTAAAAAGAATAAAACTGTGCTAATAAACCCTGGAGAGGTATGTGGTTATCTCACAGGAAAAAAGACAGTTGCCATTCTAAATACAAAAAAGATGAAGGTAGAGATATATGAGATCTAATTACAATTCAGATAGAGATATAACCCTTGCTCCATACATCTCTTCCATGAATTTAAAGGCATGATCCTTGGCTTGATTCGAGAGAGCCTCAGTGCATTCTCTAGGTATAACTATTTTGTAACCCCTGAAAAAAGCATCGGCAGCGGTGTGCAAGATGCATATATCCGTCAGAATTCCCGATAGAATTATCTCATCAACATCCAACCCCCTTAACAATAAATCCAGGCTCGTCTGGAAAAATCCGCTGTACCTCCTCTTCGGGACTACATAGTCTTCCCCCTTGGATTTTAATTCATCTATGATTTCTGCCCCCTCAGTCCCTTCAACTGCGTGGGGTGGCCATTTCTCAAATTCCCTATCAGTTTTGATATGACGGTCACATACATAAACTACCGGTAAATTTTTCTCATGGGCATTATCTATCAGCTTTTTTACGTCTGGTATAATCCTCTGGCATCGCTCACACTTCAACTTTCCGTACAAGAAGTCGTTTAGCATATCTATTACCAGTACAGCGGCCTTGGAATTCATATATTATTATTCGATTTCAATTATTATTAATTTCGAAGAATGGCAATAAAAAAAATTAGGAAGAGGGATGGAAGGCTTGTAAAATTTGAGAGCGGAAAAATTGCAGATGCGATCTACAAGGCAACAATTGCGGTAAAAAAGAAAAACAGAAAACTTTCTGAAGAGCTTGCAACCAAGGTTGTCAAAATCCTGGAAAAGAGATTTATAGATAAAATACCGTCTGTTGAGGATGTGCAAGACCTCGTAGAAAAGATTCTGATACAGGAGGGCTATTCAGATATTGCCAAGGCCTACATTCTTTACAGAAAAAGGAGGGAAGAGATCAGAAAGACAAAGGCAGTTTATGGAATCTATGATGAATTGAAGCTTTCCATAAATGCGGTAAAGGTCCTGGAGAAGAGATATCTAAGAAAGGACGAATACATGAGGGTTATTGAAACACCTAGAGATATGTTCAGAAGGGTCGCTAAGGCTATAGCGTCAGCTGATCTTCTCTATGATAAAAATGGGGATATAGAAAAAACCGAGATCGAATTCTACAATTCTATGAGTAAACTGGAATTTCTACCAAATTCCCCAACGCTTATGAATGCGGGAACCGATATAGGGCAGTTATCGGCCTGTTTTGTTTTGCCAGTTGCTGATTCGATGGATAGTATATTCAATGCCGTTAAGAATGCCGCTTTAATTCACCAGAGCGGTGGTGGCACGGGTTTTTCCTTTTCAAGGCTGAGACCCAAGGGAGATATAGTGAAAACTACCGGGGGGATCGCCTCCGGTCCCGTGTCCTTTATGAGGGTTTTCAACACGGCAACGGAGGTTATAAAGCAGGGAGGCAGGAGAAGGGGTGCAAACATGGGTATCCTCCGGGTTGATCATCCAGATATCCTGGAATTTATCACGGCAAAGGAAAGTGAGAGAGCTTTCAGAAATTTCAACATCTCGGTTGGGGTTACAGATAGATTCATGCGTGCAGTTAAAAAGAACAGAGATTATGAACTCGTAAATCCCCGCACGGGAAAGGTAGTTAAGAGATTGAATGCAAGAAAGGTATTTGATCTGATAGTTACGATGGCATGGAAGAACGGCGAACCCGGGATGATCTTTTTAGATACGATAAACAAGCACAATCCAACCCCCGGGCTTGGAGAGATAGAATCGACAAATCCTTGCGGGGAGGTTCCATTATTACCATACGAAAGCTGTAATCTGGGCTCAATAAATCTATCTAAGATGGTCACCAATAGGGGGATAGACTGGAAAAAACTAGAGAAAACCGTAAATCTTGGAGTACACTTCCTGGATAATGTAATTGATGTTAACAGATATCCGTTACCGGAGATAAAAAAAGCAACAAAGGGCAATAGAAAGATAGGTTTGGGCGTCATGGGCTTCGCCGATTTTCTAATAAGGTTAGGCATTCCTTATAACTCAAAAAAAGGCATCGCAACGGCAGAAAAGGTAATGAAATTTATACAGGAAAGATCAAAGAGGGCCTCGGAAGCTCTGGCAGGGGACAGGGGCATTTTTCCGAATTTCAAAAAGAGCATCTACTACAGGAAAATTAAACTAAGGAACGCAACAACTACAACGATAGCGCCTACTGGGAGTATAAGTATAATCGCCAATTGCTCCTCTGGGATTGAGCCATTATTTGCTATCTCATACATAAGGAACGTCTTGGGAACAGAGCTATTGGAGATAAACCCGATCTTTGAGGAAATAGCAAGGGAGCAAGGATTTTATGGTGAAGAGCTAATGAGAAAGATCGCATCCACGGGGTCTATCCAGGATATAGATGAAATTCCAAGGAAGATCAGAAGAATTTTTGTAACTGCCCATGACATAACACCGGAATGGCACATCAGGATGCAAGCTACCTTTCAGAAATATGTGGATAATTCGATCTCAAAGACAATCAACTTTCCGGGATATGCAGCCCCAAAAGATGTTGAAAAGGCATTCTTGCTTACTCATAAACTTGGGTGTAAGGGCATTACCGTCTACCGATATGGAAGCAGGGGGGAGCAGGTTCTTGACGTCAGATGTCCAGTATGCATGCCTTAAAACTAAAAAAATGATTCACGTATATACCGGTGAGGGCGAGGGTAAAACGATATCTGCCCTCGGATTGGCTTTAAGAGCTATCGGTCATGGTCAAAAAGTTGTTATGATCCAATTCATGAAAGGGAGAAAAAATACGGGTGAGTATCTAATAGCAAAGAGGCTCTCCCCTGAATTTGAGCTTTATCAATTTGGTGGAGAAGACTTTATTGATGTGGAAAATCCAGATAAGATAGATTTTGAGTTAGCTGAGAGGGGATTTTCTTTCTTAAAAGAGATCGTAAAAAAGAAACCGGACCTTCTCATCCTGGACGAGATAAATTTAGCCATAGCCGTTGGTCTCCTCAAACTTGATAGCGTTCTGGATTTTTTAGATGAAATCCCCACGGAGATGACAGTTATATTAACTGGTAGAAGGGCCCCCAAGGAACTCATAAAAAGGTCGGATCTGGCCACTGAAATGAAATACATAAAGCACCCCTTTGAGAGGGGTATAGAAGCCAGGGAGGGTCTGGATTATTGATTTAATCGAGGTTTGATAAATATTCATAAATTAATGTTATTGATAAACGTTCAAAAAAAATCTTTTATGTTGAATACTTCATCAGAAAAAATCTTCAAAATTCAAAATTTATTTTTGGAATATAATCAATATAACCAGCAAAATTAATTAAGAAATTCTATTTATTTAATATTTTTTGTACAATATACCATCTTATAAATTTATTTTGAATGTTCGATATCAAAAATTTTAACGTACGTTATTATAGATAATTTTCTAAATAATAGAGAAATATTGTACAAGCTGTAAAATTATTATCGCTTTTCTAAATAGATTCTAATTTTAGACCTCTGATATTACCAATATTACCCTATATCTTGCCAAAACGTTCAAAAATAATAAAGAAATATGTACAATTTCTATAAAATTTTCAGCATTGTCTTTTATACTCTACAGAATAATAGATAACACTCCATGGGGTGTGTCTAATAGAGACAGGGGTTATTGGTTATAATAGCCTTAGATAGTTTAGTTTTCTGAAGGAATTTTTACCCCTTAGTGATGTTCCCCCCTAGTGATATTGAGCCCTCATCAAAATGGACAGTAATACCTCAAATATAAAAGTGTTGATGTTTGGTTGGGAATTCCCGCCCTTTAACAGCGGGGGTTTAGGGGTTGCCTGTTATGGTTTAACCAAGGGGCTGACCAGACAGGGGGCAGATATAGTCTTTGTCCTGCCCAAGATTGCCGGTACTTTGGATGAGGAGTATATGAGGATACTTGCGGCCGATAAATTTGGTGTGGATAGAGATAAGATCAAATTTAAGACAGTCGATTCTATTTTGAAACCCTACATGTCATCAAAGAGTTATGTATCGGAAAAATCTGGTTTGGAAGGATTTCTACAGGAAGTGGAGAGTATATACGGATCGGACCTGTTCTCAGAGGTACGACGTTATTCAAAATATGCGAAAATTGTCGCCAGTGAAGAGGACTTTAATGTAATTCACTGTCATGACTGGCTTACCTATCCTGCTGGTATCGCAGCCAAGAATATAGCCAGAAAGAGGGGGATGAATGCACCGCTGATTGTGCATGTTCACGCTACTGAATTTGATAGAACAGGAGGCCATCCTAACCAGTATGTATACGACCTAGAAAGGAATGGAATGCATGTGGCAGATTACATAATAACTGTAAGTAATTATACAAAGAGTATCGTAGTAAAACATTATGGTGTGGATCCAGGCAAGGTACATGTTGTTCACAACTCAATTGATTTTAAAGAAGGCGGAATTGATGAGAAATTCAGGATTAAGGATCATCATAAAGTTGTCCTATTCCTCGGAAGGATGACGATCCAGAAGGGACCAGATCACTTCCTTTGGATTGCGAAGAAGATCTCCGAGATTGATGATGATGTAAGATTTGTCATGGTTGGCAGTGGTGATATGTTCCCTTACATCGTGGAGGAGGCTGCCAATTTGGGTATTGGGGACAAAGTTTTATTCTCAGATTTCCTGAATGGAAGGGATGTTGATAGGGCCTATAAAATGGCAGACGTGTATGTCATGAGTTCTATATCTGAACCCTTTGGTATAACCCCCTTGGAGGCTATGAACAATGGAACCCCTGTCATTATCTCAAAGCAATCCGGGGTTTCCGAAATTTTAAGAAATTGCATCGTTGTTGATTTCTGGGATACTAATCTGATGGCGACCAAAATTTTGTCTATTTTAAATGACACAGAGTTGAGAAATTCCTTAGTAGAAAAAGGTCTGAATGAGATCAGAAATTTCAGCTGGGATCAACCAGCGGGAAAGTGTATAGATCTCTATAAAAAGGCAATTTCAGAGGTTGTTTAAGGTGGTTTCTATTTGCTTTTACTTCCAGGTACACCAACCCTACAGGCTGAGGAAGTACTCGATATTTGATATAGGGAATAATGGGGGTTATTTTAACAATGCCAAGAATAGAGAGATATTGCAGAAGGTTGCCAAGAAATGTTATCTTCCAACGAATAAACTAATTCTCGATCTGATTAATGAAACCGATGGCAAATTTAAAGTTAGTTACAGCATTACTGGAGTTGTATTAGATCAGTTTGAGGAATATATGCCAGATGTAATAGAAAGTTTTCAAAAACTCGTAGATACGGGATACGTTGAACTCCTCGATGAAACATACTATCACTCCCTGGCTTTTTTATACTCTGAGAAGGAATTCAGGGAACAGGTAAAGTTGCACAGAAAGAAGATGAAGGAGGTATTCGGTTATAAACCAAAGGTTTTCAGAAACACGGAGTTGGTCTATAACAATAGAGTTGCATATCTCGCCGAGAAGATGGGTTACAAGGGGGTTTTGGCTGAGGGTGCTGACTACATCCTCGGATGGAGGAGCCCCAATTTCGTATACAGGGCAAAGATGGCAACCGATATGAAATTATTGCTCAAAAATTATAGGCTTTCGGATGACATTGCATTTAGATTTTCAGAAAGGGGGTGGGAAGGATGGCCATTAACCACGGATAAATTTGCCGCATGGGTTAACAGTATTAATGGAAATGGAAATGTTGTAAACCTCTTTATGGACTACGAAACCTTTGGGGAGCACCAGTGGGAAGATACCGGAATATTTAATTTTTTAAGATATCTGCCCCATGAAATTCTAAAACACCCAGATAATGACTTCAAAACACCCACAGAGGTAATTAAGGCATATAAACCTGTAGCCGAGTTGGATATAAGAAACATCGTTTCGTGGGCCGACATCGAAAGGGATTTATCTGCCTGGTTGGGAAATCAGATGCAGAAAAGTGCCATTGAAAAATTATATGAATTGGAAAACATTGTAAGGGAAAGTGGTGATGAAAAGCTCTTGGAGGATTGGAGAAGGCTCCAGACTGCAGATCATTTCTACTATATGTGCACAAAATGGTTCAATGATGGTGATGTCCATAAATATTTCAACGTATATGATAGACCCCATGATTCCTTTATTGCCTTTATGAATACCCTCATGGATTTCAGGATCAGATTAAAAGAAATGTCTGGATGAAAAAGTAGTTGAGGTAAAAAATGGCAAGAGTAAAAAAGAAAAGAGGGACAGGAGTAAAAAAGAAAAGAGTAAGTATTAGAAATGCGGCAAAGATACTGAGCGATGTGTCATCTGAAAAATGCTTTTGGGCAAACAATGGATGGATAATAAAAAATTTACAAGAAGTGCCGATAGCATTAGAAAACATGAGTGATGAGACCTTTGTTTACCACGTAAATGGAGATAAGAATGACTTCGCCAGATGGGTAAATGATGTAGTTGGTGATAAAGTATTGGCGAAGAGCATAGGGAAGGTAAAGAAAAAAGATGTGATGATAACTAAAATAGATAAAAGAATAGCACAGCTTAAAAGATGAATAAAGAGAAAAATTACTTATTTGAGGTTGGCTGGGAGGTTTGCAATAAGGTTGGTGGAATAAATACGGTTATAAAGTCAAAGGCTCCGCAATTGGTTAAGCATTATAGGGATAATTACCACCTCATAGGGCCTTATTTCCCAGAGAAGACGGTTACAGAATTTCAAGAGAGGATCCCGCCAGACAAATTACACCACATCTTTGAGAGGCTACATAGGGAGGGGATTGTATGCCATTATGGTAAGTGGTTAATTGATGGAGAGCCTAACACAATCCTGGTTGATTATACTGGTTATATCCACAAAAATAACGAGATAAAGGCGAAGTTGTGGGAGAGATATAGAATAGATTCCCTTGGAACCTATTTTCATGATTTTGATGAGCCGATTCTATGGGGGTATGCCGTTGGCAGATTGCTGGAAGAGATCTCTAAATCCTTTAGGAGAAAAAAAATAGTTGCCCATTTTCACGAGTGGTTAAGCTGCGGTGCCATTCTCTACCTAAACATGAAGAAGATAAAGATAGCCAAGGTTTTTACCACCCACGCAACTGTGCTCGGAAGAACCCTGGCTGGAAATAATGTTGATTTATACAATATTCTCGAGAAGATAGATCCAGAAAGAGAAGCATATAAGTGGAATGTTAAGGCTAAATATCAGGTGGAAAGGGCTTCTGCAGAGATATGTGATGTTTTTACAACGGTTAGTGAGGTAACCGCGATTGAAGCAGAGCATTTTCTAGATAAGAGGCCCGATCTTTTGCTCTTCAATGGGCTCGATATGAAAAAACACCCAACCATGGATGAGGCCGCTATAAAACACAGGCGTTACAGGGAAAAGATCAAAAATTTTCTACAGTATTACTTCTTCCCCTATTATTCCTTTGATCTAGAAGATACATTAATATATTTTATCTCCGGAAGGTATGAATTCCACAACAAGGGTATAGATCTATTTATAAAGGCTCTGGGTAAATTGAATGAAAAATTGAAAAAGGAAAAATCAAAAAAGACCATTGTGGCATTTTTCTGGATCCCTGGAGATGTGATGAGAATCAAGCCTGAGTTATCCAGAGCGAGGGCGTATTATGAAGATGTACAGGAGTCGATTGAGGACAATATAGATGAGATAAAGAAGAGGATAATCCTCAGTCTCATATCGCAAAAGTCGATTTCAGAAAGCAGATTATTCGAAAGGGATTTTTTATATCAGACAAAGAAGAAGGTTCTCAGATTTCTGATGGAGGGCAATCCACCCCTGTGTACCCATGACCTTAAAAACGAAGAAAAAGATCCGATAATTCAAAATTTCAAGGAGAATGGTTTACTGAACAAAAAGGAGGACAGGGTAAAGGTGATATTCTATCCGATATACCTCACCGGGGCAGACAATCTGTTGGATCTGAATTATGATGAATCGGTTATGGGGTCACACTTAGGGGTTTTTCCCTCATACTATGAACCATGGGGTTACACCCCTCTAGAGACTGCCGCGCTGAGTGTTGCATCAGTTACCACTGATTTTAGTGGCTTTGGAAGGTATATCGCCCAGGACTCAACGAGGGAGAATACCGGGATATTCATAATTGAGATGTTTGGTAAGAGCATGGAAGAGAAGGTAGATAACCTATTCAAAACTATCTATAAATTCGGCATGTTCACCAAGGAGGAGAGGATCAGAAACAAGGTAAATGCGAAGAGATTAGCATCCCTAGTAGACTGGGAGATATTAATTCATAACTATATAAAAGCTCATAAATTAGCTATCGAAAGGGCATATTCATAGGAGGGGAAGGAGACTACCGTCCCCCTTCGCAAAAGTCCCAAAGGGACTTTTGGAACACAACCGACCTATAGTCGGGTGTGTGTCAGACTGTAAGTCTGCCACATCCAAAATCTTTCGATTTTTGCGATCCCCTTTCTAAACCCTACCCCCTGAGGCGAGGTAACTACGTTACCTCACCATAAATTTAACATCAATTATTAAAATCACTTCATGATTTTTCGTGTTCCAGATTCACGTATATCGACAAGATAAAGATGCAAATTCTTCACAAAATAGATAAGAGTACTATTTCTAAAGAGATAGAGAGGGATGTTGCCTTTCTTCTGGCGAATAAGAATTCTGGATATACCTATCTCTCTAATGGAAAAAGAAGCAGGTACGGGGGTGTATTTTTCCAGACCAAGGGTAAGGTTTACAGGGTTATCGCCGACATTGCTCTGGATGGGAATATAGAGAAGATAATAAATAAGCTGTATTCCATCGAGAGATGTTCTTCTAAAAATAAGGAGTTTTTTTTCATGCCCTATGGTTTTAATTCAATTTCGTATGAATTGGAAAAAGGGGATTGGATCAGAATTTGTCTGGATGTGAGGGAATCATATGATACCAGCAACCCCGAGAGATCATATGAACTCTCTGGAGAAGATGGTAAGATAATAATAAAATGTATAAAGGGGAATGATGAATTTTTTGTTGCGATCAAACCTGAGAAATTGGAATATGAAGAAACGGGCGAATTTAAGTCTGTATATCATGAAAAGGATAGGGATAGAAACTCACCACCGCTTGAGATGCCAATCTATTGCGCATTAAAACTAAAATCTAAAAAGATTGTCATATCATTCTCCGATGACAAAAAAACTGCAACCAAGGAATCAGAGTATGTCTTCAATAACCTAGAAAAAATTAAGAAGAAACAGGAAACGCATGTGAAGAATCTAATTAAAAACAAAGATTTCAAACCAGATGAAATCGATCTGGCATATAAGTGTTGTATTAACTCTCTTGATCAATTAACCACATCGGACGTAATACTAGCTGGATTGCCGTGGTTTTTCCAGTGTTGGACAAGGGATGAAGTGATATCTCTCAAAAATTTAAAAAAGGATCTCAAGAAGGAAATTCTTCTGAGGGATCTCCTCTCTCTGATAGATGATGGGAGAATTCCAAACATACTCTCAGATTCGGATTCAGGTAATGCCGATGCTATTGGCTGGGTTTTTAAGAGGATAGATGAATCATTGGAGATATTCGGGAATGAAGAGAGAAAGTTTATACGTGAGAAACTTATAGAGAGTATAAGCAGGCTCAATGAAAACTATATCAAAGACCTTCTGATCTTTAATAATTCTAAGGAGACATGGATGGACACATCTTTCAATGATAACGGAAGAGAGGGTGTGAGAATTGAAGTCCAATCTTTACTTTTGAACACATATAAACTTGCCTACAGGCTAACTAGGAATGAGAAATTCTCTCAGCTGGAAAAGATGTTAAGGGAAAAGGTAAGGGAAAAATTCTGGGTTAACGGAATTTTAAAAGATGGTCTGGATGACTCCACCATCAGGCCTAATGTATTTATTGCCGCTTATGTTTATCCAGAATTATTAAGTAGGGAAGAATGGATAAAATGCTTCGAAAACATCCTTCCTAGATTGTGGTGCGAGTGGGGTGGCTTGGCTTCCATAGACAAAGAGAATCCACTCTTTCTCAGCCATAGTACCGGTGAGGATCTAAGGAGTTATCATAGGGGGGATTCCTGGTATTTTCTAAACAACATAGCTGCATTGGTTCTGTATAAAATTGACCCAGTTAAATTCAAGAGATACATAGATAAAATAGTTAAAGCATCAACAGAGGATATTCTATGGAGGGGAATGATCGGACATCACTCTGAGATAAGCTCCGCATCTGAGCAAGATGCTCAGGGTTGTGGCGCCCAGGCCTGGAGTGATGCCATCTATATCGAACTGATCGATGAGATGTTTTGAAATACTATTTTTTTACCTTGATTCACATAATAATTACTTCCAATATTGCCCGGTGATTTCATGTACGAAATAGTTAAAAAGAGGGAACTCGCTCCGGACGTTAAGCTTTTCGAGGTTTCGGCACCTCTAGTTGCCAGAAAAGCGGAACCCGGGCAGTTCGTAATCCTCCGCTTGGATGAAAAGGGGGAGAGAATTCCCTTGACGATTGCAGATTTCAACAGGAAAAAGGGAACGATCACGATAATATTCCAGGAGGTCGGAAAGACTACGATGCAGCTTGGAAATATGGACAAGGGCGACAAGATCCTGAATTTTGTGGGCCCATTGGGTTGTCCCTCTGAGATTAAAAATTATGGTACTGTTGTCTGCATCGGCGGTGGAATTGGGGTAGCCCCTCTTTACCCCATTGCCAGAGCTTTAAAGGATGCCGATAACAAAGTAATCTCAATAATTGGAGCCAGAAACAAAAATCTCCTCATTCTTGAAAAAGAAATGCGAAAGGTAAGTGATGAATTGTACATAACAACGGATGACGGCTCTAAAGGTAAAAAAGGCTTTGTTAGCGATATATTGAAAAAATTGATAGATGAAAGTAGAAAAATTGACAGAGTTTTTGCAATAGGCCCGGTTATAATGATGAAAGTAGTTGCGGATGTAACAAAACCCTATGGAATAAAGACGATAGTAAGCTTAAACCCGATAATGATCGACGGTACAGGAATGTGCGGTGGATGCAGGGTTTTAGTTGACAATGAGATAAAATTCGCCTGTGTGGATGGTCCGGAATTTGATGCTCATCTGGTTGATTTTGATACGCTGATGGGGAGAAATCGAAGATTTCTGAAAAAGGAAGAGATATCAGTAAAGGAATACGGGAAAAAATGCCAGTAAAGAGAGAAAAGCAACCAATGAGGGAACAGGACCCAACGGAAAGGATTAAAAATTTCAGGGAGGTCCCTCTAGGTTATACAAAGGAACAGGCAATTGAAGAGGCAAAGAGATGTCTACAGTGTAAGGATATGCCCTGTATGAAAGGTTGTCCTGTAGGCATAGAAATCCCCATATTCATTGAGTGCATAAAAGAGGGAAATTTTGAGAAAGCTATAGAAAAAATAAAGGAAAAAAATGCATTGCCGGCAGTAACCGGAAGGGTCTGCCCCTATGAAGGACAGTGTGAAGGTCTATGTACCCTGGGCAAAATTGGCGAACCAGTTGCCATTGGCAGACTTGAGAGGTTCGTTGCGGATCTTGAGAGGGAAAAAGGCATTAAGACCCCAAAAAAGGCAAAGTCAACGGGTAAGAAGGTAGCTGTGGTTGGCTCTGGACCCGCTGGTTTAACCTGTGCCAGTGACTTGGCAAAGATGGGTCACGAGGTTGTTGTATTTGAGGCTCTTCACGAACCCGGGGGTGTCCTGTTGTATGGGATTCCGGAATTCAGATTGCCAAAGAAGATTCTGCATAATGAAATCGAGTATATCAAAAAATTGGGTGTACAAATCAGAGAGGATGTCGTTATCGGAAAGACCCTAACAATCAAGGATTTGCTTGAGGAATTTGATGCAGTCTTCATTGGTACTGGAGCAGGATTACCCGTGTGGATGGGAATTCCGGGAGAAAATTTAAATGGTGTATACTCTGCAAATGAATTTCTAACGAGGGTTAATCTGATGAAGGCGTATAAATTTCCGGAATACGACACGCCAATTGAGATCGGAGAGAGGGTTGCAACGATAGGGGCGGGAAATGTTGCAATGGACTGCGCGAGAACAGCTCTGAGATTGGGGGCTAAAAAATCGTACATAATCTACAGAAGGTCGAGGGAGGAAGCACCAGCTCGTGCAGAGGAAATAAACCATGCTGGGGAGGAAGGCGTTATCTTTAAATTCTTAACATTACCAACCAAGTACATTGGCGATGATCAGGGTCATTTAAGGAAGATGGAATGCCTCGAGATGGAATTAACAGAGAAGGATGAATCTGGAAGGAGAAGACCCGTAGCTATAGAGGGTTCTGAATTTACCCTGGATATAGACACAGTAATCGTTGCGATAGGTCAGAAACCAAATCCATTGATACCAAAAACTACTGAGGGTTTGGAAATCACTAAATGGGGAACAATCAAAACTGATGAATCTGGAAGGACATCGATGAAGGGCATCTTTGCCGGCGGGGACATTGCAACCGGTGCAGCCACCGTAATTCTTGCAATGGGCGCCGGGAAAAGAGCTGCAGAATCAATCGACAATTATCTCAGAGAGAATGTATGACATCATCATTATAGGTGCGGGGCCCGCCGGACTTACAGCCGGCATTTACGCAGTTAGAAGGGGCCTGAAGACCCTGATAATAGAGAAAACCGCCGTGGGCGGGCAAATGCTTTATGCAAAGGAGATAGAGAATTATCCGGGATTTGGTCATATTTCTGGAAAGGATCTCGCAGATAAAATGGGAAATCAAGCGAGGAATCTCGGGGTTGAGATCGTAATGGAAGAAGTAATCGGAATGGATTTAAAAAAGGAGATAAAGACGATAACTACGAGAGAAAATCAATATAAAGGAAAAGCAATAATTATTGCAACTGGGGGAATGCATAAAAAATTGGAGATTAAAGGTGAGGAGGAATTTGCGGGCAGGGGCGTTAGTTTCTGTGCTATCTGCGATGCCCCTTTCTTTAAAGATAAAATTGTCGCTGTAATCGGTGGGAGTGATAGCGCAGTTAATGATGCTCTTTACCTGTCTGAGATAGCAAAGAAAACCTGTCTCATACACAGGAGGGAACATCTAAAGGCTGAAGAGGTGGGACAGGAGAAACTACTTGAGCGGGGGGTGGAATTAATCCTCAATACGGTAGTGGAACAAATTCTGGGGAACAACTTTGTTAATTCGATTTCGATCAGAGATGTTAAAACAGACGAAATAAAAAAACTTGAGGTGAATGGTGTCTTTGTTTCAATAGGGGTAGTTCCAAGTACTGTCATGGAGAAAAGCGAGGGTGTTGAGGTCGATGAGAGAGAGCATATAGTGGCCAATAAAGATCGGGAAACTAACATACCCGGGGTTTTTGCCGCTGGAGACGTAACCGGGGGAATAATGCAGATATCTACTGCAGTTGGCGAGGGGTGCATTGCAGCACTATCAGCGTATAAATACATAAAAAAACCATACTGGAACAAAAAATAAAAACCAATCAGAATATCTTACCACGTCTCCAGTTTCTATTCGATTTCGGGCTGTCCCTGACCTTTCTAGTTGTCTTTGCAAAGACCCAGATCGGGGCCCTTTTTCTCTTCCTGTTCTCCTTAATTAGAATTTCTTTCTTCGACTCTGACTTAACCCTAGCCATTTTATCTCATAAATATAATGAATTACAATAATGGAATATAGCTTAAAATATGAAGATGTTTTGCCCGAGATGTGGTAGAAAAAGCTATGGTTTGTGCATAGATTGCTTTTTGGGGGAAAATCCTGTAAGGCTGAGGGATGTTAAACTCTCTCTCTGTAACTGTGGTAACTACCTCTACAGGGGACATTGGTCCAAGAACATAACAGATTCCATTGAAAGAATTGTAGAAAAAAATCTCATAGTTCCGTCGGAGATAAAATTAAAGAGCATGCGAGTATTGCCGGAATTTAAGGGCAATAGAGTTGATCTGGAAATCTGGGTCTCTGGGCTTTACAAAGGAAGGGATTTTAGAAAAAAATTTGATACGAATATAAGGATAGAGGGGAGGGAATGCCCGGAATGCAGTAAACTAGGCTCTGGTTATTATGAGGCAGTAATTCAATTCAGAACAAAAAAACCAGTGGCTGATCTGAATCTGAATACCAGATTTATATCGAAAATAAAAAAAGTCAGGGGCGGATTTGACCTTTACATAACCTCTGCAAAATACGCTAGGCAGGTAAAAAAGAGATTTGACGATCTTGGTTTCCAGATAAAGGAGTCCTCAAAGCTCGTTGGCAAGAAAGACGGTAAAAATGCATACAGAATCTCTATATCGATAAAAGAGCCCGATTTTGAAGAGGGCGATTTTCTTAGATATAGTGGAGAGATTATCCAGATTTTGAGGCTCGGAAAGAGAACCCTCTGTAGGAATATTGTCAATAAAAAACGAAAGACAATTACCATATCAAACCTCAGAAAATACAGGATTATTGCCAAGAAGTCTGATCTTAGAGAGGGGGTTGTTACCATGATTTCCCCAGAAGAGGTCCAGGTTTTAGATTTAAAAGACAATAAAACGTACGAACTAAAAAACGAAACACTGGATCTGGAGGCAGGTCAGGAGATCGACATCCTGAAGATAGGCAAGAAGATCTATACCGTGTGAATGTAGCCCAGATTTCTAAAAACCAGATCAACCTGCTGAATTGCAGTTCCAATATATCTCTCGGGATCCAGAGCTGAATCGAGCTCTGTTGCCGTTACATATTTTAGAACCTCAGAATTCTTGACCAAAACATCTCTAAATGGAATCTTCTTCTCATAACTTTTTATTGCACAGGTCCTCATCAATTCATGGGCTTCCTGACGACCCATACCCTTTTCCACGAGAAGCATCATGACAGATTCCGCCATAATCCTCCCCTGCGACAGATTAAGATTTTTCTCTATATTATCATAGTTAAAGACCAGATTTTTCAATAGGTCGATACCAAGGTTTAGTATATAATCGATCAGAATGCAGGATTCCGGAATAATAATGCGTTCGCAGGACGAATTTGTCAGGTCTCGCTCATGCCATAATGGAATATTCTCAAGGGACGCAATTGCATTCGCCTTAATCACTCTGCTTAAACCACAGATTCTCTCGGCATATATGGGATTTCTCTTGTGTGGCATGGTTGATGAGCCCACCTGTTTCTCCCTAAAGCCCTCCGAGACCTCGGCAATCTCCGTCCTCTGCAGATTCCTTATCTCTGTTGCTATTTTATCCAATGATTCCGCAATCAGTGCCAGATTTAGAAGAAATTCAGAGTGTCTGTCTCTCTGAATTACTTGGTTTGAAACCAGAACCGAGCCTAAACCTAAATCCTTCATTAATAGGCTTTGTATCCTCATGCCCTTTTTGCCCAAGGCCGCCTGTGTTCCAACCGCACCGGTCATCTGTCCAACCAGGATTCTCTTTTTGCATTCATTCATCCTGTCAATATCCCGTTGAATCTCACACAACCAGATCGCAAATTTTAGACCATAGGTAGTCGGTATTGAATGCTGACCATGGGTTCTTCCTATGCATACGACATGCTTGTGCTTCTTTGCTAGATCTATCAGTATTTTCTTCAATCCCTCGAGATCCTTAAAGAGAAATTGCAAAAATTTCTTGAGCTGCAATGCCAATGCAGTATCAGTAATATCATTGCTCGTAGCTCCTAAATGCACGTATTTCCCCGAATCGCCACACTTTTCTGTCAATGCCTTTACCATTGCCATTACATCGTGGCGGATTTCCTTCTCGATCTCTTTAACTCTCTGTATCTTTACATATTCTATATTCGCCTTTTTCGAGATCTCATCTGCAGCATTCTTGGGTATGTCACCAACCCTCGCCTGAGCCCTCGCCAATGCCGCTTCCACATCCAGCATTTTCTGCAGCTTATACTCCTCTTCAAATATCCCCCTTACCTCGGGTCTTCCATATCTGCTCTCAATTGGGTGTACTGGCATTTTTAGCCTATTTTTTCTTCCTCATTGAATATGGAATATCTATGTAATAAACCCCGTTTCTAACCTTAATAACCAACGGGTCGCCTTTCATTAACGAGGCAATATCCAGCCTATATTTTCCCTTTCCCAACCTCAATAGATTTTCGACATCTAAATGAATTGTTTTATCAGATTCTTCCAGTTCCTTACCAAGTCTTTTGTCCAGCCATTCAAGGTCACTCTCTTCTAATTCCTGCCCCTTTAGCTTTTCTATTGTCTCCTCCTCTGTTCTCCCCTCTGTTTGTCTTAAAAATAAAAAGACCCTAGCTCCACATATACATCCATTCATCAATTCCGGTGCATTATCCTCATAAATTTTACCGCATCGTGCGCATTTGTGTGGCATCTTCTACTTTTTCTTCTCGGCAAGGAGTAGGATCTTTTGGGGTTCCTTTTTTACCTTTTTTATTAACTTTGATGGGCCTATGACGGTTAAACCGCCGGTCCTACCCCCCAGAAATCTGATTAGTTTATCCCTTATCCCTCTGTCCGTTCTTTCCTTCAATGTGGAGACCTCAATACCAGAAAATTTCTCATCTATCTGAAACATGGTCTCCTCTATCAAGTGGGTTTCCTCCAGTGAAGATAGGCTTTCCTCAATCACCAAGATTTTATTCTTCTTTATCTTGTCAAGGATAAATCTCATCTTTTCATTCTCGTTCTTATCATCCAGCATCTCGGAGGATATGAACTCTATCTCTATTTCCATCTTATTACCTCGAATGTTTTGCTATTGCTTCATATAGACTATCGATATTTTTGCCTTTCAATCCAGATATCTTAACTACAGGGTGTTGAGGAAAGGCCTCTTGGATCTGTTCAGGTTTTGCATCCTTGAGGTCTACTTTATTTGCTATAATGATTACGGGTATATTTCTCGCTTCAAGGTTTCCAATTATCGTTATATTGACCTGTGTATAGGGATCCTTTGTTGAATCCATAACAACCAAAGCTGTGTCTACGTTTTCAAGCCATTTTATGGCCTCTATAACCCCCTTCGTTGCTTCCTTTGCCCTTTGTTGAGCATCATTCGTGGATAAGCCGTGTTTTAGAAAATCCTCGTAATCGATCTTGGTTGCAATTCCCGGCATGTCCAACAGATTCATAATCAATTTCTTGCCTTTCGTCTGAACCACCACCCTCTCCTTTTTCTGTACCTCTCTCGTTTCATGGGGAATTTCAGATACTTTTCCAACAGGCTCCCCTGTCCAGTCCACTGCAATTTTATTCGCCAATGTGGTTTTTCCTGCATTCGGGGGCCCGTAAAAACCTAATCTTACAATCTTGCGTCTTCCAAACATCCGCTTGAACCAACCTATTATTCTTCTCCAAGGCACTGCCAATCACCCTTGTTATGAATTGGTTTTTAACCATAAAATATAAAATATTAAGTCATCAATAGCATTATAATATCCCCGTATGGAGATGTAAAAACCTTGAATCCGCAAGGGGTGATTTCTGTGGGCTACTACAAGTATGTAAAGGAAGCATATAAGGGTATAAAAAAGAAGATCAAAAAGCCGGAGAATAAAGATCTCAGGGATCTGATTTTTGAGAGAAAACAGGAATGGAGAAAATCTCCCTCTGTAGAGAGAGTTGAGAAACCCACAAGAATCGACAGAGCCAGAGAATACGGATATAAAGCAAAGCAAGGCTTTATGGTAGCAAGAGTCAGAGTAAGAAGGGGCGGAATGAGAAAATCACGTCCAGATTCCGGTCGAAAGCCAAAGCGCATGGGTGTGAACAAAATAACGCCCAATAAATCAATTCAACGCATTGCCGAAGAAAGGGCACAGAGAAAATTCATGAATCTCGAGGTCTTGGGCTCTTACTGGTTGTGGGAGGACGGACAGTACAAGTGGTACGAGGTCGTCTTCGCAGACCCGAGCCATCCATCGATAAAGAACGACAAAGACATAAACTGGATCTGCGAACCCCAGCACACGCACAGGGTTTTCAGGGGATTAACCCCTGCGGGAAAGAAGGGCAGGGGTCTAACAAAGAAAGGCAAGGGCGCTGAAAAAATCAGACCCAGTTTGCGAGCTAAAGGAAGGAAGGCAAAATAGCTTGATCTCTATATTTCTTGAAATTTTAAGATTCGAATGAACATATAATATAGTCTATTACCCAAAGTTACCCAAGGCGTCAACAAATATTGCGGTTGCCTCGGTAGCTCAGGCACCCCTTTCTTTTCAAAAGAAAAGCGTGCATCAGCAAGACAGCGTAGCTGTCTTGTCTGAGTCGAGACCCACAGGGTCTCGCTCACGGAAAAGAAAGGTCGACACTTCGTGTCGACTGATAAACACAAAATCCAATAATAGAATAAGTTAAGTGTCATCGAGCTTAGCGACGATGGCACATGTTTTGATCAACCTTTTCTTAAAAGGTTGCCTCGGTAGCTCAGTTGGTGGAGCGCCTGGCTGTTAACCAGGTGGTCGCAGGTTCAAGTCCTGCCCGAGGCGTGAAATATAACTGTTATATGGGGTCATTTTTAAACCTGTCCTGCGTATAATGTTAGAACACAGAAAGTTGAGTTGACTTCTTGTGAAATACATAAATAAGTGAGGTAGTTAATATGGCATTTGACGACAGGTTTGGCAGAGAGATGCATAAAGTAGTTTGTGCAGACTGCGGTGTAGAAACTGAAGTTCCTTTCAAACCTGACGGTAGCAGACCTGTTTATTGCAGGGAATGTTATCAGAAACGCAGACCAAGAAGAGATAGATACTGAGAATCCGTTATATACTATTTTCTAATAGAGATAAAGGATCATCATGTCACCTTTTTTTTGGATAAAACTTTGTATTTTTTTTATTTTTTATTTTATTTTATTTTACTTTGCTATGAGAAAAAACCGAAAATGACAGATTTTGATTCACTCTTCATTCGAGCAGACATTCTTCAAAACATACGCTTACTCGGCTTCGAGGGGATGACACCCATCCAGAGGATGGTGCTTCCCACCTCCCTCAGGGGGGGTGACATAATCGGCCAAGCAAAAACCGGTACTGGCAAGACCCTAGCATTCGCCATACCCGTAATAGAGAAAATACGGGTGGAAGACAAATTCGTCCAAGCACTCGTATTGACGCCGACTCGGGAGCTTGCCATTCAGGTTGGCCTAGAGTTCGAGAAATTGGCGGGTTCAGGCATCCGCGTGGCTTTGACTTATGGCGGAGCGTCCATCAAGCCTCAGATAGACTTGCTTCGTAGAGGTGTTCACGTTGTAGTAGGCACCCCTGGCCGTGTAATCGACCATATGAAGAGGAGGACGCTCAGACTCGACAGAGTAGAAACTCTCGTCCTCGACGAAGCAGATCGCATGCTCGACATGGGCTTCATCAAGGATGTGGAGTGGATTATTGAAAAAATTTCCAGGGAAAGACAGACCATGTTGTTTTCCGCTACAATCCCCGATGAGATTCGCAGGCTGGCTGAAAAGTATATGCGCGACCCAGAATTCATCTCGGCCAACTCCGACAATGACGAATTAATGGTTGGCGAAGTCCAGCAGTTCTACGTCGAAGTTGACCAGAAGAAAAAGATGGATGCCTTTTTCAAGGTCATGAAAGAGGAGCGGCCGTCGAAGGCCCTCGTCTTCTGCAAAACAAAGAAATGGGTTGAAACGCTCTATGGAATCCTCAAAAGACGAAGGTTTTCAGTTGATCGAATTCACGGCGACCTCACTCAGGCTGCAAGAAAAAAAGCAATTGAAAAACTACGTCAAGGTAAAATACAGTATCTCATATGTACTGACGTCGTAGCACGTGGCATCGACATATCCGATATCAGCCACGTCTTCAACTACGACATCACCCAGGAGCCTCTTACTTACGTACATAGAGTTGGCCGAACAGCTCGCATAGGAAAACAAGGCACGGCCATAACCTTCATTAACCCCGCCCAGATCCGGGACCTCTGGCTCATAGAACACAGGGCCCGCACCAAAATCCACGAACGGAAAATACCCCCTGCATGAAACAGAACATCCTATTTCTAAAAGCCATTAGACGACTGAGGAGTTGGACTTTTCTTGGTTGGTCCTGCTTGAGGCGTTTTTATACTGTGGTGGTGATTTAATAACATGCTAGGAGAAGAGAGGGTTAAAAACTTTGCTCCATTCGAGGGGTCCGCAGTCGCCGCCTTTATGTTGTCGTGGATTATTATATTATTTTTTGTTTTCCTTGGGATTTCATGGATTCTGTTGGTTTTAGGTAGTAATCCTCTATTCGTGGTTCCCGTGTTTCTGATACTGCTTTTGGTTTTGTCTTTCTTTTCTTTTATTTTTATCCGATACCAAGCATACCCTCTCTTGATCTCGACTGTCGCCTCTTTCTTCTCAACCATTAGATTTAAGGCTCTTATTGTCTCTCTCTCCGAGAGATTGTTTCCTGGATTGGAGTATATCTCTCTCGCTGATATATAGCAAAAACCGATCTCGTGGGGTCTATCAACATTGAAGTATTTTTTTCCATTTTCATTTCCCTTTATGATTCTAGCTACTATCTTTCCTATCCTTCTGGCGTTCTCATGGTCTTGTAGTGTCCTCTCTTTCATTTTTTTATTTAACCCCCAGCCCCAGATTCATCCCTTACTAATCTACTTCTAACTTAAATCTTAAATACCTAATAAATTATGTACGGGCCCGTAGCTCAGTCTGGTTGGAGCGCTCGACTCATAATCGAGTGGTCGTGGGTTCGAATCCCATCGGGCCCAAACCCTTTAGAAAAGTGTTTGGATTCCCAAAAGGAATTTCCAGAGGAAATTCCTAAGGGAGAGGTGGGTTGATAAGGGGGAGAACACGACCGCCTAAAGGCGGTGTGCGTAGCGACATAGTCGCTCACGCCGTAGGTTCTCACACTTATTTCGATCCCATCGGGCCCAAACTGTTAACACAGTTTGGATCATGTGGTGCCATCTGCGAAACTGCGAAGCAGTTTCGAGACATCAAATCTATTGGATTTGCTTGTCTTCGCAAGCTCGACGGCACTTAACAATTTTCTTTTGTGTCATTCTAAAGCTAAATTTTCTCATTAAACAACAACCACACAAAAAGAGCTGCCGTGACCAGATCTGCCGTTGTCCCTGGATTTAGTTTGTTTCCCTCTTTTCTGAGGTTTCTGTCGAGTTTTTCGATTGCTTTTTTTCCGGCTTTGGTGAATATTCCCCCTTTTTCAAGAACCCTCTGGGCTTCCTTTAAGATGTCTTTCGCTTTTTCTGACCCTNCCTTTCTTGCTATGAANGTNTCNGGGAATTCCGACAAAAGGACTAGATAGGTTTGAAGGATTGCCTTTCTTAGGTCTCTGGTTTCCTGATACATGCGATCCAAGGTTGGGACTCCAATCTCGAAGGTGATTTTCATTCCGGTTGTTAGTTCCTCTGCTATTCTGTCTCTTGGAGAGGAGATTTTCATCAGATTATGAAAGGGAATTTTTGGTTCTTTTAATTTTCCAATTAGACCACCGACGTTTGAGGCTTTTATTGCTGAGTAAAGGTTTAATGAATCTTCGATAGTTGAGTTTTCGAGAATTTTTGTTATGTTCTTTCTCAGGGCTTGAGAAAATTCAGAGCCCTGGGAGATACAGAAACCGGCCCCAGAGGCTATTGGCATGAAGAGCATTAGCATTCCCAGATGAGTATTTCCTCCGGGATGGGATTTTTTTACATCTATGATGGCTTTTTTTATGTTCTCGCCGATGTTGATCTCTTCCAGAGAGATTTCGCTGTTGCCTGCTTTGAAGCCGTTAAGGGCGGCGTTTTTGATTGCAGGAGCTATGGCTATGGAACCGAAGAGGAAGTCCTCGTAGGTTGTGTCAGGGAAATCGTGGGTTGGAGTTACATTTCCAGGCTTTTCTGTACTTACCTCAAGAATTGCTGCCAGTTGTGCTAGGTTTGCTATTTTTTCTAATTTTTCCATTTTACTCCATTAAACTGTCTATTTCCGAATCCAGATCCTGAACCAGTTCAGAGGCAACCTCCTCAGAGATCAAGCCTTTCCTAAGAGACTCTAAAATAGAGCTTTTTTGGGCATTAAGTATCTTTCGTTTTGCTATCTTCAGCTGTTTTTCCCTTAACACCTCTTCTTTTTCAAGTTTTTTTGAGACCAGTGTTTTTAGTTCGTCGGCCTCCTTTTCGTAGAGATCCTTCAGCTCCTGATATACGTTGTAGGGGATTTCTTTTCTGCCATACAGCTTCTTGACCGTTTCCCGTGCCCTCTGGATAGAGATCTTTCGGGCCATAATTTTCTCGTACTCCACTTCCTCAGGTCTTGCAGTAACTATCTTCAATCTCTTTATTAACGGTTCTACCGTCAGACCCTGAACTATTAAAGAGAACAGAACGACGCCAAAGACCATACGGAAATTTCATTCCAGTGGGACATATTGGGGTTGAGGCCAAGGAAAAGGGCTATTGGAATCGAACCGTGAAGACCGCCCCAGTTTATCACGTGCTGCCAGTTCAAGGGGATTTTAATTTTTGATCTCAGGTTGAACAATGAGACAAGGGGGTAAACACTTAAAATTCTCGCCAGAACAACGGCAGAAATTGCCGATAACACAAGAAATGCGCTTTCGTAGAGATTCCCGAGCGGGATTCTGATCCCTATCAAGAGAAATATAACGGAATTGACAATAAAAGCTGCGATCTCCCATGAGGTCAGGATGGAGATTCTAGTTGTGGGAGACATAGCAAACTGCGTTCCGCGATTCCCTATAAAGAGTCCTGCAGCCACGACGCCCATAACACCGGATGCGTGGATAGACTCAGCTACGATAAAGGTTCCATAGGCCAGTATCCCGGTAATAAGGACATCAATCAGGTGATCGTCAATGTGCTTTAAGACACCGTAGGCGACATACCCCAGAATTAAACCNATTCCGATACCACCTATAACAACGTAACCGAAGTTTAATAGGGTTGTGATAAGGTTGAATTGTGCATCATCCAAGGCGAGGGCCAGAAGAACCTCAAAGAGGACAATGCCGGTTCCGTCGTTGAATAGACTTTCTCCCTCCACAATGGTTGTTAGTTCCTTCGAGATGCCCATCTTCTTAAACAATGCGAGAACAGAGACGGGGTCGGTCGGCATTATCATGGCCCCGAAAAGGACCGAAAATATAAGTGGAATATTGGTAAGTTCATGTATCAAAATGCCGACAATGAATGTGGACAGAATCAGACCGAGAAATGCCAGGATGAGGATTATCTTTGCATTCTCCCTCAGCTGGTCAAGATCGATATGAATTGATCCCTCAAAAAGGAGTGCCGGCAGGAAGATGAAGAATATAAGTTCCCTGCTCAGCTCGATTTCCTCTATCCCCGTGAGACCTACGAGGATTCCAACCAATACCAAAGCTATGGTGTAAGGCAGTTTTATATACTTGACAGCTATTGCGACGATAACCGCTAAAATGAGCAAAATCAGGAATTGTATCTCTGGTATTAAGATCTCCGGTGCTAAAACCATATAATTCTTTTGTATCGATCGAATAAATTTTATTCTGTTACTTTAAGTTCGATTTCGACCTCTTCGCCTTCCTTCAGTTTTTTAACAAATTCCTTGTTTAGGTCTATTGCCGCCTTGTTAGCTTTTATCGCAAGAGTCCTGTCGCAGATGAATGAACTCTTTCTAATGACCATGTCCGTTGGATGCTTCAAGGTTAAGTTGGGGTCGCCGCAAGCAGTTATTTTTTCTGTTAGGTTGGAGCAGTGGAGGTTTATCTTCAGTTTTGCCTTTTCGTTTTTCAAGGAATTTCTGAATTCTCTGGAGAGTTCGGGGAGGGATTTATCTGCTGAGATGGCTATTATGCAGTCTCCCCTTGGTGTTAGATGATTTTCCTTCGTTATCTCGAAAGTGGTTTTGTGTTTAGCAGTAACGTTTCTATGACCCTTTGCCTTTATTTTTTCGACTAACATTCTATTTCTTCACGAAATTCAGGATTTCCTCTTCGTTTTTCTCGACTCCGAATTTTCTGAAGTAGTTCGATACATTTGTAACGTCTCTCTTTAGGAGTTCATCAGCCAGTGGATGGTCTAAGAGAACACCCATTGAGAAGTCTATCAGAACAGGTTCATCCCAATTCAGGATGTTGTATTCAGATAGATCTCCGTGTACCAGTCCTTTATGGTACATAGTCCTGATATAATGGGTTATCTTCTTGAAGAATTTTTCTGGATTTTCTGCGGGAAGATCCTTCAATTTTGGTGCAGGAATTCCATTTTCCCCGATAAAGCTCATTACAAGGACATTATTTTCAACGCATATCGGCTCTGGGCATTTTACCTTTTTATAGATCCTGCCGAGGTTTTTGAATTCTTTTTTTGCCCAGTTATAAATCAATTGACGCCTATTCTTCCATCCAGAGAATCTCCTATCACCACTAATGTATTGTTCCATTTTCTTGAAGTCTGAGGTCTCTACCCGGTATATCTTTATCGCGATCTCCCTCCCCTTCAGAAATCCGTGATAAACATTTGATTCCTTTCCGGTAGAAACTATGCTTTTTATCTCATCAATACAACCTTTTCTTGAGAGTCTGTATAGGGTCATCAGGGTTGACTTGTCAAAAACCCCCTCAGAGATCTTCCTGAGTTCGAATTCCGTCTGTTTTATCATCGTATAGATTTGAGAATAAGTGCTAAAATTTCAGTCTCCCTCTAGGTTTTTAAGAAATCCTTTCCTCTCCAGCCATTCAGCCTGTTGATATGTATATCTCCAGAGTATGTCACCCCTTTCCTTGGTCTGCACTTCCCACGGTTCAACAAGAACGATATTTCCCTCCTTTATCCATATCCTCCTTCTAATCTTTCCAGGGATTCGGCAGAGTCTCGTATGTCCATCTGTACATCTTACACTCATCCTTCTGTCCCCGAGAAGCTGCTCAACCTCTCCAAGAATTTGACCCTTTCTCGGTACTCTGACTCTTATTACCTCAGGCTCACCTTTTCCTCTTTTACCCTTTTTATGACCCCTACTTGGTTTGACCGCCATCTTGATGTAATTTTTACTTCGTTATCTAATTATTTATTATGGAAGGTATAAATGCCAGAAATGAATTCCCGTTCGAATCCTTGAAGTTTAGGGAGGTTGATGGTATTCCTGATTTGGTTTTGGCTGTTGTGCAGGATTTTAAAACGAATGAGGTTCTGATGGTTGCCTATACTAACAGGGAGGCTATAGAGAAGACAACAGAAACCGGAAAAATGCACTATTTTTCGACCAGTAGAAAAAGGCTCTGGTTGAAGGGAGAACGGTCTGAGAATATTCAACTTGTTAGAGAGATATATATAGATTGTGATGGTGATGCTCTTCTTTTTAAGGTAGAACAGAAGGGTGGGGCATGTCATAAGGGTTATAGATCCTGCTTCTTCAGGAAGATAGAGGGTAATGAGATTAAAATAGTTGGAAAGAAGGTCTTCAATCCTGAGGAGGTTTATTAGTGGGACTTGTTTCTTTAATCCCCAGTTTTGAGAGAACGGAATCTGGATT
>JGI24422J19971_10000107_pt1 | contig 37848 bp, 33 predicted proteins | sample DeeMarSWOR152_54_FD_19971 | JGI IMG/M metagenome (IMG submission 19971) | reverse complement strand
TGCCATCACTGCTTGCCGCACCAGATCAAAGACGTGTTTAATACCATCGAAAGGCCCTCTTGCCAAGGGAAATAAGAGGATGTGAGCTCTCAGCAGGACTTGATGGTGGGAAATCAGCGAGTGGAAATAGCGTAACAATTAATTTGCTTATTGACAATCGGCTTTCTGTGTGGTTAATGAGGAAAGTTATGAGAACCTGAAGCAAGAAGCTAGGTTCACCAGAGAATCCAAACAGACAATTGAATCGGAAAGCAGGGCCAGGAAGGCTTTGATAGGCTCGAAAGCCAATTAATCCTTTCTGGCTTTTTCTTTTGTGGAGCAGCGCAGATTTGAAGATCGGGGAAGTATTGATATCAAGAGACATACGAGGGAGACTGGCATTTGATGTAAAATCAGATTGTTAGATGAGGGGGTGATTGTTTATGTGTGAATCAAATGCGTATCTTTTGGAGGACGGCATTGAAAAGGTCATAATGGAGAGCGTGGATATTCTAAGACCAGAAGATGATGGTGTTTATCTTGAGAATATATTTGGGGAACACCTTAAGATCCAGGCACGCATCAAGGAGATGAGACTTGTTGATCACCATATCTTACTGGAGAAGGAAGCAGAAATGGGGAAGAGAGGCGATATTCGTAAGCTCAAGTAAGAACAAGGGCTTCCCCAGGAAGATCGAAGATTCTATCAGCTATTGAAGGCTGAACCAGATAGAACAGTAGAGTAAGGAAGAATAAGAGTACTTAGAAAGGCCACGGAGGCCATTGGGAATAGAAATTCCTAAACCTTTCGTGGCCTTTTTTGTGGAAAGGGGGTGAGGAAAAATTCTCCATCATTGGGAAGGGCATTTTTAGGCTGATATGCTTATCATTGGCGCTTTGAACAAGATTACATATGGAGGAGAATACAGATATGATTTTCTTTAAGAAAAACGGAATATTACCTGCAGCAGTTATCTTTCTCTTTCTCTTAATTCCGCAAATGGGCTTAAGCCAGGGAATGTCCAACTACGAGCTTGAGCGGGAAATAAAGGCACTGAAAGAGGAGATCGAGCGTCGTGGTGTTCCTGGTGAATTATTATTTTCCGGTGTCATTGAACTTGACTATAGCTATGCAGATGACAGCGATATAGGAGACAATACGGTTAACAATTCCACCTCTGATCTTGATATCGGGACCGTAGAGTTGGGGCTTGAAGTAGCCTTTCATGAGTACGTAACCGGTAATTTTCTCCTCAAAGGTGAGGCCCTCGATTCCGATGATGACAGGGTTTTCTGGGATGAGGCAACAATTGGCATCCAGAAAGCGGGGGTCCCCTTCTATTTCATTGGTGGCAAAAGGGGCCAACCCTTTGGTATGTTTGAAAGTCACCTGATCAATGATCCCATCACCCAGGACTGCTATGAGATTGCAAAAACTGGGGCAACCGTTGGATATGCTACGGAATATCTTGGCCTCGATATCTCAGCCACTATCTATAAGGGTGAGGCTCTTATGGCTCACCTGGTGGACGCGGAAGTTGGTTTCCAGAGGAATAATAGCCCGGCCTATGAAGAGACGAATGACGTCAACTCCTACGTAGGAAATATTACCATCTTGCCACTTGAGGGGCTTATCCTGGCAGCGTACTACGATTCAGAACCTGGAGATGGTGAACGAAACGAGACTGCAGGCGTAACCGTTCATTACGGGGCGGGAAAATTTACTCTCGACGCTGAGTACATTGCCGCTCTCAGCAGAGAGAAGCATTTTTCCGATAATAGGGAGTATAAGGAATCTGCGTGGTTTGCAAGTGTTGCGTATCAGGCCATGGAGCCTCTGGAAATCGCTGTTAGATACGAGGCCTTTGATGATGACATAGCGGGCGATCAAAACGGGCATCTGACCAATAGATACAGCATAGGATTTACTTACTGCCTCTTTGAGAAGAATGATTTTGTCACCAACCTCATGGGTGAATACCGGCTAAGCGGTTATGAAAAGGCTACGGGAAGCACAGCTGACGACACACTCAGTGAAGCATTTCTTAGACTAGCAATAGAATTCTAAAAGGAGGGATGAAAGATGAAAAGATTGTTTATTTTGATTTTAATAAGCTTATTTCTTATCATCTCAGCTGAATCAGCCATGGCACATTACGGGATGCTCATACCATCCGATTCCATGGTTATGCAAGAAGACAATAGGACTATCAATTTGAAACTATCCTTTTCCCACCCCTTTGAGGGACAAGGGATGGAACTGGTAAAGCCAGCTGTATTTGGGGTCATGGCAAACGGGAAAAGGATAGATCTCCTCCAGACACTAAAGGAGACAAAGGTCATGGGTCAGAGAGCCTGGGAGACATCCTACACAATCAAGCGGCCAGGCGTTTATATGTTCTATATGGAGCCCAAGCCATACTGGGAACCGGCCGAGGACTGTTACATTGTACACTACACCAAAACGGTGGTTACCGCCTTTGGCGATGATGAGGGGTGGGACGAGGAAATCGGGCTCAAAACAGAGATTGTGCCGCTGTCAAAAGCCTACGGCCTGTATGCCGGAAATGTCTTTCAGGGGATTGTGAAGTTGAATGGCGAACCAGTGCCTTTCTGTGAGGTAGAGGTGGAGTACTATAACAAGGACGGAAAGGCCGAGGCACCCACCGATTATATGATTACTCAGACAATCAAGGCGGATGTCAACGGGGTGTTTACCTATAGCGCTCCCAAGGCCGGTTGGTGGGGATTTGCCGCCTTGAATACCTCTGAGGAGAAGATCAAGGGTAAAGACGTGGAAATTGGTGCGGTTCTGTGGGTTAAGTTTCACGATTGGAAGTAGGGTTGATCAGTGGTCAGTTGTCAGTGGCCAGTCACAGACGCGCAATCGGTTTTGCTCAATGGAGCTTTCATGAAACTGAAATCTACTGCCTTAAGAAAATACAGGTAGGTGACTAAAGCTCGGGTAAAACCAAATGCACATATCTGAAGGAGTGTTAGCAGCACCCGTGCTGGTCACAGGTGCGGCCGTTGCCGCTGCCGGAGTGGCAGTGGGGCTTAAAAAGCTCGATTCGGAAAAAATCCCACAGGTAGCGGTTCTCTCCTCTGCCTTTTTCGTCGCGTCCTTGATCCATGTTCCCATCGGGCCATCAAATGTCCATCTGATCCTAAATGGGATAAACGGAATTCTGCTTGGATGGGCCTGTTTCCCCTCGATCATGGTTGCTTTGGCCCTTCAGGCAATTCTTTTTCAATTTGGAGGGATCACGGTTCTTGGAATCAATACGGTGAACATGGCCCTGCCGAGTGTTATATGTTATTTTCTTTTTCGAAGATTGGTGACTCAAGACAGAAGGAGTATATCTCTCGGTTCTGCCTTTGCCTGCGGGTTTCTCGCGGTTTTCTTTTCTGCTGTCCTTGTAGCTATCTCTCTGGTATTTACAGAGGAGTCACTTATGGCCGTTGCCAAGCTGATTGTAGTGGCCCACCTGCCGGTGATGATTATTGAGGGGGTCATTACCCTTTTTTGTGTGGTATTTCTGAAGAGGGTAAAACCAGAACTTTTGGGAGGTATCTATGAAGAAGGTTTATGATATTTGGTTTTTTCTTTTAATCCTTCTTTTGGCATCTATCATTACACTCTCTGCCGATCACACTGTCTTTGGGCATAAGGTCACCATCTTTGCTTGGGTTGACGGAGACACGGTATTTACCGAGAGTAAGTTTAGCGGTGAAAAGAAAGCCATAAATGCCCAGGTTCTCGTATTTGACCGAGATGGTAAACGACTCCTTGAGGGAAAAACAAATAACAAAGGGGAATTCTCCTTCAAAGTTCCCAAGATAACCGACTTGAGTATTGTCCTCAATGCAGGAATGGGGCATAGGGCGGAGTGGATGATCCCTGAATCAGAGATCCGGGAAGCATCCGGTCTTTTGGAGACCAAAAAATCTACTGGATCTTCCCAGCCCGTAACTGCCGGCCTCAGTAAAGAAGAAATCACGCATCTCATTGAGAGATCTTTAGACAAGAAACTCGGGCCAATTATCAGGATGATCTCTGAATCGCAGACCAAGGGGCCTTCGGTCACTGAAATAGTCGGTGGCATCGGGTATATCTTTGGCCTTATGGGTGTGGCACTCTATTTTTTCAGCAGAGGAAAGAAGAAGAATACAGAGAAACATAATGATTGAAGAGCAGTTTGCTATAGGGGAGTCATTTGTTCATAATCTCGATGCAAGGGTCAAAATCATTGTGGCCATCCTTTTTTCTGTAGTTGTGGCTGCATCAGAAAACTTCGCAGCACTACTGCCTGCTCTATCTGTATCACTATTCCTTATAGTCCTTGCGAAACTATCAATGAGAAACGTTTTTTACCGACTCTTAATAGTAAATGGACTGATTGTCTTCCTCTGGCTTTTCTTACCATTCACTTACAAAGGGAAGGTATGGTTTACTGTTGGACCACTGGTGGGAACAAAAGAGGGTGTATTGTATGCTGGTCAGATAACACTCAAATGCAATGCCATTCTTTTAGCCTTGGTTGCCCTTCTGACAACAACCCCCATCTTTACTCTTGGTCATGCCATGAGCCAACTCCGGATCCCGGATAAGGTAACACATCTGTTTCTGTTCACCTATCGCTACATTCATGTCATCTTCCAGGAGTACCAGAGGCTGTTGAACGCCATGAGGATACGGGGCTTTGTTCCCCATACAAACATGCATACCTATCGGAGTTATGCCTACCTCGTTGGGATGTTGCTGGTCAGGAGCTATGATAGGGCAGAGAGGATCCACAAGGCCATGCTCTGTAGGGGTTTCACCGGCCAGTACTATACATTGAGCCGGTTATCCATTAAAACAGGGGATATCTGTTATGCAACAGCGATGTTGGCAGCAATACTGGTATTGGTAATGCTCGAATGGGGAGTAATAATCTGATCATACATCTAAAGGATATCTCATTTTCTTACTCTGGAGATAGACTCGTCCTTGATCACCTGAGTTTTCAACTGCACCGGGGAGATCGCATTGGTCTGGTAGGGCCAAATGGCTGCGGCAAGACTACGTTTCTCCATGTTATTATGGGCCTTATGAGGCCGTCTGCAGGTTCCATTGAGCTCTTTGGCAAGGGAGTCCGGGAGGAAAAGGACTTCAGGGAGGCAAGGAAAAGGATTGGTCTGCTTTTTCAGGATCCTGATGATCAATTGTTTAGCCCCACTGTTTTGGAAGATGTCGCCTTTGGTCCGCTGAACCTCGGTAAATCGCCCGTGGAAGCCAGGGACATTGCCCTGCAAACCCTGGCTCGACTTGGTCTCTCCGGTTTTGAGAACAGAATCACCTACAAACTCTCCGGAGGCGAAAAAAGGCTCGTGTCCCTGGCAACGGTTCTGGCTATGAATCCGGAGGCCCTTCTGCTCGATGAACCGACAAATGGGCTGGATGAGGAGACAGAACTGAAGATAACGCATATCCTGAAGGGACTGGAGCTCTCCTGTGTCTTTATCTCACATAACCTGGATTTCCTTTTCGAAACCACCGATAGGATTTACGCCATGGGGAACGGGAAGATCACCGTTGACGAGGTCTTGGTGCCTCATACCCATGTCCATGCCCACAGATCTGGTCGGCTACCCCACGTGCATAAATCCTAACATTTTTCGGTGATGGTTACGATGCCCGTTTCACTCATACACCTTTTCCTCATCATCCGGCGTAATAGCGTCCGACTCCACATCCCTCAGCTCAATCTTTCTTTCTCGCAGTTCCTTGTAATACTCATGCTGTATGAGAAGATCCATAACCTCGTTTGTACCGGTCCATATCATTGCCAGACGGCAGTCTCTCAGAAACCGCTCAATCGGGTAGACACTAGTATACCCTATTCCCCCCATAACCTGCATGGCATTGTTTATGACCGTCCAGGCGGCCTCGGTGCCGACCTTTTTCGCCTCCGATACTAACCTGCGGGAATCGCCACCCGAATCCACCAACCGAGCCGCAGCATAGACCAAGGCCCTTGCTGCGTCCAAGGTGCTTATCGAATCGGCTACCATAAAGCTCACCGCCTGAAACTTGTCAATGGTCTTCCCGAAGGCCTTCCGCCTTGTGGAGTAGCGCGTAGCAACCTCAAGCGCGGCCCTTCCCATACCAACACAACCAGCCCCGCTCGTGAGCCTTTCGGGAATCATCATCTTATTAAAGACACCGTATGCATGGTGCAGCTCGCCAACAAGATTGTCCTTAGGAACCCTCACATCCTTCAAGACAAGGCGCCCTGTGCCACCACCCCTCGTTCCAAGGAGGCTGTAAATGGTTTGATCCTTAACCCCCATCTCCCGCTCCACAATAAAGCAGCTGATAGATTCATGTGGGGGCGCATCAGGCGCTGACTTGGCGTACACCAGAAAATAATCGGAGTCCTTTGCACCGACGACAAACCGTTTTTCGCCGTTCAGAATGAATGAATCACCGTCTTGCACTGCCATAGTCGTGGCCCCAAAGAAATCCGAACCTCCCCGGGGTTCGGTCAGAGCCTCGGCCGAGTAAAGCTTCCCCTCGTTGGTCGGCTTGAGATAGCGCTCCTTTTGCTCCCGCGTACCAAAGTTGTTGATCGCCTCCCCAACAATACTGGGCATGACATAGGCGCATGAGATAGCGTTACCCAGTACCCCGACCTCCTCAATGGCAACCACCTCGGCCGCCCAGTTGAGGTCTCTTCCCCCGAACTCGCTTGGAAACCGAAGGCCCAGGAGATTCCGCTTCGATGCTAGCTCAATAAAGGGTCGTCCAGTTTCAATGACGCTCATGTCCATATCGCGTATCAACTTGCTTGGGATATCATTCTTCACGAATCCCCTGACTTCCTTCTGTAAGGCCTTTTGTTCTTCAGTAAGCATAAAGTCAAACATAGCCTCCCTCCATGTTGTTTGGTGTGCTTCCTAACATCAGATCACTTTGCCTATTAGCTTGGCAGGTGCGCCTGAAACAGATCTCAAAGCACTATAGTCTCATTTCGCCTCGCCGTGATTGCCACCGCTTTTTTGCCTACCGCCTTGACTTAGAAGACCGACCATCCTCCCTTGGCGGGTGGATATTGAGGCGCCTCATTTTTCTCCATAAGGTTTGCCTGCCAATACCCAACTCCTGTGCGGCTGCCTGACGATTCCAACTATTATCACTGAGCACCTGCAGGAGAAATGCCCTCTCAAGATCGTCCCACTTGATTTTCCGTGACGAAACACCCTCTTTGGTGCCTGCCTTCTTTAAGGGGAAGGCTGGCTGCACATAATCAGGTAGATGGTGGGTCTCAATCCGCCCTCCACGACACAGAACCGTGGCGTGTTCAATGATGTTCTCGAGTTCTCTGACGTTACCTGGAAAATCATATTCCATGAGAATAGAAATCACCTCCGGTGATGCACCGGTTATCTCCTTTCCGCTCAATCGGTTGAATCGCCTCAGGAAATGCTCAATGAGAAGCGGTATATCCTCCCTCCGGTCTCTAAGCGGTGGCAGGGTTAGCTTAACCACGTTGATGCGGTAGTAGAGATCATCCCTGAAGGATCCCTCCTTCACAAGGCTACCTAGATTTCTCTTCGTGGCAGCCACAATCCTGATGTCCGCGCGAACCGGAGTGTTCGAACCGAGTGGCTCATACGTTCGCTCCTGTAAGACCCTCAGTAGTTTAACCTGAAGATGGAGAGAGAGATCACCTATCTCATCCAGGAAAAGGGTTCCGCCCTCTGCTGCAGCAATTCTGCCGATTCTATCCTCTCGCGCATCGGTGAATGCGCCCGCCCGATGCCCGAAGAGTTCTGATTCCACAAGGTTATCTGGCAGCGCACCCAAATTCACAACAACGAGAGGTCCCTTGCTTCGGGCGCTTAAGGAATGGATTGCTCGTGCAAACAACTCCTTTCCAGTTCCGCTCTCTCCCTCAAGAAGCACGGTGCTGTCGCTCTGGGCAACCTGCTCCAGAATGACGAAAAGCCGGTGCATCTCCTGGTTCTTGCTGACCATATCGAAGAACGTATGTTTGCCAGTTAGCTCTTTACGGAGTTCCTCCTCAAGGCTCAGATCCCTGAAGGTTTCAACGCCTCCAATTATCTCTCCACCTTCATCCTTGAGGATAGCCGTAGATATACTCACGGGTACCCGTATTCCCTCGGAGTTAACGATGAAAATAGGCTGGTTAGTCACCCCTTTTCCCGTTTCTATCGTTCCCCTTAGGGCGCACTGCTTCTCGCATATGTTCGCCCTGAAAACCTCCCAGCAGTGGCGACCCAGCGCCTCAGCTTTAGAGATGCCTGTAATACGCTCAGCGGCCTTGTTGAATGAGGTAATACGCCAGTCCAGATCCACCGTGAAGACGCCGTCAGCAATGCTGTCCAATATTGTAGATGTCTGATCCTTTGCCATGTGGGTTAGGTGCGCCTGTTAGGTCTCTTGAGTCCGCTCACGGCTTTAGCTCGCTTTGAACTCTACCTACTTCAAGCAGTTCAACATATGTACCGAGCCGCGTATCGTCTGACGGGGTGACCGTCCAGGACATGGAACTTTCTCATCTTTTTCAGCGTAATCGGCGAAAACATGCCAATGGGAAGATAGATTATCCTTTTTCTCATGCGGGATGCAAATGATCGACACAGGGAAGATGGGCGTGTGGAGGCCACGTAAACGACGTGCCTTTCCACCGAATAGTCTATGGCGGCAAGCAGGAGTCGCTCCGGCTTATTTCGAGCGATATCAAAAAAGGAGTCCTTCCAGATATCATATACGCGCAGCGGCGGAAAGGTAAGCATGAATCCGCCATATTGGCACCTCGATATGCCAGGGCCGACCAACACCTCGCCTGCGGGAGTACTGTAGAAGGACATATCTGATTCCTGATTGTGCTCCCCGAGCCAGGTCACCCGCCACGGAAAGCTCTCTTTGCCGCCCGCATCGGGGTAATCGGGGTCGAAAATAACCACCACTGATCCTATTTTTCCCCTCAGGGGAACGTTCTCCCGCACATATACCGTTCCCTCTTCCCAATTCCTCAGTGTCTCCCTGATATCGATTCCGTCCATCATTGAGGTCATGAAGGGCACGATTCTGGTGTGTTCCTCTGATTTTTCCCTGTGAGCCCTCCTCTTGAGATAGGCGCCAAATCCCTCAACGACGATATCCTCAGGCTGGTATGAACAGATGGTATAGCCACTAAAATCCCGTTTCCACTCCCCCGGGTACCGCTCTTTTTCGCGTTTCTTGATAGGAACCGGTACCAGCCTTCTGCGGAGCGTTCTGAAGTGACGGTAAAATCGAATTCTTCTCTGATCGAGGAACAAATCCTGGCCCCTGATGCGTAGAACTGGCAGTACAGGCGACTCCGTCTGCCACGGATACTCCGTGGCTAAATCCCATACCTCGTATGCGAAGTTGTCATCAACCGCCCCTCGAGCAGCCACCAGCACCTGATAAAGGTCGGGCGTCAGAAACCCACTCAGAAGCGCGTAATTCGTGACGAATTTGTTGAAAACCCTGAGCTGAACNGTACTGACCTCCTCCTTATTGTTCTTGAGATGGTTTCCTTTCGCCTTCTCCATCAACCGATCAACCGCCTCCAGTCTGTCCGGTTCGGGTACTCGAGGCTCGTCCCTGAATCTCTCGTATAGGGCGGCAAGAAAGGGAGGCTCGGTCATGATCTCTCTACTCGAATCCCTGTGTAAATGGGCCAGCATAACGGCCCCTCCCGGCTTTTTACCAATGACCGGTACCTGGGGCATGGGAAGATAATTGAGGAGGCCTGATAAGTGCGCCAGGCCTCCAACAAAGAGGACCTTCTTGCCCTCACCGTTGAGTTGCTGCAGATGGTAGGCCATGGTCCTTTCCCTGAGCTGATCCTGACGGCTCCCGAGAGGTTTAGGGTTGGCGTCAAGGTAGCTCTGACAGTAGCGTCGGTACCCTATCCTCTTTATGGCGTAAGGATCAGGCATGGGCGTTTGGTCGATGGGATATCGGTCGATATCCCTATCAATGAAACGGATGGGAAGGTCATGCACGAGCGCCAATCGAGCGGCCTCCACCTGCCCATCGGTCGGCTCCACGGGCAAGTAAACAAAGGTACCGCCCTCCTCGTAGTAGACAACGGAAAGCAGGGGGAGCCTCTTGATAGCCTGCAGGAACCTGCTGCCAATGGCGGGGGGATACTCAAGAGCAACGGTATCCGGTTGAAAGGAGGTGAATTGACGTCTTACTTCAAGGGCAAACTCGATCCTGTTGTGCAGAATAGGAACTAGCCTGACATTTTTCCATTCAAATAGTTCTCGTGTCCCCATCGGCTTCCATAACCGCAGCGAAATAGCGGGCAGCGACATCGTCAAGGATCATGGAGGCCGCCTGCTTGAGCGCCCTCACTATGGTCTGTTTTGCAGTCCCTTTGACCTCGCGAGGGGTATCGATGCTCAGTCTCTTCAAGGCGTACCGAGCCACATTAATCCCATCGCGAACCGTGTAGCTCTCTTCTGCCTCATGGGCCAGCTGAAGAAAGTTAACCACATAGTCCAAGATCTGGTCGTCGGCAAAGGGAAGATTGGCAGACAGGATCAGCCGCTCCTCTTCCCTTTCGGGAAAATCGATGAATATCTGAGGCTGGAGCCTGGAGTCTATGTACTCCGGAAGATCAAAGGTGCTAGCGTCATCGTTCATCGTTGTGCAGAGGCGGAAATTGCTGTGCGCCTTGATTTTTATACCTGCCACGATCGACTCTACATAACGGCGGTTATCCATCAAGGGCGCAAGCGACGCCCAGCTTTTCTCACTCATCCTATTTCCCTCGTCGATGACCGCGACGCCCCCCTTAATCATGGCAGTCACGATGGAACTGGCCATATACTTTATCCTGCCCTGATCGCTGATAACGGGGGTGACAATGAGATCCTCCGGTCGCGTATCTACCGTTGCCTGAAAAAGATGGACCGGTCTATTGAGTCTCTTAGCCGCAGAGTACGCCAAGGTAGTCTTTCCGACTCCGGGCTTGCCTATGAGCCGCGGATTAAGAGGAAAATCGCCCGAACCCATGACCAACCATGCTGCCATTATTTGAGTCACCAACTCCTCTTGGCCTACCCAATCCATGGGAAGTTCATCCGGCTGGCTCAGATACAAGGTTACACCATCTATTGTTATTGAATCCATAATGAGCTAACCTCTTTTGCCCTCATGCTCCAAAAGGGGATGAGCTGTGCGTCTCCGCAATGACCGCTCCTTCCCGGTTTTACCACCTGGCCCGTGAGCTCCGCCCCTTCGCACTGCAAGATTTCTTCTGCTTGCGCGCAGCCTTGCACGTCGCTTTGACTCCCCGTATTTTCCGTACCTTCCGCTCACGGTCAGTATTATGGAATCATCTCTGCAGAATGTCAACTTCCCGGAACCTTCCACGAAAGCGGGGCTGCCACACCAGCCGATCTCTCAAACCACCCAGATTTCACTGCTCACCGCGAGGACCGATTACTGTGACAGGGATGGGATGTCAATGGGAGGAAATGCTCTATATCCCGGAGTAGGACCATGGGATCTGGCGGCAGTGTTGTTATTAGGCCCTCGGCTCGCCTCATAGGCACTGATGGCCTCAACGCACGGCAGCGAAAAAATCCCCTCCTATTAAGGGATGATCTAATCTGCAAATGCTAATTCGATGAGCCTATCCAATAGCTCGGGAAGGGATATTCCGGCAGTTCGAGCGGCCAAGGGAAACAGGGAGTTTTCCGTCATCCCCGGCAGGGTATTGGTTTCCAAAAGATAGATGTCGTTACCGGCTACGATCATATCTGATCTGCTGAATCCCCTACAACCGAGCACAGAGTGGGCTCTTACTGCATAGGCCTGGACGTTTTGGTACGTATCTTCCGACAGCCGAGCTGGGCAGATTTCCCGAGATGCACCGGGTACATATTTGGCGGTGTAACTGAAAAAACGATACTTCTTCTGTGGTATGATCTCGATAACCGGCAGCGCTTCAGGTTCCCTGTTTCCGAGGACACCGCAGCTTACTTCCTTTCCCTCTATGTATTCCTCAATCATAATCTCCGAGCCCATGGCAAAGCTTGCCTGTGCCGCCTCAGCAATCTCCGCTCTCCGAGAACATATGCTCAACCCGATGCTCGAACCCTCAGCTGCTGGTTTAATGACCACCTTCTTTCCCAAAACAGACATTATCTGAACCGGGTCGAATTCATCATCTCTAGACAGCACCATCTCCTGGGGAACCTTGAGTCCAGCGAGTCTAAATAGCTGCTTGCTCGCCGGTTTGTACATCGCCAATGAACTTGCCAATACCCCTGAGCCCACATAGGGAATATCCAATAGATCAAGAAGCCCTTGAATACACCCATCCTCTCCCTTTTTCCCATGGAGCACTATGAGCGCCACCTCTATATCTTTCGAATCATGTATCAGCCTGACCAAATCCATTGGCGGATCGTACCTGGCTACCCCATACTTATCCTTGTCGAGGCACCGGTAGACGTATTCACCGCTTTTGAGAGATACCTCCCGTTCCCGCGACCACCCTCCAGCGATAAGGGCAACTCTCCGTTTAGCCATTACGTTCCTCAATCATCAGAGATCCGAGTTTCTCGAAAATATCATAAACAACAAAAAAAATTAAAATAAAAAAAATTACCCGAAGTGCTATTCGGCCACCTGCTCTTGCCGTAAAAAGAAGTTCTCATTTCAGATCACCACTCCCTGGTGCGACCCTGGAAGGGGAAGCAAAAACCTTGCCTATAAGATCGGTTTCGCCCCGCTCCTCCAACGACAGAAAAAATCCAGGGAAACAAAAGGAAAGGCTTCAAAAAATGGAGCTTTTGAAAGCAAGGGAAAGTTTGACAATTTGGTTAAAACATTCCTGCGCTGTCAATTGACACAAAAGTCCCTGAATTCAATACCAATTTCAAGCCCACTTCATTGCTCTATCCAGCAAGGATCTAAAAGTATGGATAGTATAATCTAAATTAAATGAATAGGTTAGCCCTGTTGAAAACTGAACTCACCGCTAAGATTATTCTCCGCCTAATCGCCTTTGACAGGTCTCGGTCGTTTTATTAGATTTGCGTTAAGGTTACTCAGAACGCCATGCTCTGGGTGCCGTGACAAGTTTGGTACAAAATTGGGGGAATATTGTACCAAGAGAAAAGCCCTCAAGCGAAATGGCCTGCCAGGGCCTAATTCCACCAGCGGTTTTTCCTTATACCATATGAGCCTCAACGGGTCTCCCTTTTTTGGAATTCAGGGCTAGTTTTAGGGGTTTTGATTGGCTATGTCCCAGTGATGAATCCCAGCACCGTAGATAGCTTTCAGCTCAGCTGAGGAGATCGCAATGGTTTCGGTATCATTGTGTCAACAGCAGCATGGAGAAACGACAGCCTCCGCATCCTTTAAGGTTGCCCAGCATCGCTGAAACGCATCCTGCCAAAACCGAGGATTGCAAGTGGAAAGTGTTTGGAATAGAGCAAGGGAATCCCTCAAGGAGATACTGGACGAGCGAAGCTACGCGATCTGGGTGAAGCCCGTGAGATACCTCCACTCAGATGAACGTGCCATTTACCTCGGATGTCCGAACAAGTTCTCGAGGACTTGGCTGCAGGAGAATTACGCCGACCTTCTCCGCAGTCACCTCTCCGGGGCGGGCCTCAACGGCCACAAACTGATCTTCAGGGTTTTACCATCGAAACCCATCCGAGAGCCCCGACTCACTGGAACTAACGGCCATGAGAAACAACTCCCTCTCCCCCATATGCCGAGGAGAATCAAGGCCGGCGACAAGTATCTTAACGAACGGTTCACCTTTGATAGGTTTGTCGTGGGTGAGTGCAACGAATTTGCGTACTGCGTTGCCCAAGCATTAGCCAACGGGTCCCATTTCTCCTATCCGTCCCTCTTTGTCCTGGCCAAAACTGGCCTGGGAAAGAGCCATCTCGTTCAGGCCATTGGCAACTCAATTCTCCACAGGAAACCAACAGCAAGGGTTCTCTACCTAACCGCTGAGGATTTTACCAACGAGATGATATATGCCTTGCGTAATGGCCTTATCGACCAGTTCAAAAACAAGTACCGTAAGGCATGTGACGTACTGATATTGGAGGAAATGCATTTTCTCGGCGGAAAGGAGAAAACGCAGATGGAGCTTTGCTACACACTTGATGCCCTGTTCAACGATGGAAAAATGGTTATCTTTTCCAGCCCGCTCAAAGCCGAGGAAATCCCCAATATGAAAAAGATGCTTACCTCAAGACTCACATCTGGCGTTACGACCAGTATCGAGGAGCCTGGATTTCATACGAGGATCAACATTCTCAAACAAAAGGCGACAGAACGAGATGTCTCGCTGCCGGATGATGTAGCTCAGTACCTAGCCGAGCACATAACCCAGGATATAAGACGCCTCGAGGGTAGTCTCGATTCCTTGAAGGCCATCTCTCAATTCCTGCACAGGGATGCAGACCTTGATATGGCAAAGGAGACCGTCAAACGATTATTGCCTGCTCGGCATCCTATAACCGTTGAGGATATCCAGATAATGGTGTGCAAGTATTTTAAGATTGATGTGGAAACCCTACGATCCAAGAGCAGGAAACAGGCTGTCTCCTATCCTCGAAGCATAGCAATTCACCTCTGCCGCAGATACACCGAAAAATCCCTCGAGCTTATTGGCCGTGCCTTTAACAGAAACCACTCAACCGTTCTGTATGATGATGACAAAATCAGAAGGGAGATAAGAATTGACGAAAACACGAGAAGGGAAGTAGAATTCATCTGCAAGCAGATAGAAGACAAAGTCAGATGATCAAGAAGCTTGTCCACCTTGTGCTCATACTTTTCGTTTCTCTCGCTGCCCTGTATCTCATCTTCCTATCAGTAATATCGATTTCCGTTGGTCTGGCCAACACAAGCAGGCCCGGATTTTGGATGCCGATTGTGTGGGGGGTCCTCATTATCTGCCTGGATCTGTTCATGATCAGGCTCGTGGTGTATTTGGTGAAACGAATCAGAACGAGGGAAAAATACCCTTACTACTAGAATAGATCAACCCTCTCGGTTAAATGATTCCCTTTCATCGTCTCGCTCGCCTTTTCCTCAACCAGCACAAAGCCGCACCAGGGGATCATTGATACGGGGCCCTAACAAATCTCTTGCCCTGCCACGAATCCCTACCCTCAAAGGTCCTTCTGATTAGCGAGAGGGTCTCGTTTTTGCGCAGTGACCATTCGGGAGCTACTAATTCATGGGGATGGGGATCCCCTGTGAGGCGCTGAATCACCATATCAGGGGGGAGGAGTTCCAGGAAATCGCAAACGAGATTAACGTATTCACTTTGCTCAAGACACCTGTAGGTTCCCTCCCGATACAGGTGCTCCATCCTCGTGCCCTTTATGACATAGAGGAGATGGATCTTAATCCCATCAATTCCCATCGCCCCTACCGCCGTGGCGGTGGCAAGCATGTCATCCCGATTCTCAAACGGAAGGCCAAGTATCACATGAGCACAAATCTTGATCCCCCTCTTCTTAGTCTTCTCCACTGCCCTGACAAAGCAGTCTACATCATGGCCTCTATTGATGATCGCAAGCGTTCTGTCGTGGATGGACTGGAGCCCATATTCGATCCACACGAGATATCTCCTCGCATACCCCTCCAGGAGTTCGAGTATCGATTCATCCGCACAATCAGGCCTCGTACCGATGGACAATCCAACGATATCATCGATTGCGCACGCCTCATCATAGAGCCCCTTGAGCTTCTCGTATGGTCCATAGGTGTTGGAGAAGGACTGAAAATATGCAATGAACTTCTGAGCCTTATACCTTGTTCTCAAAAACTCCTTGCCCTTCAGTATCTGTTCCGTTATAGACAGTCCCTCCAGACTGGCTCCCGTACCTGATCCCCGCGAGTTGCAATAGATGCACCCACCCCTTGAGATATAGCCGTCTCTATTGGGACAGGTCAATCCTGCATCGAGGGATATCTTTTGCACCCGACAGCCAAAGATATTCCTGAGATAGGTGTTTAGATCATAGTATGGTTTTTTCATGCTCCCAACGAGCCCGTCCACCATGGCAGACCCAAGCTTTTTATATACATTTAAGAGACAAAATTGTAAAATGATAACCAAAGCTTAGGCCATCAGTGGTACCATAATGAGTTATCCCAAGAAATACGACATTATCGTCGTTGGCGCGGGACATGCGGGGTGTGAAGCAGCCCTGGCCGCTGCCCGGATGGGGTGCAGCGTCCTGGTAATGACCATCGATCTTGACGGAATAGCAAAGATGCCCTGCAGCCCTTCAATCGGAGGTGTGGCCAAGGGACACCTGGTCAAGGAGATCGATGCACTGGGTGGCGAGATGGCCAAGATAACCGATAAAACCGCGATCCAATACCGGACTCTCAACACAAAAAAGGGTCCCGCTGTTCAAGCCTCACGCACTCAGAATGATAAGATCAGGTATCACATTGCCATGAAGGAAACGCTGGAAAACCAGCGCAACATAGACGTCAAACAGAGCATGGTCGAAAGACTGCTGGTCGAAAACAACCACATTGCAGGTATAGAGGATCAAACCGGTTACGGCTACGAGGCTTCCGTGGCAATCTTGGCCACTGGAACCTTTCTGCGAGGCCTCGTGCATATCGGTTTTACGGCCATCAAGGCCGGCAGAGCGGGGGAGTTCGCATCCTACGGACTGGCTGACAACCTGCGGGAGCTCGGCTTTAGGCTCGGTAGAATGAAGACGGGCACCCCTGCACGATTGAACAAATCAACAATTGATTTTTCCAAGTTTGAGCGCCAAGACGGTGACGAACATCCGAGACCATTTTCCCTGTTTACAAACGAGATCATGGGTCAGCAGATTCCCTGTTACATAGGTCACACCAATGCCAGGAGCCATCAAATCGTAACCAACAATTTGGAGCGCTCGGCCCTCTATGGAGGTAAGATAACCGGTATCCCTGCACGATACTGTCCCTCCATCGAGGATAAGATCGTCCGGTTTTCCGACAGGGACAAGCACCAAATCATACTCGAGCCTGAGGGAATGGCTACTGAGGAGATCTATGCCAGCGGCCTGGGTAACAGCCTTCCCATGGACGTGCAGATCCCCTTTGTGAGATCGGTGGTGGGATTGGAAGAAGCTGAAATCATGAGGCCGGCTTACGCCATTGAGTATGACTATGTGGATCCAATACAGCTATTCCCCACCCTGGAGACTAAGGGCATCAGTGGCCTCTATATGGCCGGCCAGATCAACGGGACCAGTGGTTATGAAGAGGCAGCTGCCCAGGGTATGTGGGCGGGAATTAACGCTGCTTCCAAGATTCAAGAGAGACCACCCTTCATCCTCGATCGATCAGAGGCGTATATGGGCGTCATGATTGATGATCTTGTTACCAGGGGAACCAATGAGCCATACAGAATGTTCACCTCCAGGGCCGAATATAGGCTTCTATTGAGAGAGGATAACGCAGATAAGCGGCTCATGGAAAGGGGCAATGACCTCGGCCTTATCGACGATGACAAACTCAAGGAGATGAGGGAACGGTACCGGCAGATCTCAGCTGAGGTTGACCGGATAAGAGGTACTGTTGTGCCGTGCTCAGAGGGCATAAATGACTACCTCACAGCTGCCGGATCAAGTCCTTTGAAAAACGCCACACCCTTGAGTCAAATCCTCAAGAGGCCGGAATTGAATTACAAACACGTTCAGGCCCTTCATGAGCACCCGGAAAGGCTCGATGAACGGATTATCCGTCAGGTCGAAATAGAGATAAAATACGAGGGCTACATTCAGCGACAACTGCAGGAAATCGAAAAGTTCAAGAACCTGGAAAAGATAAAAATCCCGCCGGATTTCGACTACACCAGTGTTCACGGCCTTTCCAATGAGCTCAGGGAAAAACTCTCCTCCATCAAGCCGGTGTCCTTGGGTCAGGCATCGCGGATACCCGGCATTACCCCTGCGGCGATCTCCATCATGATGATTTACCTCAAGAAGACGAGCTCCCTATCCTAGCATGATCCAGGTTTAGAGAGCCGCTGCTTTCCTTGGGAATGGCTGCCTTTTTGGGCTATTGGGGGATGCACGAAACCCGCCGACAGTCCGAAGGGAGTAAGCTTAGCTCCGGACTCCAGCTATCCCTGGTGGAGACAGGCCTGGAGGAAACCGTAGAACAGCGGAGCAGGTTTATCCATAGTTGATTTCAGCTCCGGGTGTGCTTGCGTAGCTACGAAGAATTCCAGGTGTGGTAGCTCGATGAACTCAACAAGCCTTCCATCCTCGCTCACCCCCGAGAAGACAAGGCCTTTATCGGAAAGGGCCTGATGGTATTCGGGGTTCACCTCGTAGCGATGTCGGTGCCGTTCGGAGATAACGTGAGATCCGTAGAGCTTGCTTAGCCGTGTCCCCCGTTTCACGGTCGCCTCATATGCCCCGCGCCGCATCGTGGCGCCCTTTTGGGTGACGTTTTTTTGTTCAGGTAGGATATCGATCACCGGGTGAGGGGTTTCTTGATCGAATTCAGTGCTATTGGCACCCGTTAGGCCGCATACGTTTCGTGCATATTCGACAACCGCCAGCTGTAAGCCCAGGCACAGGCCGAGAAAGGGGATGTTATCCTCCCGGGCCCTGCGGATGATCTGGATCTTCCCCTCTGTCCCACGGGAGCCGAAACCACCGGGAACGATCACGCCATCCGCGCCATCGAGCACTGAGGCGTCCTTGAGGTCCGTCGTCTCTATCCACGTGAGGTTGATCTTACATTTCAGGTGAGCGGAGCAGTGATTGAGCGATTCTATGATGGAGGCGTAGGAGTCCTCAAGCTTCGTATACTTCCCGCAGATAGCAACCGTTACCTCCCTGCTTGGATTCCGCACGTTCTCAATCAATTTCTTCCATCTTCCGAGCTCGGGGGGAGAGTAGATATTGAGCTTTTTGTGGATGATTTCGGGCAATCCCTCCTTTTCAAACACAATGGGTATCTCGTAGATGTCATCAACATCGAGCCCGGTGATCACGGCCTCAGGGCTCACATCGCAGAAACTGGAGATCTTTGCCTTTATCTCCTTGGTCAAAAACTGAGAGCACCTGCCGATGATGATGTCCGGGAAGATACCCCGCTGTTTAAGAAGATTCACGCTTTGCTGGGTCGGCTTCGACTTCTGCTCATGGACCCCGTGGGGGATGGGGACGTAGGTTAAGTGGACGTAGATGACATTATTCCTGCCCACATCTTCCTTCATTTGCCTCATGGCCTCGAGAAAGAGCTCGTTTTCAATATCGCCAACCGTGCCCCCGATCTCAACAATGACCAGATGAGCCTTTTCCTCCTCTGCGATCTCATAGATCTGACCCTTGATGACATCGGTGACATGGGGGATGTACTGAACGGTCTTGCCCAGGTAATCTCCCCTCCGTTCCTTCTCCCTTACCATGTTGAATACCTTACCCATGGTGAGGTTCCACTTGGATTTGCACTGGATGCCGAGGAATCGCTCGTAGTGCCCAAAATCCATATCAACCTCGCCGCCGTCATCGAGGACAAACACCTCCCCATGTTCGATGGGATTCATCGTTCCCGGATCCACATTGAGATAGCCGTCACACTTGATGGGGATAATTCTGAGNCGTGAGGAGAGAAGATGACCGATGGAGGCGGCAGCAATNCCCTTGCCGAGCCCTGAAAGAACTCCTCCTGTTACGACGATGTATTTGATAGCAGGCATGTTGCCTTGTGCATGCAATATANAAAAATGTATCGGTATTTACACTGATGGTCAAGGGAAATTGTACGGCGAATTTCCCCCTTTCATCAAAACGAGCTATGCTATATGATTCCATGGGATTGAAGAGATAAAATCGGTAATGAGCGTTACGTACGTGGAAAATACCCACTAGGGTTAGGGCGTAAAGAGATCACATGGAAAAGGGCCTTCCCTCAGGCACACAAGCGTTTAACGACGCACCGTATGAGAGGATCCTGAGCCCGGTCGGTACGATCAAGGGTGTAGGGAAGGTCATCTCAACACAACTCCGTAAGAGAGGGGTTCACACCGTATATGATCTCCTCTACCTGCTTCCCCGTTCCTACCAAGACCGAAGGGAATTCGTGCCTTTGCGTCATATCAAGCCCGGCAGAGCTGCACTCATTAGGGGCAAAATACTTAAAGTCAGCAGGCGCCAATTCAAACACAGGGCGATTCTGGAGATGACGATAGTGGGAGGCGGCCGTGCTCTATCAGCCAGATGGATGGGAGCACCGCTCTATCTGTTCAAGCACAAAAGGGGGGAGGAGATAATTCTATATGGTCAGTTCCGGACATCCGCCGATCAGCTGGTGACCTATCACCCCGAGATCATCGCTGGGGGAGAGTCGCAGGAAATCGGAGGGATTGTGCCGGTGTATCCTGAGCTTCAGGGAATATCACAGCGAGGACTGAGGCGCATTCTACGGGACACCGTGACGCGTCTTACTGGGGAGCTCGAAGATCCGCTGCCTGCTCGGATACGCGAGGAACAAGGGCTTCTTCCTCTGGATGAGGCATTCAGGGAGGTCCATTTCCCCACAAAATCACGATTCGAAGCTCTCAGAACTCGGAGATGGTCGCCCCTGAGGAGGCTCATTTTTGATGAGCTCTTCATGGTTCAGCTCGCCCTGGCCCTCCGGAGAAAAAGCGTATCGCAACAGAAAGGCATAGCGTTCAAACGACACTCCCGCGAGGAGCTGTACCGCTTGCTCCCCTTTGAGCTCACCGGATCGCAAACACGGGTAATTGCTGAGATCGCTGATGACATGAGTCGACCCCAACCCATGAACAGGCTCATTCAGGGTGATGTAGGTTGCGGAAAAACGGCAGTTGCCCTTGTTGCTGCGTGGGCGGCTGCAAAAAACGGGTATCAGGTTGCGTTCATGGCCCCCACTCAACTGCTCGCTGAACAGCACTATTTTAGTGCCCTTGAGCTTATGAAGAGAATGCATCTCAGGGCAGCTTTGCTCACCAGCGGCATGGGAGCGAGAGCTGATAGGATAAGGGATGCGGTGAAACAAGGAACGGTAGACGTACTGATCGGCACTCACGCCCTGATCCAGAAAAGCGTGGAATTTCACCGCCTCGGCCTTGCGATTATTGATGAGCAACACCGGTTCGGCGTTGCTCAGAGGGCTCTTCTGAGGCAGAAAGGCGTAAGCCCGGATCTGCTCACCATGACCGCAACGCCTATCCCCCGGACCCTGGGTCTAACCCTCTACGGTGACCTTGACATATCGGTGATCGATGAGCTTCCAGTCGGCAGAAAACCAATTCGGACGAGGCTCTTTCATGAAAGAGATCGGGACAGCGTCTATGCCTCCGTGAGGGAGGAGGTAAGCAAGGCAAGGCAGGCCTATATGGTCTATCCCCTGATCGAGGAGTCGGAGAAGATGGACCTCAATGCAGCCACACAAATGGCAGAAGAACTCAGGCACGTGTTTTCCGAATTCCGAGTGGCACTAATCCACGGTAGAATGCCGCTTGAGGAAAGACAGGTGATTATGGAGGCATTTAAACAGGGGAACATCGACATACTCGTTTCAACAACGGTTATCGAGGTGGGGATTGATGTCCCCAATGCGACCCTTATGGTTATCGAGAACGCTGAGAGGTTTGGCCTCTCACAAATCCACCAGCTCAGGGGTAGAGTGGGAAGGAGCACCTACCCCTCACAGTGCCTGCTCGTCAGCGCCCACAATAAGGCCGGTGAGGCAGGAAGAAGGCTCAGCATCCTAGAGAAGACAACCGACGGATTCAGAATTGCCGAGGAAGATCTCGCCATCAGGGGGCCGGGGGAGTTCCTCGGCGTAAGGCAGTCGGGGTTCCTCCAGTTCAGAGCAGCAAACCTTCTGAGGGACATACGAATACTCTCCGAGGCACGGCAAGCGGCATTCAGCCTAGTTGGGGACCAACCCGAGCTTGCACGTCGAGCCCTGTGGCTTTTCACACGTCTGCTCGCGCGGGAAAGTCAGGGTGGCGACGAATTGGCGGACGTACTGTGAGCCTCAAAGGTCACCTTCCTCCCTCTCCCACTCCTCAAGGAGCCTCTTCCCTGCTCTCCGCTTTCTCACGTAACCGATGATGAAAACCATGGAAATCAAGAACCACAGCGTCGTGGTACTGGTAATGATCGGGAACCAGCTAAACCGCAGTTTCAGATAATCCCTCCACCTCTCCTCGAACTCATTCCACCTCAGGCCGTAAACAACGAGCAACACGTCTTCTAAGCTCTTGCCCGTACTATATTTCCTGATGAATCTGTGGAAATTCTCTCTTCCATATTTGCTCACCAGGAAGGTGACAAGGTAGAAACTCTGCGCGTACGCCAGCTCTGCCCTACCTGCGTCCTCGGGAAAGCCTATGGTTATCTCAGCGAGAGGGATCAGGGAATCGGTGAGAACTGCCCGGGTGATCGTGGAAATTCGAGATAGATCCCACTCCCTTGATTCGTACATGGCCAAACCCTCATCCAACCACCGAGGGACCCTTTCGGTCCCCCTGAACGCTCTCCCCACGGCAATGTGCGTGAGTTCGTGTTTGAAGACTCTGTTTAGATCCATACGCCCGCCTCTGATAGCCCTCGGGGATTTCAGTATTATCACGTTTGAGCGCGGGTATGCGACGCCTGCTGACCACGAGGGCACCCACCGGTCTGGCTGCATTTCCCGGTATTCTCTGGCTGAGGGGGCAAGATAAACCCTGGTTATCCCACTGAAGTCAGTGCCCAGATCCTTAACCACTTCCCTTCTCACTACCTCAGCCTCATCAATGAGTGATCTCATGATCCTCCGATCACGGGCATGAAAAAAGAAGGCAAAATGAGGCGTTTCCGTTGCCTTGAAATCTGCCGCAGAGCTCATGAGGGGAAGGAGAAGGCATATGCCAAGAAGGATAATCGGGTATTTGATCCTCAACACCATGGTAGACGAGAGAAATGAATATACACAGATAAATCCTAATCGTACGATGGCGACTATGCTTTTGCGGCTCAGGTTTTCCACTATATCATAAGAAGCGATCTGCGTCCTAGGTTGGCGATTCGCGGTATTTACTCGGGGAATCTTGAGAGGGACGGCGCAACCGCGCCTTTTAGCTCACTGAGGCATTAAAGTGCGGTGAAAAGGATTTTTTCCGCGAATCAGAGGATCTGGCTGAGAAACAGCTTTGTTCTATCATGAATGGGGTTGGTAAAGAAGTGCTCGGCTGTACCTTCCTCGACGATCTTGCCCTCGTCCATGAAAACGACTCGATCCGAAACCTCACGGGCAAAACCCATTTCGTGGGTTACCACGACCATGGTCATACCCTCACGGGCCAGGGTTTTCATAACATCCAGAACCTCACCAATCATCTCCGGATCAAGCGCTGATGTAGCCTCATCGAACATCATGATCTTCGGGCGCATGGCCAGGGCCCGGGCAATGGCGACTCTCTGCTGCTGCCCGCCTGATAGCTGAGACGGGTAGACGTTCTCTTTTTCCAGGATTCCCACCTTGTGGAGAAGTCCCCGAGAAATTTCGGTCGCCTCTGCCTTGTCTCTTTTGCGTACAACCGTTTGAGCCAAGGTCACGTTCTCAACGACGGTCTTATGGGGAAAGAGGTTAAACAGCTGAAATACCATGCCGATCTCTTCCCGAACCTCGTTGATGTTTACCTTCTTGTCATAGATGTTGACGCCGTCGATCATGATCTCGCCGCTGTCTATCTCCTCGAGCCGGTTGAGGCACCTCAGAAACGTGCTCTTGCCGGAGCCGCTCGGGCCGATAATGACCACAACCTCACCCTTTTTGATTTGGGTTGAAAAGTCGACGAGGGCCTTCACCTCCCGGCGATCAGGAGTCTTGAATGTCTTGTAAACGTTACGGGCCTCAATCACTGATGGCAAGCCTCCTTTCGATGTATTGGGTCGCCATGGAAAGGGTGAACGTCATCACTAGGTACAGGAACGCGACGGTAAAGTAGATCTCGAAGGCATGGTAGGTTCTGGCTACCGCTTGCTGTCCCTGAAACATGAGATCCGCCAAGGCAATCACAGAAACCAGCGAAGAATCCTTTATGAGGGAGATAAACTGGCCTGCAAGGGGTGGTATGATGCGCTTGAAGGCCTGGGGAAGTACGATATAGCGCATGGCCTGGGCATATGACATGCCAAGGGAGCGAGACGCCTCCATCTGCCCCTTGTGGATAGACTGTATTCCCGCGCGCACGATTTCTCCCACGTAGGCACCTGCAAAGATCGACAGGGCCGCCGTGCCAGCCGCAAATGCAGAAAGCCTGAGCAGAGATCCCACGAAGAAATAGATGATATAGATCTGAACGAGGAGCGGCGTGTTCCTGATGAGCTCCACATAAGCCAGTGAGAGCCCCTTTGTCACCGGCTCATTGGAGAGCCTGGCGATGCCCACGATCGTGCCAATGATGATGGCGAATAGGATCGAGAAAACCGAGATCTTCAGGGTCAACACAAAACCGATCATCAGGATGCCCATCCTGAGCCTTGGCGCTGCGTCCTCAGCGGATTTCGCACCATGGTAGAAAAGCATCTCAGGGATCTTCTCCCAGTGCCAGATGTAGGTGATTCCCCTCGTTGCGAAGAAGTAGTATGCAGACCCTATGATGATGCCCAGAATGAGCAGGGTGATCAATGATCTCTTGCTAAAGGTCAAACCGAGCCTCCCTCATTGGGACGAAAGAGGGATGCGATTCCGCATCCCCCCGTCCAATTCCTGTTATTGTTTCTGCTTCCCGGCCATTTCTATTATGTACTCTACGAACCACTTCTCCTTGAGTTGCTCCCAGCGGCCATCGCCACGAACCTGCGCCAGGAAATTATTGAGCCAGTTGAGAAAGTCGGGGTCTCCCTTTCTGATGGCCCATGCCAGCGGTTCGTAAGTGAGGGGCTCATAGATCCCCACGGTCTTGTCCCTATACATGGCCGCAAAAACCCGGACCTGTGGCTCATCATAGATGAAGGCGTCCGCGAGCCCGTTGGCCACCTGAAGGGCTCCCTCGCCCTCCATCTTGAACAGCCTGAGGGTGGCATTCGGCAGCAGCTTTTCGGCGGTAAATGCGCCCGTTACGCCGAGCTTGCTCGTGATAATCACGCCTTTTTTGTTGAGATCATGGTAGCTTTTGTATTTGTCCTTGTCCTTTCTCTGAATCAGCAGGCATTGGCCAATGTAGTAGTAAGGCGTGCAAAAGTTGATCTTGAGGTTTCGGCTTTGAAGAACCGTCATCCCCGACATGATGATGTCGAATTTATGGGTCATCAGGGCCGGGATAATCCCCTCCCATGCAGTGTTGATAAGCTTGACCTTCTTTTCACCCCCTTCGCCAAAGAGGGCCTTACCCATTTCATAGGCCATGTCCACATCGAAGCCAACGATGTTTCCCTTCTCGTCCTGCATTTCAAAGGGCTGATAACCTGCCTCCAGCCCGACCCTGAGCTCTCCACGCTTTTGAATCTCCTCGAGAGCAGATGACTTAGCGATATCCTCCGGTGTCAATGCAATTGCAGAGCCGAGTGAGAGAGACCCGACAAAAACCGCAACTAAAAGTGCAAACACTAACCTTTTCATTGTAGACTCCTCTGCTAAAAGTGAACCAAGATTAAGGACCGTGAGCTTTTCGAGAACCCAATCTCCAATTGACCTCCTTTTCTGTCACCTCCTTTCCCTCCTTGCTTCACGGCCAACAGAAAGTAACACCTCCTCTAAATCCAGTACCAGCCGGCAGAAGCACTAACTAGTTTCAATGATAAGTCAGGGCCTTAGCCGTTACGGTCTTTGAACTTTACAAAGTATCATTCAAAAAAGTCAATAAGTTTATCGAATCCCTTCTGTGCACCCGTTTGTGGCTGGTGCTCCCCGGGCCGAATCACCGGTACTTTTTTCCCTTTCTCGAGGCAACGATGATGGCAAGAAAGATGAGTACTATCCCGACGCCCTGAAAGGAGCGTATGGTTTCATGAAATATGATGTAGGCCAGGATGGAGGCCCCGATCGGCTCACCCAGGATGGTAATAGCAACCATGCTGGTCTTCAAATGTTTGAGTGCCCAGTTAATGGCTGTGTGGCCGATCAGTTGGGGTACAACAGCAAGCAGCCCCATGTAGAAGTACGAGCTTGCCTTGTATCCGGTGAAGGGAATCCCCAAACAGAGGGAGGTGGCCAGAAGCAACGCGGCTGAGAAGCCATAAACGATTGACACGTATGACAGTACATCCATCTCCTCTCNGAGGTATGACCCGACCATGAGGTAGCCGCTCACCATGATGGCACCCAGCAGGGCGAGTGTATCTCCCAGCAGGTATGAGGGGCTTTGGACTGACAGGCCTCGCAGGCCACTATCACCGATCGCCAAAATAATGCTTCCCGAAAACGACAGGATAATGCCCACAATGAGTTCAGGCGGCTGCCTTTCTTTGAAGAGGAGATAGGAAAAAAGACCGACGAAAATGGGATTTGTCGTCACAAGGACCACACTGCTTGCCACCGAGGTAAACTTGAGGGAGCTTATCCAAAGCCAAAAGTGCAATGACAGAAACAAACCGCCCAGCATACCCAGCAGGAGTTGTCTTCTGCTCAATGAGCTAAACCGGATCCCCCTGACCTTTGCGATACTCAGCAGCACTATTGAGGAGAGCGTGAGCCGGTAGGTGGCAATCATGAGAGACGGTACGTCATCACAGAATTTGATGAAAATAGCGGCGAATGAAATAGCAACGATCCCGACCGAGACTCCGGCAATGGTTTTGATCAAGGGCCTCCCCCCTCAACTTATAGACGCCATCAGGCTTTTTCCTCTGCAATCAAGCCCACGGTTTTTCCATCCTTCAGGTCCACCAGCCCCTGTTCACAGATTCTCAAGAATGGTATAGCTGCGGTGGTGAGCGTCATAAGGGTGAGTATTGGGTCGTCGAACGGAAAGCCAAGCTCACTCATTTTCTTCCTTATCTCCTCCACCTCCTGCGCCAGCGCATGGATCGGCGCATCTGCCATGATCCCGAATATGGGCAGGGGGATCTCCGCCAACACAGCCCCTTTGGCAAACACAACAACTCCTCCTCCCAAATCACGGATCCTGTTTACCGCGCCTGCCATATCCCCTTCATTCTCACCGACAACAATGATATCCGATGTATCCCAGGCTGAACTTGACGCAATGGCTCCGGTCCTCAGTCCAAAACCGCGTATGAGCCCTACAAAGGTCTTGCCTGGTACGTACCTCCGATCGACGGCTGCAACCCTCAGTATATCCTTGCCTGCTTCTGGTTTCATCTGTCCGCCCACAACAGGCATCGACATAATGACCTGCTTGGTCACCAAGGCCGTAACCTGGTCTATGACCCTCACATTCACATGAGAGGTGCCCTTAACGACAGGCAAGGAAAAATCGGCCGGCTCTAATGCCCGCGGCAGGTTAATGCTCTCACGGCTCTTTGCCGAAAACGTGTGCTTTCTCGGCGACACCAGAAGAGTACCGTCCTCTGCGATAATCTTGCCGTTGCTTATCACGTATTCGGCCTTGATACTTTTTGGATCGGGAACAATGAGGAGGTCGGCATACCTCCCTGGCGCAATCCCCCCAATGATACCATCCAGGGAGAAATACTCCGCCACGTTGATGGATGCCATTTGAATGGCACGCACGGGATCAAACCCGCAGTCAATGGCCCTTTGAACAACCCATTCCATATACCCCTTTTGGAGCAAATCCCCTGGTTTGACACCATCACTAACCAGCATCAGCCGCCTCAAATCAACACCGGCATCCTTTATCTTCGAAATAGCGGCGAGGTCGCTCCGGATGCTTCCCTCTCGTATCATAACGTGAACACCGAGCCGCAATCGTTCTAGCACCTCTTGGGCATTGATGGGCTCATGGCAGGAAGATATCCCGGGAACCAGATATGCCATCAGTTTTTTCCCCTTCGCTCCCGCAGAATGCCCTTCCAACCGCTTCCCCCTGCGAACCGTCTCATAAAACATGGGGAGAAACCGTTCCGGTTCTTGAAGAACACCCTGCCAATACGACTCACCCAATCCCACAACGTCATCCCGGGAAAGAAGTTTTTTTAGTGTTCCTTTCGGAATACCTAGGGTCTTTTTGCTTATTGAAACCAAGGGAGGAGCGGTGGCAAAGATCTTAATGGGCTGATTCCTCAGGGAGTCCAGGAAATCCGTAACGCCTTCATAGCCCGCCACAGGAAAGGGCTCGATGGTTTCCGTTACGATGGTTGTGGTGCCGCCCCTCATGGCATACTTCAGGAACTCGTCTATCACTAAGAACCCGTCAGCAAGGTGGGTGTGGCCGTCAATGAGACCCGGAATGAGGGTTCTGCCCGAGGCATTGATTACCTGCGTTCTGGGGCCAATCGTATGCTCCGGCCTATCCCCTACGTAGGCTATCCATTCCCCTTTGATGCTCACGGAGTGACCATTGAGCAGCTCACCGGTGTAAACGTTCAGAATCGTTGCATTCACGATGGCGAGATCAGCCTTTCCCTCCCCCAGAGTGACCCTCATAACTTCTCGTGTCCGCCCTATGTCCGCTCTCGCAAGTATTCCCGGTCGTATCATGCTCATTCTCCTTAACGGGTAAATCTCCCCTTGATGCAAGGAGTCCCGAGCCCACTGATCATGGTCACAACAAGATCCCTTTAGGCCCAAACGGAGGCTTATAATAGGTTGCGGAAAATCCAAGCGTCAAGGAGAATTGCATTACGGCGATTTGGGGCAATATGTGATTAACCTCGGTAGGAATTATGGGAAAGCGTCTCATAGCAAAGGCGTGTATTTTCGCGGCGAAAATACACGCCTTGGGCTCTCAGAAATCCTCTCAGATCAGAAAATCAGATCTGCTGAACAAAGACCCTTTCAGGGATGACGGGCGCAGAAACGCTTATGCAATCCCCAGGTGAAACTTCAGGGAATTGAGGGTGTTCCTCATGAGCATCGTAATTGTCATGGGCCCAACCCCGCCGGGCACAGGGGTAATGTAGCCGGCAATCTCCACTGCCTTGTCAAAATCAACATCGCCTTTGAGGATCGCGATTTTCTTGCCGGTCTTCTCGCTGATCTTCTCGCCGACCCTGTTTACACCAACGTCAATAACGCACGCACCCGGCTTGATCCATTCTGGTTTGACCAGGCCGGGCACACCGGCGGCAACGATCAGTATATCGGCGCGCTTACAGTGAAAGGCAAGATCTTTTGTCCTGGTGTGCGCAACCGTAACGGTGGCATTGGCCTTTGGGGCCTTTTGCATCAACATGGTGGAAATGGGCTTTCCCACGATATTAGATCTGCCCACAACCACAACCTCGGCCCCCTCTATTGGCACACCGGACCTGACGATCAACTCCTGGATGCCTGCAGGCGTGCAAGGTGGAAACTTGACCTCTGCACCTCCGATCATGAGCCGTCCCACGTTAACGGGGTGAAAGCCATCAACATCCTTGTCCGGATCAATGGCATTGAGAACCTTCTTCTCATCCACGTGTTTGGGTAGCGGCAGCTGAACCAGGATGCCATGGATTGTGTCATCCTTGTTGTACTTGTCGATTAAGGAAAGTAGGACCTCTTCAGAAATATCATCAGGCTGGTTATCTTGTACCTCCTTGAAACCAAGACTCTGAGCCGTTCTGATTTTCGATGTAACATAAGAGACGGAGGCAGGGTTTTCTCCAACCAAGATCGTCACCAATCCGGGCACAACGCCATGCTCTTGCTTGATCTTGTCGACCTCCACCTTAAGCTCCTCCAGGATTTTATCCCTTATTTCTGTCCCCTTTATCAGTTTAGCAGTCATCTTGAATCTCCTTTCTTAAAGCTAACATAGACCCATCCAACAAATCTTTCCCAGGCACGTCGATACCATAATCCGCGACAAATATCAAATCTTAAAACTGAAAACGATTCTTCGCTCGCTCAGCGAAACAACCTCCTTGACCCAGGAGTCAATTCTGAGATAACCTCAATCCCATGGAGAAAGCCGTCACCGCATTAAGAGAGATTCTCACGCAGTCAAAGCGGGTCACCGTGCTGACCGGCGCAGGTATCTCAGCTGAAAGCGGAGTTCCCACCTTCAGGGGTGCCGATGGCATATGGCAGAATCGCCGGGCAACCGATCTGGCTACTCCTGAGGCATTTGCCAGAGACCCTGAATTAGTCTGGGAATTCTACAATTGGAGAAGGGGCCTGCTCAGCAAGGTCTCCTTCAATTACGGTCACAAAGCCCTGGTGACACTGGAAAACCATGTCGAGAACTTCACCCTCATAACTCAGAATGTCGATGGCCTTCACAGGCTGGCTGGAACCAGGCATCTGCTTGAAATCCACGGGAACATGTGGGAGGTACGGTGCACGAAATGCGGCATGCTGACCATGGATCGATCTCCCACTATGGGACCACTGCCCCGATGCTCCCAGTGTGATGGGCTCTTGAGGCCGAATGTGGTCTGGTTTGGCGAATCCCTTGATCCCGATATTCTCAGCAAGGCATTTGAGGCGGCACGTACCTGTGATGTAATGCTCATCGTGGGAACATCAGGTATTGTCCAGCCCGCAGCCTCCCTTTCCTTTTATGCCAAGCAAGGAGGGGCTACCGTAGCAGAGATTAATCTGGAGAAAACACCCCAATCCGGGCATATGGACTTCGTCTTCACNGGGAAAGCAGGAGAGTTGCTCCCCATANTCGTGGAGGGCATGGGTTGATACCATCGGGCATCATTACCCTGACAACTGATTTCGGCCAGCGTGACCCGTACGTAGCAATGATGAAGGGAGTTATCCTCTCCATCAATCCCCACGCGCGGATTGTGGACATAACCCATCAGGTGCCGGCAGGGTCAATACGCGAGGGCGGCACAATCATCAGGGAGGCCTATCGCTACTTCATGGACGGAACCGTGCATCTGGCGGTGATTGATCCCGGAGTCGGCGGCCAGAGAAGGCCCATAGCGCTAGTTGCGGAAAACCATTTCTTTGTGGGTCCTGATAACGGCCTCTTCTGGCCGCTGATAGAGGCAGACGGCGGGTGCAATGTTATCCGCCTCACCGACAAGCGATACTGGATGAAGCAAATCAGCTCCACCTTTCACGGGCGAGATATCTTTGCCCCGGTTGCCGCTCATATCTCACAGGGTGTAGACCCCCTTCTCATGGGCGAAACGATCCACGATCCAATGCCCCTTCAAGTTCCCCTGCCCCGCATGGAGGACAGTGAGCTTGTGGGAGAGATCGTACGGATAGATAATTTCGGCAATCTCATCACCAATATTACGCGCGAGCACCTCGCCCCGTTTCTCGAATCTAAGGATCTGACTATTAGGATCGCGAGCCTCGTCTTAAATACCTTGAGCACCACATACAGTGACGTGCCTGAAGCTCAGCCCCTNGCCCTTATAGGGAGCTCAAACGCGCTGGAGATAGCGGTTAACAGGGGCAATGCAGCCCATGATCTCGGTGAGGAATTTAGGGTAGGCACCACGGTACTGGTGGAGTCTGTTGCATTCTGCTGAGCGGCGAGACCATGAAATCGTTTCTGGAGAGACTGGCGGGAGGGCGCTGTTCTTTTCGCGACTTGGGTATGGGGGAAACCGCAGCCCTGAGCCTGTCGAAGGGAATGCGGAGNNNCGCNNCTCCGANNCNNNACGTAAACAAGTNGCTGAAAAAACNAGCCCGNGAGCCTTGGAACGAAAGAAAGGGTTTCATGGTTTGCGCTTATTTCAATTGAGAATGTTTTACGGAGTTAAGGCAATAATCGAATTGTGGAATAATGGAATATCTGGTCATGAAAGCTGAAATAATCTCTAAGACCTCCTAGGGCGAAGCCCTTAAGCCCTATATCCTTTTGAACCGCTCCTTTATCCGCTGGATGTGCCCCCTCCCCAGGCCCTTAACCTCACAGCCAAGCTCGAAAAATCGTTCTATCTTCTTATCATCCAGGATACCGAAACAATCCACCACTGCCAGGGGCTCGCCGGCCATGGCCACGACATCATCCGGGTTGAGTTCGACGTACTCCTTATGCCTCACGGCCAGAACAACCGCATCGGAGCCCTGTAATGCGTCTGCCGGGCTTCGGCAAATCCCGAGGTCTCTGAGGTGCTCCTGGTTTCTGAAAAACCGGGAACGGCTTTCCCCGATGGCCGGATACGTATCCTGGCTCTCAAACTCCCACCAGTGTTCTACATAGGGATCGTGGACCTTAATTTCCGCGCCCATCTCGGTGAGCCTTCTCACAATCAATTCCGAACCACTATACCTGGTATCCCCGACGTCCTCCCTGTAGGAGGCCCCCAGGATCGCTATCTGACATGCGGCCACGATCTTGCCCATGTTCCGGAGGGCATCTCTCACGAGCTGGGCGGCGTGCAGCGCCCTCGTATCGTTGATATTGATAGCCTGAGGCGTGATCTTGAATATCTCGGTTTCAAAGCCGAGCAGATGCCTGTACGCCCAGAGTCCGAGACCACCATCCTTGGGTAAGCAGTACCCGCCAATCCCCGGCCCTGGAAATATCATATTGCTGTGAGTCGGCCTGACCTTAATGGCATTGATGACCTTGATCAGGTCAATGCCGTTTGTTTCGGCAAAAAGGCTCCATTCATCGAGAAAGGCCAAAATTGTAGCACGATAGCTATTCTCCACGATCTTACAGGTCTCGCTTTCTATTGGTCGCTCAAGAACCGTTAATGGATAACTTTCAGCATCGATGACCTCATTCAAAAACTTAACCACCCTTTTCTCGCTCTCCTCATTGATACCACTGCAGACCCTCCAGAAGTTACGAATTGACTTCACGTAATCTCTCCCCGGCATTACCCGCTCAAAGGAGTGAGCGATAAGGGGTTCCCGGTCAAGCCCTCTCCTGTTGAAAGCCCGCTTAATGATGGGATAGGCTATGTACTCAGTTGTCCCGGGAGGGACCGTCGTCTCAATGAGAACCAGGCACGACGGCTCTATGAGGTCACCAATTATCCTGAAACTCTCCTCAAGGGCACCCATCTCAGCGTGGCCACTGTGCAGGTTTCCGAGTTCCTCCTTAATGAAATCACACTGGACATCGACCACCAGGACATCCGCCAACCGTAAGGCATCGTACGAATAGGTAGCTGTCAAGGTTTTTCTCTCCCTCACGCCCCTCTCAATGAGCTCAGCCACGCTCGGATCCTCCGCTTTGACCGGCGACACGCCCCTATTGAATAGGGGGATTTTCCAAAAGCTCCGGGTGCTCGGTCTCTGCATGCCGATTACGAATTTGCCGGGCCCTCCGGTCTCCTTATCGGCGCTGTCAGCCACAACTGCTGCCATGACCGCGCCAACGAAGCCGAGCCCCATAACAACCACTATCTCCCTTCCCTTTTCCCGCTGCCCCTTTACAATGTCCGCGAGCCGTTCATATTCCTTCTGGTAGTCATCCTTCTCGGGCAGGGCAAACCTCTCACCATCCGGACTAACGGAATATTCCATAAGAACTCCTCTGTGTAAGTGCCTAAAGTTATAAGTGCCTAAAGTGTATGGGTATACTGCAACACCATGCAAATTCCTCACCAATTACGAAAGAGACTCCGGGGCATACCCGTTCATCAAACATAACTTTAGCTCACTTTAGCTCACTTTAGTCACTTTAGCTCACTTCAAGCCTAATCTTCGCCAATTTCTCCATCAACTCCCTGGAGACCGCCTCCACACTCTTGCTGCCATCCAACTCCACGATAGCCGGTATCCCGTTTTTCCGTGATAGGTCCTTGAAATACTCTATGGCGGCACGGGTGCCCTCTTCGGTGTCGTAATAGATGCCGTGTCTCTGGTCGATCGCCTCTTCATCCTGATCATCATCGCGTTTTACCAGTGCTCCACCACAGACCCTGCACTTGTCTCCATCCGGTCTAATCGCCTCTATGTTAACGTTGTTGGGATGATTGTTGTCATTCACGCAGAGCCGACGGCCCATGATCCTCTTTTTGGCGATCTCCCGCTCCAGAATAATCTCAATGAGCACGTCCACCCGTATACCCTCATCGGTCAGGGCCCCATTTAACTTGAGGGCCTGATTAAGATTGCGGGGAAATCCATCCAGAAGCCACCCCGACGCACAATCAGACTCCTTAAGCCTCGTCAGCACCATAGGGATGGTCACCTCATCGGGAACCAGCTCGCCCCTCTCTATATACGATTTGGCCACATTTCCCAGTTCAGTTCCCCCTGCTATGTTCTCCCTGAAGATAACTCCTGTCTCGATATGGGGTATCCCATATGTCTCCTTAATGACTGCCCCCTGAGTACCCTTTCCGCTGCCATTCGGACCAAAAAAAAGTATGTTCATACTTCACGCTCCTTTCAATGGGGTCAGCAGAAAATCGGGAAACCTGACGATCTGATCGTTTTTATCCAGACAGGCATGAATCGTGTAGCCCTCCGCAATCCTTTCCCCTTCCAACGCAATGATGTAATCGAACCTCGCGCTCGCCCGCTTCACAAATCCCACCGTCGTTTCGATGGCCAGCATATCGTCGTAGGCCGCAGGCTTGTGGTATTTGAGGTAGGCCTCTGTAGACGGCAGGAAGTAGCCTCTGCTCTCAACCTCCCGGTATGTTATACCCTGCGCACGAAGCCATTCTGTCCTGCCTATTTCGAAAAGTCTCAAGTAGTTTGCATAATAGAGAATAGCCATAGAGTCACAATCACCGTAGATAACCCTGTAGTACGTGACATGCTTGTTCGTCATTCCGTTACCTTGTGTGATGGTTTCCGCTTGAGCGTTCCCCACTTGCTCATGCTCGATAATCTCACCCTGAATAGGGCACTGGGCACCCCGGAGGCATCAGTTTTAAGAAAGGAACTCGTTTATCAGCTCATGACCACGCTCAAACATGATGCCGCTCTTCCTTGCCGATGCCTCCGTAAATGACGGGCCCGGTGGCGCTGAGGCAATCTCACGTTTACTCGCCCAGGCGAAAGGGGTGGGCTCACCGGTGTGGGTCCTTTTTGCAATGGGCGTTAGATGGTCGCTCACCACCATAACCCGGTAATCCTCAAGATCCCTTAATCCCTCAACAATAGTTCCCACCACCTTCTCATCAAAATTCTCAATTGCCTGTATTTTCTCCCTCCAGTTACCGTGGTGGCCCGCCTCGTCGGGTGCTTCCACGTGGACAAAGACCAAATCAAGGCTCTCAAGTCCTTTCACCGCCGCTTCGGCCTTTCCCCGGTAGTTGGTGTTCAGGTACCCAGTCGCCCCCTGTACGTGAATGGGCACAAACCCGGCATAAACACCTATGCCCTTCAACAGGTCCACAGCGGAGATAATACCCCCATTGATACCGTATGTGTCGCTAAACGGAGGCAGCTTCGGTGCCTTTCCCTGTCCCCATATCCAGATGGAGTTGGCCTCCCCGAGGCCTGCGCGTCTCCGCTCCACGTTGACCGGGTGTTCCCTCAGAACCTTCCACGAACGCCGAATCAGTTGAGGCACGGGTTCATCCGAGCGGTTGTTTAGGTAAGGGGCCATGTCCTGCCCAAGGACATCATGAGGCGGGATGGTAACGGCGTGTGCAGGGCCATCGTCCCACAACAGGAGATGTCTGTAGGCCAGCCCCGGGTAAAGTTCAATGTTAGGACCTTCGAGCTCCTTCCTTAGATCTTCGACGATCCGTACTGCCTCCTCTGTGGAAATATCCCCGGCAGTGTTGCTCAGCATTACAATCCCACCGTCACCTCGCCAATCCAGGCTGACCAGATTCATCCTGAAAGCCACCTGGCTCGCTTTGAATGCAATGCCCATGCTGGCGGCCTCCAGAGGTGCGCGTCCTGTATGGTATATTTGTGGATCGTATCCCAAAAGGGACAGATTGGCTATATCACTGCCTGGCTCCATACCCTCTGGAATAGTTCTTACCAGGCCGACCCGACAGGCTGCAATGCGAGACATATGAGGTGTGTGTGCTGCCTCCAGGGGTGTTTTTCCACCGAGCTCTTCTAGGGGATAATCAGCCATGCCATCTCCAACCAGCATGACATATTTTACCGTGCTCCGAGCCCTTCCCATGCAGCTACCCTTTCGCACACACTACATACATTCAGATATCCGTCTTTTTCTCCACCCGAAACAGGACCGTCTTTTCAGTTACCACATCGAGCTTGTCGATAATTTCCAGGGATTTCCTGACATCCCGCTCCCGTGCCTCGTGGGTGAGCATCACCACGGGCACAGACCCATGGGCTTCTCTCTTTTTCTGAATGACCGATGCAATACTGATGTTGTTGGCACCGAGGACTCCTGATATACGAGAGAGCACGCCAGGCCTGTCGACTGCCGAAACCCGAAAGTAGTAATCGCAGATCACCTGGTCCATCGGCCTCAGCGACAGCTCTACGACTGGAGAGCGGGCAAAGGACAGCGGTGAAACCCTCCGTGCGATGCCCTTAATTTGATTTCTGGCTATATCCATGATATCAGAAACCACCGCGCTGCCGGTAGGCCTCCTGCCCGCGCCAAGCCCATAGAAGAGCGTCGGTCCTACGAAATCCCCCTCTATATAGATGGCGTTGTAGGCCTCCTTCACATTTGCCAGGATGTGATCCAGCGGAACAAAGGCAGGGTGCAATCTGGCCTCGATCTGGTCATCCACCCTTCTTGCAATTGCCAACAGCTTCACGCAGTAGCCGAACTCGGCTGCAAACTGTATGTCCTCGGGGGAAATCTCGTCAATTCCCTCCCTGTAGACATCCTCATACTTACAGGGATAGCCAAAGACGAGGGAGACGATAATCGTTAATTTGTGGGCGGCATCACTTCCGTCAATGTCCAGGGTCGAATCCGCCTCCGCATACCCCAGCCTCTGCGCCAATGCCAGTGCATCGCCAAAGGACAGTCCTTCCTCAGTCATCCTCGTTAGAATATAGTTTGATGTGCCATTCAAGATAGCCAGCACCGCCTGAATCTGGTTGGCGGCTAGGCCCTCTCTCAGGGCCCTAATGATGGGGATACCTCCCCCTACGCTCGCTTCAAAGGCAATATCAACGCCGCACCGCTCTGCCGCCTCAAAGAGTTGATGGCCGTGTTGAGCAATGAGCGCCTTATTGGCCGTGACGACGTGCTTGCCCCTCTCCATGGCCATAAGGATATATTCCATGGCCTCATCGCAGCCCCCAATCAGTTCAACAACCACATCGATCTCCGGATCATTGATAATCTCCATAGCATCGGTGGTAAGCAGGCCACGGTCAACCTTCACGCCCCGATCTGATTGAATGTCGAGATCTGCGATCCTCTTGAGGGCAACGGCTGCTCCTACTCTGTCCTCTATCAGTTTCCGATTGTTTGCCAGAACCTCTACGGTTCCTGCCCCGACCGTGCCAAACCCAATCAAGCCAACCTTTACCTCTGGCATCCTTTATCTCTCCTGGAGTAGCTTTTTGATCCCCCTGACAGCCTGGTTAATCCGGTGCTTGTTTTCAACAAGCGCAAACCGGACATATCCCTCCCCATATTGCCCAAAGCCAATGCCCGGAGAAACAGCTACCCGAGCTTCCCTTATGAGCAATTTGGAGAACTCAACGGATCCCATCGCAGAGAAACGCTCCGGTATTTTTGCCCACACAAACATGGTGCCCTTGGGTTTCTCTATGCTCCAGCCGATCCGTCCCAAACCATGGATCAAGGTGTCCCGCCTCTGCCGGTAGACGTCAACGATCTCCCTCACACAGTCATAGGGCCCATTTAAGGCAATAATGGCCGCGATCTGTATAGGCTGGAAAATGCCATAATCCAAATAGCTCTTTATCCTCCT
>JGI24422J19971_10000104_pt1 | contig 38443 bp, 33 predicted proteins | sample DeeMarSWOR152_54_FD_19971 | JGI IMG/M metagenome (IMG submission 19971) | reverse complement strand
ATTTATGCCCACCTTGAATTATTATTCATCAAGAAAAGCTTCAAAACTCTAGACTGGACTTATCCTGATTATAGGACGGAAGACTATCACGAATTTTTTATGGACGTCAGACGGATTTATCTCTCTCAGCTGGCAAATTTATAATCAGGTTAGGCCAACCTTATCACTGCTTAGTACTTCTTACGAATGTCAAATAGTCTTTTAGGGATGAGTCTTTTCCAAGGAGTGCTTCCGCAGAGCGCATGGCCGCCAGAATCTCTCTATCAAGGGGATCCAGAATGGCAGCATCCAGGCCCTTCTGGAGAGCAAGCACAAGAAAAGCCCTGTTCAGCGATTTCCGCCTTGGAAGGCCAAAAGATACATTGCTCACCCCAGCTATCGTATTCACCGTAGGCAGATTTTTCTTTATTTTCTCGAGAGCTCCAAGAAAAAGCTCTCCAGCTCTTTGGTCAACGCCGATGGGACGGACCAGAGGATCGATGAATATGTCTTTATGTTCCACTCCCTCTTTGTCCAGCAGATTTACCATTTTGCAAGCTATGGAAAATTCTTCATCAGAGGTTTCTGGCAAGCCTTCATCATCAAGGCAGAGGACGATAATACGGGGCTTGTACTCCTTGATAAGGGGTAGGAAAGCCTTTATTCTTTTAGCCTCACCACTAAAAGAGTTCAGCAGGGCATGTCCTTTATGAATTTTTAATCCTGCTTCCATGGCATTGGGACTGGTAGTATCAATGGAGAGGGAAATTCTCAGCTCTTCTTGAAGAAGAGGAATGGCCCATTTGAGTGTTTGCACTTCTTTATCCAAGAGGGCAGCAGTATTCAGGTCTATGTAACTGGCTCCGGCTTTCTCTTGTTTTTTAGCCTGATCAACAACGAATTTTTTATCCTTGCGATTTAAGGCTTCCAACACAGAACGCCTGCTGGAATTAAGCCTTTCCCCAACGATGATCATTGATTTTAGTTAATTTATTATAATTTTAAATGTGGGTTTGATAAATCAAACCCCTACAATTTTATATATGAAAGATTTGATAAATCGAACCCCTGCAATTTTATTCAATAAGGATTTAACCTATCAAGTCCTAATCTTTTATCCACCAGGGCTTGGTGAATTAAATCCATACATATTAGTCTTCGTCAATATCGAGGGCTGAAATTTCTCTAAATTTTTTCACAATTTCTGGAAGTTCTTCCAGGACGGTCTTAACATCTTCTTCAGTATTAAAGCGGCCCAAGGAAATGCGGACGGAGGAGCGGGCAACTTCGGGTTTAAGCCCTATGGCTTCAAGAACATGAGAGACCTCTTCGGCTCCTTCGCTACAGGCAGAGCCAGTCGAGACAAATATTTCCTTTGTGGCTAACGCTAAAAGTATAGCTTCTGCTTCAAGACCAAAGATAGAGAAATTCAAGGTCCCTTTTATTCTATTTTTCTCGTGGCCGTTGAATTTCACTTTAGGAATTTTTTCCTCAATTCCACTTTTCAACTGTTCTGCAAGCCCTGCAATCCGTTTTTTATCCTTATCTCCTCTTTCTTTGATGGTCCGGACAGCTTCTGCAAATCCAACGATTCCGATTGTGTTCTCCGTACCAGCTCTCATTTCTCTTTCTTGATGCCCTCCATAAATAAGCGGCCAGATATCTGTCCCTTTCCTAATATAGAGAGCACCGACTCCTTTAGGCCCATAGATCTTATGAGCGGAGATCGAAAGCAGGTCCACTCCCAACTTATTGACATTCACATCAATCTTACCGAAAGACTGAACTGCATCGGTATGAACCAGAATTCCTCTCTCTTTTGCAATTTTGCTTATTTTCTCGATTGGCTGAATTGTTCCCACTTCATTATTAGCGTGCATGATTGAGACAAGAGCTGTCTGAGGAGTAATTGCATTCTTGAGAAAATCGAGATCCACAGTTCCAAATTCATCCACTGGAACATAAGTGACTTTCACTCCCTTCTTCTCGAGATAGTTAACTGTATTCATTATGGCAGGATGTTCAATAGCAGAGGTGATAATTTCGTTCTTTTCAGGGAAAGCATCGAGAACTCCCCGAATGGCAAAATTATCTGCCTCAGTACCTGACCCCGTAAATATTATCTCAGTTCTGTCGGCTCCTAATGCTTTAGCGATCACTTCTCGACCTTCCGTTATGATTTCTTTAACCTTTCTTCCGATGGGGTAGAGAGAAGACGGGTTTCCGAAGTGTTCTTTGATAAATTGAGACATTTTTTCCGAAACAGCTGGGTCTATAGGAGTTGTCGCGTTATTATCTAGGTATATCATTTAATAACCTCATTTTTCGTATAATACGTTCATAATGTGGGCTTGATGAATCAAGCCCCTACAAATCAATCAAACTCCTTCAGATTAATCAAGTTCCTTCAAAATAAACAAGGTGGGCTTGATGAATCAAGCCCCTACAATTTAATCAAAATCGTGCAAATTAAATATGTTACTTCGTTTCTCATTCGTCCAATGGATTCATGACCAGGCCAGACTTGAGCTTGGGAAAAAAGTCGGTGGACTTATGGGGCATAAGCTCTCCATTCTCGACAACCTCTCTGATTTGACTAAGAGAAACTGGCTTCAGCAGAAAAATCATCTGGAATTCTCCGTGCGTGACTTTATTAATTCCCTGGTCAAGGTTCCTTATGTAGCTCACATTGCTTTCCAGAGAGAAAGGTTCAGAGGACAAGGCTTGGAGCTTATCGATGATGAGAGCATGGAGGATAGCAACATCCAGGCGTTTCCACTCTTTGGATCTCTCTTCGGTTATTTCTTTCTCTAAGAGACCTTCAGACTTCAGATTAAAGATGAAAAACTTCTTAAATTGAGAAACATAGGCTGCAAAAATATGGCTCCCGCTGAGTACCCTATTTTGAACTTCTTCAAGCCTGGATTTATCTGAATTGTCGGGCCAGTCAACTTCAGAGATCTCAAAATAGGGGAGGAGAAGATTCTTGAGCCCCTCATCTGAAAGCTTATCCAAGCCCTTTACCAGCCTGTAAGTAGGGAGAATCATCAATCCTGGATCTTCAAGCCTAAAAAGAGTCATCATGATGTAGTTGAACGGCTCATCACCCTTGGCTTCTTTCATCTTATCGAGGACTTCTTTTTGATAGTTGAGGGAAGTTTCATAACGGTGATGCCCATCAGCAATGATCAATACTTTATCAGCCATAGCTTCCTTAATCCTTTCTATTTCCTCTTTGTTTTTAATTATCCATATCCTATGGAGAAAATTAGCTTCATCTCTCATTTCTGCTCCTAGCTCAGCTTCTTGTCTTGCTCTTTCGATGGCTGGAGAGACAGTATCTTGGTCGTCTTTGTAAAGGAGGAAGATCTGACCTGTATTGGTGTTTGTAGCCCGCAAGAGATTCAACCTGTCTATTTTATGTTTGGGAAAGGTCTTCTCGTGGGGAAGGACCTTTCTCGAAGAGAATTCTTCAAGTTTTACTCTCGTAATAAGCCCTATTCTTTTCTTATTTTCGCCCCTAACCTGGAATTCCTGTTCATAAAGATAGAGAGCGTCCTGATCTTCTCTTATAAGAAGGCCTTCCTTTTCCCATTCATTCAGGTAAATATTGGCTCTTTTGTACTTATCTTTTTCAGCATGTTCAGGATCATCATCCTTGCCCAGGATAATTCTCACCACATTATAAGGATTCCTTCTGTAATAATCTTCCTGAAGAGCAGGAGAAATTCGGTCATAGGGCTCGGTGATGACATCCTCCAGTTTTATTTTCTGACTGTTATATCGCAATCCTTTGAAAGGTCTTATTTCTGCCATTTTACCTCCGTTTTAATGCTAATCTTTTTGAACTATTTTCTTATGATGGCTGCTCCAATCACTAACAAGGAAAATGCTCTTTTGAACTATTCCTGAGCCAACCTCTCTTTTAAGATCTTAATAACTTCCATGCCTGATCTTTTTTGGCCTTCCTTGGCAGCAGCTCCAATATGAGGAGCTGCGATCACGTTTGGATTATCGATCAGAGAGAAATCATCCGGCGGCTCTTTCTCAAACACGTCTAAACCAGCTGCTCTGACTTTTCCAGATTCAAGAGCCCTCAGAAGTGCTCCTTCGTCCACAGTCCCTCCGCGCGATGCGTTGATGATGATAACTCCATCCTTCATTTTTTCGAACTCAGCCTCGCTTATTATATGCTTCGTTTCTTCTGTTAAGGGCACATGAAGAGTTATGATGTCTGCCTCGGTAATAAGCTCCTCAAGGCCAACCTGTTTTACGTCAAGATCTGTTTTTACGTCAATAACATCGTAGGCGATGACTTTCATCCCAAAAGCGATTGCTCGTTTGGCAACCTCTTGACCGATTCTCCCTATACCGATGATTCCCAGGGTTTTTTCGTAGAGCTCTGTTCCTGAGAGGATTTTTTTCTCCCACTTGTGCTCTTTCATGGAAAGATTGGCCCTGCCGTGATTTCGAACAGCAGCTAACATCAATCCAAAGGCATGTTCTGCAACTGAAATAGATGTGGCAGCAGGTGTATTTGTAACCTGAATTCCTTTCTCCTGGGCCGCAGCAACATCGATGTTATCAAGGCCGATTCCGGCTCTAACGATGAGTTCCATGTTTGAGGCGGCCTCGATAGCGTTCTTAGTCACTTTAGTCGCACCTCTGACGACAGCAACATGAAAATCGGGGATTGTTTTGATCAGTTCCGCCTCATCCATTCCTGTCTTTAATGTTACTTCAAAGCCCGGAATGGATTTGAGTTCTTCAAAAGCCTCCGGGCTTATGGGATCAGCTACGAGTATTTTTTTCATTCCCAATTCTCCTTTAAAATAGCTTCAGCTGCCTCTATAGCGCCTCCTCCCTTAAAATCATACCCGAGCTCAGAGAGTGTCATTTCAAGCGCTGTGAGAGCAGTTATTATATCAAAGCCTCCCATGTATCCAAGGTGGGCAATCCGGAATATTTTTCCTTTGTAGGGATCTTGACCGCCGGCGATATAGGCCATGTATTTACCCTGCATGGTTTTGACAAGCTGCAAACCGTCAATTCCAGCAGGTACTTTTACAGCTGTCAGAATGTTACCAGGGCTTTTGGAGAGTAGCTCCATACCGATAGCTTTTACTCCAGCTCTTGTAGCATCGCCCAGGATACGGTGATGCTCAAAAAGCTTCTCCAAGCCTATTGATTTAATAATATCAAGAGCTTTTTTCTGCTGGATTACGAGCGAAACAGCAGGAGTATACGGAGTTGTCCTTTTTTCCAAATTCTTCTTGTATTTTTTGGCGTCAAAATAAAATTTTGGCAGAGTTGATTTTCCCACCAAGTCCCACGCCTTGGGACTGAAAGAGAGGTAGGCGAGACCGGGAGGGATCATGAATGACTTTTGTGAACCTGCAACCATAACATCCACGCCCCATTCGTCTACAGGGCAGGGAGTAGCACCAAGGCCTGAGATTCCGTCAACGACCAGAATTGCATCTGACTTGGCTAAAACCTCTCCATATCCCTGAATGTCATAAACTGTCCCCGAAGACGTTTCAGAGAGGGTGGAAAAGACTGCCTTTGTTTCGGGATTGGCTCTTAGTTCATCTGCAAGTTGGTCCTTGGTAAACGGCTCACCCCATTCCAGAGCAATCTCCTTGACATCTACTCCATAGCTCCGGCAGATCTGCCCCCATCTTTCGCCGAATTTTCCTCCGCTAAGAGTGATTACTTTATCGCCAGGGTTGAGAGTACTGCAAATAGAAGCTTCCATGGCACCTGTTCCTGAAGATGTTAAAACGAATACATCTTGTTCTGTTCCGAATACATACTTTAACCCCTCTGTCACTTCCATAAAAATACCTGAAAATTCAGGAGTTCGGTGATGGATGATGGGATTTGCGGCTGTGGAAAGCACTTCTTCTGGGACAGGTGTGGGACCAGGGGAGAGAAGGTAATATTTTTTTATCATATGAGTCCTCCTTTTAGTATTATAAAGTAGGTCTTTCCCTATGAGATCATTATGTCTCACAAGGATCCATTCTTAAAAAATAATTAATATCTAACGAGACAAATTATGATAACATAAATTAAATAAATTGGGATAAATCCAACAATTTAAACTAACAGAATTTGGGGTTTCAGTCAATTAAAGCCGGATTAGTATTTCTGTCAGTAGAGCTGTTCTCTCTATTAGGGAGGATAGAATGAGGTGCTCATTTTCAGCATGAATTCCTTCTCCGTCAGGACCCAGGCCATCCAAGGTAGGAATTCCCAAGCTGGAGGCTATAGAAGCATCAGAGCCCCCTCCGGCTTTGCCCGTCTCTAGTTTCATATCCAAATATGAAGCAATTTTTTTGACTTCCGAGAGGAGATCCGTCGAAGCTTCAGTTTTTTCCATGGGAGGCGTGAAGCTTTCGATAGAGAATTTGATTTTAGCTCCCTTAAGGATTGGCTTTAATCGTTTTATAGATGTGATGAGTCTTTCCTTCTGGATTTTCTCCCAGAACCGTATATCCAGAACAACCCAGGCCTTCTCAGCTACTATATTTGGTTTTTCTCCTCCACCTATCATGCCGGTGTTGATCGTCATCTCTTTTGTTTTGAGCTTTTGAATTCGGGCAAGCTGCAGCATTAGCTCGTCGATGGCATTGATTCCTTTCTCAGGAGTTCCGGCATGAGCAGCTTTACCTTTAGTTTCCAAGCGGATAACAATACGACCCTTTCGTTGAATCTTCAATGCACCTCCTGGCAGGGAAGGCTCAAGACAGAGCACATAATCTGATTTTTTTGATAGGTTTCGAATGGCATCGTAAGATGTATCACTTCCTATCTCTTCGGCTGAATTAATGAAAACCGTGATTTTCTTTTTCGGCTGGATATTTAGCTCTTTCAGGGCCTTTATAGAATATATAGCCATAACGAGGCTGGCCTTCATATCCAAAACTCCGGGTCCGAACACTTTATTTTCAGAAACATAAAACGGCATTTCACGAATTTTCCCCACAGGCCAGACGGTATCAATATGAGTAAGGATTAGAATTTGTTCCTTTTTCTCTTTAAGGCCAGTAGAAGGATACTCGGCAAGATAAAATGCACCTAGCTCTTTTTGGGGAAATCGAGTTATTTTGGCACCTGCTTTCTTTAACTCATCGATGACATAAGAAGAACAAGCATCCACAGCCTTCTTCTCTCCAGAGGGAGATTCACGTCCTACTATTTCTTTCAGAAGGCGGACCATCTCGCCCTGGCGAGATTTGAAGTAATGAAGGAAATCCATGATTTATCCTTCTCCTTTCGATTCTAAATGTATCATATAAAAAGGGGACAGGCTACTTTTTTTATATCTTGTTGCGATTTATTTCATAAAAAGGGGACAGGCTACTTTTCTATCCTTGGGGATGCTCTGCTTGTAGCCCTCTTAAACCGTATATCCAAGCCAGGAAAATAAAAACCGCCCCTTGTCAAATAAACAAAGATTTGGCCTTTCTAAAAAACTCGCCAGCTCCTCTAAAAATTCTCCCTAAAGGTCGTTGTCCGAGTTTAATCGCTTGGAAACGGCAAACCTCATGGCAGCACATGCAGTGGATACAAAGCCTTTTATCTATCCAGACTAGACCTCCGTTAAATTTTGCAGCTCCTTTGGGGCAAATGCCCACACACTCCATACATAAGGTGCACTTATTTATAGTGATCTTTGGAGTGAGTGTCAGCTGGCTTTGGATGAAACCGTGAAGGAACGAGGGGATTTTTCTTTTTATAAAACCTGCTGCAACGGCTGAGTGCTTAAAATTCCTGACCTCAACACCGCTAATGTCTTCTCCTGCAACCTCTATCTTCTCGATTTCGCCTGTTCCTAAGCCTCTATCGTGGGCGTTCTGAGTCGTGAAGATATTCATAGGATTAAAACCCACAATCTTTGAGGCAACAGCATCAACAGCTACACTATCTTGAGAGGCAAGGATGACGCCAACTCTTTTGGGGCTTCCTCCGGACGGGCCCTCGCCCTCCATGCCTACTATCCCGTCCATGATGGTCAGATGCGGTGGAGCACAGGAATAGATATCCACGAGCATCTCGCTGAAAACATCACTCCATTTATACAGGCGATGATAATCGAGACGAAGTCCGTACGGAATTATGCCAAACATGTTTTTCACGGCCCCTGTGAATGCAGTAAGAGAATGGGTCTTTAATTTGGGGAGATTCAGGATATAGTCTGCTTCATGAAGCAAAGGAGAAATAAGGGCATTTTTTAAAATTTGCCCCTTGCAACTGACCTCTCTAAATCCTCTTTCCTTTAGATTAACGAGGCGGACACCCAGATCATTGCAGACCTTACGGTAACCGGAAAGGAGGAATCCGTCTTTTTCTTTTGATTGAATATCATCTCCGACTGTTATATCAAGATTAAGCTCTAACAAAAGGCGCAGGACTTCTCTAGTAAAGGAAGGATGAGTAACAATAGCATCATCCGGAGATGAAGGAGGGGAGAGATGATTTATTTTAACAAAGACTTTGCTTCGGGGCTTAATGATATTCTCTAAACCGCCCAGAAGAGACAGGTTCCTCTTCAAGGCAGTGTAAATCTCTTCACTCTCATAGTCAGCAACTCTTACAATCGAGACTTTTGTCTTTTTCATTTTTTTTATTATATGCAAGAAAAGATACAAAGGCGAGGATACAATTCGGGGTCAGGCCTTGCCACCGGGAAGAGATACTTTCCTACTTATTGCCCATACGGGGTCAGGCCTTGCCACCGGGAAGAGATCTCCTCCTGCACACTTGCCTATATAACATTTCGGGGGATAAGGCCTGACCCCAGATAGGGCCTGACCCCAACAAAAGACAAGAGGCGAATGATTGACAATCAAGGTTCAGTTTATTACTTTCTAGGCTATGAACATCTACATTATCGCTGGAGGAGTTTCATTAATCATCTTGATCTGTTTTTTCTTTCTGTTTGCCCTTTACAGTCTTCTGGAGAAAGAAAGGAGAGCACTCTGGCGAAGCAGTATTGTTCTTCTTCTTTTAATCATCATAAGTCCTATTTTCTTTCTTGCTGAAACTTCCTTAAGAAGTTGGCCCTTTGGCATCACTTTTGTTTTACTATTCCTGTGCCTGGCAATCCTGCTGTTTTCTCCCTTAAAAAGAAAATCTACAGAAATAGTGGGGAGACAGAAAAAAGTTGATGAAAGAGATGTTATTTTTGCTCGTTTTGAATACGAGGAAAGGACTGAGACTTATGAAAAGTATTATTCGAGAAGGCCCGAATACAAGAAGATAGATGATGAGATAAGAAAGATTCCAGATATCCTCTCTCCCCCTCATTTGAAAAAAAATCCACTTCTTCTTTCTCTAGCTTCTGCAGAGTTTGACTTTCTCGAGCACCAATTAACTCAGGTAAATGGAATAGAAAACAGAGAGAAGTATCAACTATCACCTTCTGAAAACACTCGAATAATAAAGGAAATTATAAAATATTCGGGCTCTGATCTCTGCGGTATCTGCCTTTTAGATCAAGCTTATGTTTACTCCCACGTAGGGAGAGGGCCAGAACAATATGGTATGGAAATAAAGCTTGAACACAAATACGCCATAGCCTTTGCTTTAGAGATGGATTTAGGAATGGTCGCAGCTGCTCCCAAAGAACCTGTTATTGTCGAAACTGGGAAGAAATATGTTGAAGCCGCAAGAATATCTATCATCATTGCTGATTTCATCCGCCACCTGGGCTATCCAGCCAGAGCTCATATCGCAGGAAGCAATTATCAAGCACTGCTGCCCCCTCTCGCCTGGCTGGCTGGATTGGGAGAGTTAGGGAGGCTGGGGATTCTCATCACCTCCAAATACGGGCCCAGAGCGAGACTAGGACTTATTACAACTGATCTTCCTCTGGTTGTGGATAAACCAAAAAAAATGGGCATCCAGAATTTTTGCCAGAAATGCCAGAAATGCGCCAGAAATTGTCCAGCTCAGGCCATTCCTTACGGAGAGAAGACAGAGGAAAAAGGAGTTATGAAATGGTTGCTCAACCGAGAAGAATGCTATAGATTCTGGAGAAAAGCAGGGACTGACTGTGCTGTTTGTATTTATGTCTGCCCTTACAGCAAATCGGACAACGCCTTCCACAGCTTCATCAGAAAAATGACGGAAAATTCTTCTGCTGCCCAATCCTTTTCAATCTGGGCTGATGACCTCTTCTACGGGCGCATTCCCCTTCGTAGAAAATCGTCTCTCGGTTAGGATATGATAAATCAGATCCTTGCAAATATAAAAAAGTGCGGGTTTGATAAATCAAAGCCCTACGGAATGTAGAAAAGGTGGGCTTGATGAATCAAGCCCCTACAGATGAATCAAGCCCCTCCATCCTCTTTAGATTTTTCGAAAGAAAACAAACTTAAAGATCTGACTTCCAGCGTTTACTTTATAGGCTTGTTGTATTTTTTTTCTCCAAAAGGAGCCCACATCCCATAGCTTTCTTCATGGATGCGGCATTTGCCTTCAGACGTCCAACGGAATCCATAGTTATAGCCGAACCATAGGTATTTATCTCCGCCGCCATTCTCGGTGGTGATGATATAGCGGGCAGCTACATTGCCAATTCCAAGCACTTTTCTACCTGGCAAATCCGTATCTCCTTTATTAGCATCAAAAGGAATCCAGCCATAAGGCGGGAGATAAACCTCTGTCCAGCGGTGATAAACATCATCGAAGCTGGCATCATCTCCACGGCGGCTTACTGCACCAACATAGCGGATAGGAACTCCCAGAGCCCGGCAGAGAGCAATCATTGAATATGAATACTCTGAGCAGGAAGCTGTGCCTCGTTTAAGAACTGTTGGAGCTGGATTCCAGCCTCCCAGTGGCTTGAGGTTATAAGTCAGGTGATTTCCGAGATAATCATAGATCCGCCGGGCAATCCAGTAAGGATTTTTCTCCTTTCCAGCGATTTTTTGAGCAAGATTCTTGATATAAGGATCACTGACACGATATTTATCCCCGTCCCGGGTATATTTTTTTCTTATTTCTTTAGGGATGTCTTCCAGGCCTCCTATTTTATCCGGATAAATGAAGTATTCTGCAGCATATATTTTTGCTTTTACTTTCCATCCTGGTTTGACAACTGAATAGCCTTTTAAATCTTTGAAACGAAAATGAGCAATTTTCTGTCCCCAGCTATCTTCGATGACCTCATTTGGTTCAGGTTCAAACTGGACAGGCCCCAACAGAGATTGATTGTCACGGATATGAGGAATAGGAAGGTATATGTCTAGGGTTTTTACTGTTCCAGGGCCGTAGTTTCGAAATTCTTTTATAAAATGAAGGGACATCTGGCGCTCATCCCACTTGGAGAAAATATCTTTACTGAGGACATCTATCTTGTATATCTCGTCATTTTCATAATCGACATTCCAAAGCACATTATCCCCCCAGGCTAGGCCATAAGCGAACGGGCCATAGGCGCGCAGCGAAGAAAGACATAATCCATCAGAAGGATTAACCAAATAAATTCTGTCTTCACTCCTATCTGTTACCCATAAATATTTACCGTCATAAGCGATACCCGCGGGTTCTCGGGCCGGAGAAGGAAAATTTTGCACCATCATCCCGTCCTCTGGGGAAACCTTGATCAGAATATCTCTCCTGTAGTCAACAACCCAGACGTACTTTCCGTCCCAGGCAAGATCACGCGGATTGGAGCTGTTTGATTCCAGGATTGAAAGAGCCCTTCCAGTTTCAGGATCTAAAAGGTACATGTATTTCTCCCCGGAATCTATATGCCAGAGATTTTTTCCATCCCAAGCCAGCCCTTCAGGATGGTGGCCAGGGGAGTCAAAACTTTTAAGAATTTTCCCACTCTCCGGGCTTATCTTGTAGATTTTGTCTGTAAAATTATCTGCAAGCCACAGGCTATTACCGTCAAAGGTTAAGCCTGTTGGGCAGGGTCCGGGCGTTTTTATGACCTTTTGGATGTCTCCAACTTTAGCCGCGGATAAAGATGAAAGAAGAAATAAAATACAGATGCCTATGATTGCCTTTTTCATGAAAACCTCCTTTACATGCTTTTATCTTCCTCTAATTATAAAAAAAAGAAAAACCTTTAGCAAAAATTTTTGATTTATTTTTTTAAGTAAGCGCTTCGGTTTGACAGTCAAGCTTTAAATAATATATGGTTAAAAAAATCAACCCGATATGAAAGGAGAAGGGAATGGATACCAGTCGTAGGGATTTTCTAAAAAGCATTGGCCTGGGCATCGGAAGTTTGAGCGTTTTTGGCTTAGCCGCAAAAAACGCCCAAGCTGAGCTCATGAAAAAACTATCCAAAATAAAAAATTCATCTCCGGCCGACGTAGCCCAAGATGAAGATTTCTGGTTCTACGTTCAGCAAGCATTTGATTGTGACCGAAGCATCATTAATCTTAACAACGGAGGAGTTCACCCAGCCCCAAAAATTGTCATGGATGCCGTACATAGATATCTGGATTTTGCAAACGGCGCTCCTGTCTATAATTCATGGCAAGTCCTTCGGCCAAGAAAAGAGCTAATAAGAAAAAAGCTGGCCGATACTTTTGGCTGCTCGCCTGAAGAGATCGCTATCACCCGGAATGTGACTGAAGCCATGCAGATAGGTCTCCTCGGGATAGATCTTGAACCGGGCGATGAAGTGCTGACGACAACCCATGACTATCCTTCCATGAAATACGCACTCTTACAGAGAGAAAAGAGGGAAGGAGTTAAAGTCAAGATGTTTNCTTTTCGCTATCCTCCCAAAAATATAAAAGAACTTGCTGATGCATTTAAGAAAAACATAACCCCCAAGACCAGGCTCATTGAAGTCTGTCACATCACCAATTTGACAGGTCAGATCTTTCCGATTAGAGAAATCTGTCAGATGGCAAGAAAGCGAGGAATAGAGGTGGTGGTAGACGGAGCTCATGCTTTTGGACACTTCGAGTTCAAACAGAAAGACCTTGACTGCGATATCTACGGTGCCAACCTCCACAAATGGATGATGGCTCCTATAGGTACAGGTTTTCTATACGTGAAAAAAGAAAAAATCAAGAAGATATGGCCCCTTTTCCCTGCTCTTAATCCTCAAGGTGATGACATCAGAAAATTTGAACACATCGGAACTCATCCTGATTACTTGGAGCTTGCCATAGGTGAAGCCCTGGCCTTCCATCATGGGATTGGTGATAAAAGAAAAGAAGAGAGAATGCGCTATCTGAGGAATTACTGGGCAAAAGCTCTTGAAAAGCTTCCCGGAGTAAAAATTCTAACATCCTATGACCCAGAACAGTCTTGTGGTATTGGGACTTTTACAGTTGATAACATGGATCTGGCTAAATTGGTTCAGGTTCTGTTCAAGAAACATAAAATCTACATCATCACAGTCGGAGTTCCCTCTTTTGATTTGGATGGTGAAAAGATTACCGGAATACGTGTAACGCCAAGCATCTATACTACCCTTCGCGAATTGGATATCTTTATAGAAGCAGTTTCCTACTACGTAAAACACGGGCTTCCAAGCTAAAAAAGAGTATGTCTTACGTGGAATGTAGATACTGGGCAGAGACCTGTATCTTTACCTGAGACCGAGTATTTTTACTTGAGATAATGATATTTAGCAGGTATGAAGATAATTACCAGCGAGAAATATATTTAAGGGGAAAGCCTGGAGATGAGGTTTAACTTAAAGAAGGATCTTGCTTTGATCCGGAAGGAATTTCCTATCCTGGAACGATGTGTTTATCTCATCAGCAATTCATTGGGAGCCGTTCCCGCGAAAGCGCTGGAGAATCTACGGAAATTCTATAAGATGTGGGCAGAAGAAGGCGTAAGTGCCTGGCAGAAAGAATGGTGGGACCTTTCGCGAGAAGTGGGAAATCAGGTGGCTTACTTTCTTGGAGCAGCTGAAGACGAAGTGACAATGATACCAAATGCCACCCACTGCCACTGGGTAGCTCTATCGACAAAATTTCTTGCCCAAGACGAGAGAAGAAAAAAGGTTGTCATGACGGACCATGACTTTCCTTCTGTGATCTACGCCGTTTCAAAAATCTCAGACTTTAGGGGATGGAAGCTTGAGATTGTGAAAAGCAACGGCAATCCAGGAATTGACGTCGAGGATATTTTAAAACGAGTAGACGAAGAGACCCTGTTTGTTGCCACCTCTCATGTCTATTATAAATCAGCTTATATCCAGGACATAAAAAGGATTTCTGCCAGGGCACGAGACGTAGGCGCCCTGACTCTTATCGATGGCTATCATGCGCCGGGCATCATTCCCGTGGATGTTAAACAACTCGAAGCAGACTTTTATATAGGAGGCTGTCTTAAGTGGCTTTGCGGAGGACCGGGAAATGCCTTCCTGTATGTCAGGCCAGAACTTTCAGAAAATCTGCAACCTCAGTTGACTGGCTGGTTTGCTCACAGGGAGCCTTTTCTTTTTGCTCAGGAGATGGAGTATGCTAGGGGAGGACAAAAGTTTATGTCTGGCACTCCACCAGTACCCTGTCTTTACACTGCAAGGGCAGGCCTGGACATCCTGGAAAAGATAGGAATTCCTGATATAAGGGATAAATCGCTCTCCCTTACTGAGTTGATTATAAAAAAAGCCAAGGAAAGAGGATATCGCCTTTTCACACCTGAAGAGAATAATCTCAGGGGAGGATCTGTCTCAATCTGCTTGCCCCATGCTTTTCCCGTCAAGCAGGCTTTAGAGAAGCGAAGCGTTAAAGTTGATTTCAGGAAAGGGGATGATGAAGAACCAGATGTTATAAGAATAGGACCTCATTTTTACACTAAAGATGAAGAAATCGATATTTTATTCAGAGAGATCGATGCTATTTATGCTTCAGGGGAATTCAAGAAATTTCCAACGGAAATAAAACAAGTGACTTGATTCAAACGTAATATGAAAAAAATATCACGGCGGAATTTTTTGGAGGATTCATTGTTTCTAATGAGTTCTGCTCTTTTTCTGCCTTCCAGTTCAACCGGCTTGAGAGGGGAGGCTTTTTTGGACAGTAAGGAGAACCCGAAAGAATACCCCTCTTATCTCGAGCTAGAAAAGAAAGGGACCCTTTCTGAGCGCAAAGATAAACTATACTCAATATATGAAAACTGCCATCTTTGTCCCAGAGATTGTCGCGTCAACAGGATGGAAGGCCAGGTAGGAAGGTGCCAGGCTACCTCGACGGTAAAGATTTCAAGCGCTGCTCCCAATTTTACTGAAGAATCTCCTCTGGTAGGGAAAAGCGGATCTGGCGCCATATTCTTTTCCAACTGCGGATTAAGGAGTGTTTACAGCCAGAATTATAAGATTAGCATCGAAGGGAAGGGGGTAGAAATATCAGACCAAAGATTGGCCAAAGAGATGATAAAACTCCAAAAAAAAGGATGCCATAATATAAATCTTGTCACTCCTACTCACTACGTGCCCAACATTGTTAGCGCCATCCAGAAAGCCATTTCTCTGGGTCTGAGAATTCCTGCAGTCTATAATACACATGGGTATGAGAGGCTTGAAACTTTACAGCTTCTGGACGGCATAATTGATATCTATGTACCTGAGTGCAAATACATGGATTCTGAGCAGGCCGGGAAATACTCAGCCGAGGCTTACAATTATCCTCACCATGCCAAGCTTGCCCTAAAAGAGATGTACCGGCAGGTAGGGGACCTAAAGTTAGATTCGAGAGGAATTGCCATAAGAGGACTGATGGTAAGGCATCTAATCCTTCCCAACAGAATAGCTGGAACAGAGAAATTTTTAAAATTTGTTGCCGAGAACCTGTCCAAAACCACCTACATCAATATTATGGACCAGTATAAGCCTGCATACAAAGCACTGGAGTATCCTAAAATCGCACGAGGTATCAAGAGAAGCGAGTATGCTGAAGCCATAAAATGGGCCAAGAAATATGGCCTTACTCGTGTAGCGAGATAGGTTAAGAGGTAATAGAAAAAACCTGAAATTCACCCAAGGATTTATGTTCGGGGGGTGTCTAAAATATATAAAAAAGGGGACAGGCTACTTTTTCTTTATGAACTATCCATGAGTAAGGACAGTCCTCTTCTTGCCAGAAAAAGTAGCCTGTCCCCTTTTTTTAACCTTTTTTTTACAGAAAAAAGGATGCTTACAAACATGTTGATTTAGTTCGAAATTTACCTTAAATTAATCATTGGTAGATATTTATGCTTAGAAGATTATTTCAATGAAAACGCGCAAAATTCTTCTCTATACTTTCATTTCATTTAGCATCTTTGTCCACGGAATTCATGCTGAAATAGACTACAGATGGAAGGATGTTTACATAGGCGCTTTGGAGGCGAAGGCCTGGGGTGGCCTTGTCCTCGCTCCGAATCAAGAGAGCGTATTTGCTTTTCGAATCCAAATTGAAAAAGAAAATGAAGTTGCCGATGGAAATGACATTTTCTATCTCATCTCTGAAGTTGGCCCTCACTCTCCCGATTGTACGTACGCAAGGATAAAGCTGGATTTGAGCCTTCCTTTTAATAGGGGAAATGAAACTCCAATTCTTATAAAACCTCCTTCAAAATCAGATACATTAGTTTTAGAGTGGTCGCGCCAGGATGAGCGAACAGTAATAGGAAGGATAACGACTCCCCAAAATATAAAGATTAATCTTGTTCATTATTTTCCCTGGAACTATGAAGGGACATATCTCATTCTTCCTGACGGACAAATAAAAGGAGAGAGTTCAGGTTCAAGTAAATTTCATTATTTGATCTGGACAGATGTACAAGGAGATCTAATCACAGATTCTCCTGGTGATGAGTTGGTTTTTTCTTTCTCTATGGAAAAGAAAAGAGCTTTATATTTTGTGGCGACAGTAGGGGAGGAAGAAACGATTTTGAGCGACCGTATCTATCGCTATAAAAACATAAGGGCAATAGATTCCATGTTGGAGGAGGAAAAAAACAGATATAGAGGTAAAAGAGTAAGAGTAGAGGGGCTCTATGAGGGTACAGCAAGAGCAATAACAAATAATCTATTCTGGATGATGCTCTATCAACCTGGCAAACACCGACTTTACACACCAGGAGGACGCGGATGGATTTTTACAACCCCCGACGGAAACCCTGGTCATTGGACGATATTCGAATGGGATTCATTCTTCAACGCTTTAGAGGCAGCTGTGGAAAGTTCTAAGCATGCCAAGGACATCCTAAAGGCTGTCCTGGAAACCCAGTACCCTAACGGCAATATCCCAAACTGGAGAAGCCGGTTTGGTGGGACACCTGACAGGTCTCATCCGCCAATAGGTTCTTATGTTGTCTTAAAATTATTCCAGAGGTTGGGAGATTTGGACTTGCTGAGATATGCTTATCCTTATCTTGTAAGATGGCATTCTTTCTGGAAACAGGAAGAAGACAATGCAAAGGTGCGACGGGACGGAAACAGAGATGGTCTCCTTGAATGGGGAACAGATACAGAGTTTTTGCCTCAAAGTGTTCCCCCCTGGGAAGAAAATATTGAAGGAAAAAGGCGAGCCGTACGAGAGTCAGGGCAGGATGATTTGCCGAATTGGGATGATGCTCCATTTAGTCAGGACACGGGAACATTAATCATGAACTGCATCGACTTAAACAGCCTCTATGCTCTCGATGCTTGGTGCCTGGCTGAAATTGCCAATATCCTTGATAAAAGGGACGATTATAACAATTTCTTCTCTGAATATGAGATCATGAAGGAGCTTATAAACGAGCACCTTTGGGATGAGAGAGAAGGATTCTATTTTGATCGCTACTGGGATGGCAGATTCTCAGCAAGAAAAGCAGCCTCGAATTTTTATCCTCTGCTTGCAGGGATTCCAGATAGAACAAGGGCTTTGCGAATGCTCAAACACCTACTCAATCCTGAAGAGTTCTGGGGAGATTTCGCAATACCTACGATCTCCCGTGATGATCCCTCTTACAAAGACCAACAGCGCTGGAGAGGAGCAATCTGGCCTCCGACCAATTATTTAATTTATCAAGGTTTAAAGGCATATCATTTTGATGCCATAGCTTCTGAACTAGCCAAAAAAAGCTCTGACTTGTTCCTCCGGACCTGGGATAATTTTCAGCTTTGTCCGGAAAATTTTGATTCAAGAACAGGAGAGGCAGGAGGACAAAGGTATCAGGGTTGGGGTTCTCTTTTTGCTTTAATTGCCCTTGAAGAGTACTTAGATTTTACTCCCTGGGAAGGATTCAGGTTTGGGATGATTGATGCTGAAGAGAGAGGAAAGCTTTCCAGAATTTTCATCCAGGATCGCCACTATGACGTGGAAGTTTCATCTTCTGGTATCAAGCTTAAAGAAGAAGGCAAAGAAATTTTGAGGGCGAAGGGAAGCGCCGTTTTTCGCCACTTTCTTTATTCTGAAAATGAAATCTCGTTTGAACTGATAACGTTAGAGAGAAGAGAGATAAAAGTTCAATTTCTTACCAAGGGAAGATATGAACTTTTAATAGATGACGAAACAAAAAAGGTGTTTAAAGGGAGCTCAGTCAAGTTTAGAGTTCCTGAAGGCGAACATTCTGTTTTAATTCTTCTTATAGAAAAACAGGATTAATATAAATAGCCCCTTATCCGTTCTATTTTGCCCCATCCAAATAGGCTCTTTTCAGCGTATCACCTCTAACTCCCTGCCTTAGAGCCTCGAGAGCTAAAATCTCATCAGGAGGGATATTGCCAAGGTTCACGTTAATCCCCAGACGAAGGATCAAAGCCTGCTGCTGATTTTTCAGGGGAGCTTCCCACATTAAGCAAGTAGTGTCTTTGACTCCAGCAATGATGTTATCGACTTCATCGTGCTTGATCTCTCCATCCTTATCAAATATTCCTACGGCTTTCCCTGCCTCCCGTGCTTCGATAATAACCATAAAAGCCCCATTTTCCATATCTTCTCCTATCAACTGGTGAACAAGAGAAACGGGAAGAGCTTCTTTTGGATCTTTTTTTCCCACTTCAGTAATGACTTTGAAACCCTTATCTAAAGATCTTTTTATGGCATCCTGTCTTGTTTTTCTATCTATCTCGATGGTTCCATCAGAGACTTCAATCGCAGAAAATCCAAGCTCTTTGGCTAATTTCAAGTATTTGTCAAAGACATTTTGCCATATAGCTATCTCCAGAAAAGTGCCTCCTGGCATGATATCTATATCAGAAGAGGTGATCATCTCATTCTTTTTGGTCAAAAGATCCTTATCATAGAAGGCAGAGGTCCCGAAGGTAAGCTTAATGATATCGATGTAGTCGCTCCCAACCTGAATCAAATCTTCGAGGCGATGAAGGCCCATTCCTTTGTCAATAACCATAGTAACGCCCGTTTCTCTAGTTTTGGCTGTTCTCCCTTCCACGGGCATCCTGATAATATCTTCCCAAGCTTTGCTCATCTTTTTCTCCTTTTTAATATTTGTGGTCAGTAGTTTTTCCAGGGTCAGACTTTTTATTTGGGGTCAGGCCTTGCCACCGGGAAGAGAAATTTTTCTGTCCTTATTTATCTGGACATCCTCATGATAAGGCCTGACCCCACTCACAAAAGGTCTCCCCAGCAATCATTTGGATTTGAGAGAACAGAAGCAATTTTGGTGATTGTCTTGTGATGGACGACCTGGCTTACATATTTTAGCCTCCTGAGAGCCATCTGTTTCTCATCAAATCCTAAAATTGGAATTTTATCGTAGAGAATCACATTCTCTGCTATTTTCTGGGAGACGTTATCAAACAGGGCTTTTGCAGCTTTTCTCTTATCCTCTATGAGATTCATGAGAAAACCTTTTCGCCCTTCTTCAATCCGAGGAAACAATATTACGACAGACTTGGGAGTTTTTAGTTCTTCAAAGTCAGTTTTGTGGGTTGAGAGATCAAGGGCGATCTTTTTCTGCCACTCCTCACCAGCTTCTTGAGTTTCAATTTTCGGCAAGAACTGAGGAAAATTATACATCAAGGTACCCAATCTCACGTTATCAATAAGTGAACCCATGAACCAGGATACTGCATCCTTTTCAATCCGGAAATGAACGGTTTCTGTGGAAAAGAGCTTGAGCCCTTTAGCTAGGCCACTGAGAAGATAGACGGTCTTTCCGCTTCCAGCACCTCCTATAACGACAAACATTTGATCATTCTTTTCTTGGTAGAGAGCGCAGGCATGAAAGTTATAAATCCGGTATTTTCTTTCCAGTAAATAGAGAGCATATCTATAAAGGAACCCCTGGTTTCCCCACAGACTAAACCTTAAGTCCGAAGCTTCTCGAGTGAGCTTAAGAAAGGGCCCTTTAAATCTGGCTTTTTCTCCAGAAAACTCAACAGAAGGATCCTCCACGGATTCTTCAATCGAGATATATCCATCAAGGCCTGTTGAGTACGGTATGCTCTCAACATCTTTAAAATCTGTAAGAAGCGACTTGACTTCTGTCTTAATTGGAAACTGAAAAAGGAGTTCCTCTCTATTAGATTCAATCCCGATTTTTGCCTTTAGTATCTTTATCCCTGCCTTGTACACGACTTTTTCCTCGTTCATTCTTTATAGCTATATAATACAAAATAAAATTTAACTCTACAATAATTTGATGCGACAGGAATGAAAATAGAGTGCTGGCTGTTGGAGGGAAATAAGCAAAGGGGAAAAGGAGGATTAGATCCTGCCCAGCCAGCCTAGCAGGGTCATTAAGTTTAGTCGATAAAAATGAGAAAAAATGGAGAAAACATTGTTTATTTGACAGCGGTGTGGATGGCAGAAGCACCGAGGAAAAGGAGACGATGAGTAACCCGGGCAAATCCTGCCTCATGGAGTACCGAGGAAAATTCCTCGGGAGGGAAAAAACGGGGAATCGTATAGGCAAGATATCTGTAAGCGGATCTGGAGCCTGAGAGAAAAAATCCCAATTGTTTTACCGTCAGATTTATATAGAGATGAAAAAGCTTCTGTATAATTCTCATAGAAGGCTGACTTGTTTCAAGGTTTACAAAATATCCTCCCGGCTTAAGCACACGATGAAACTCTCTTAGATGATCTAATAGCTCAGGTTTATTAGGGTATAAGTTTCTGGTAGCAAAAGATATGGTCACCAAGTTGAATGTCATATCAACAAAGGGCAAACGGCCTGACTCAGCAAGGACAAAAGAGAGGTTTGGAATTTCTCTTTTCATTAGCGCTCTAGTTATCATCGGATGGCAGAAATCAACAGAAATAATCTTTACCTTTTCATCCGCCATTCGTGAAAGATTAAGGGCCATTTCTCCAGTGCCGCTGCACACATCCAGCCATAGAAAGCCCTTGGCTTTAATCGCTTCCCGNGCTGCTTTTCTCCGCCAAAGAATATCTAGCCCAAGCGTCAGGATATGATTAACAAGCTCATAAGTTTCTGCAACCTCAGAAAATATTTTTTGAACGCCTTTTCTCATCCGTTACTCTCTAAATTTTCCTTAGAGATTCAACCAGAAGTTTATTCATTGAGATTATAATTAAGGTGGGTTTGATAAATCAAACCCCTACAAAATATTAATCACACCTCTGCAAAATATAAACCATGCCCAAGCAAATAATATTTCACGTCAATTCTTTTTTTCCGGCTTTATAGATTATAAGCCAAAAATATCAATAGGTGGGCTTGATGAATCAAGCGCCTACAGGAAGCATCCACAAAACCTTTGTCCTGAACATAGCAACCAGTTATCACGGAAATGGAGATGCTTACTCCCCTAGAATATTTGTAGACCGTCATGTTTTTTTTTGTTAGAATACGTTGCCTGTTGAAACGGGGAAGGTCGGTAATAATATACTTTTATTGAAAGGAGGGACATGAAAATCAAAAAAAATCGTTTATTAATTTGTTTGTTTGTGGCCATTTTCTTTTTCACAGCAACTTCCTCAGCCCGGGTTACTCCTACCTATGCTATTGTTAACTGCAAGATTATTCCTGTTATTGGTTCACATATCGAGAAAGGAATCATCATCATCCGCGATGGACTTATCGAATCCTTAGGACCTCAAGGAAAAATTTCAATTCCAGAAGATGCTGAGATAATCAAAGCTGATGGGCTGTTCGCCTATCCGGGCTTGATTGATGCTCATACAAATCTCTTTCTCGAGCTTCCTAAGGAAGAGCCAAGAAGACCAGGCGCTGCGAGAACAACGGCCACTGACCCCAGGCAAAAGGAGAAAGCCCAGAATCCTGATTTAATGGCTGCTAAGCTTTTAAAACCCAAAAAAGCCGCTGTGTCAAACCTGCACAAAATCGGAATCACAACAGTCCTGGCTGCACCTGAAAGAGGCATCTATGCTGGCCAAAGCGTTCTCTTGAATGTTAACGGAGAAAAAGCGGAACCGATGGTTATCAAAAGTCCTGTTGCTCTCCATGTGAATTTTGTTACCGGGCGCGGCACCTACCCCTCCAGCTTGATGGGAACTATGGCATTTCTCAGACAGTCTTTTCTGGATACTGCTCATTACTTTTCCCACAAATCTCAATTTACAAAATCATCTCGAGGCCTTAAACGACCTGAATATAATCCTTTCTTAGAAGCTCTTACACCCTATGTAGTTAAAAAAAGCCCTGTCTTTTTTAATTGTGCCAACTTGGAAGACATCAAGCGTGCTCTTGGGCTTATCAAAGAATTCAAGCTTAACGGCTTTCTCACGGGGGCAAATGAAGCCTGGAGGGTAGCTGACCTGCTTATCAAGAATGCCAAAGTTCCACTTCTTGTGTCCCTCAATTTCAAGCCTCCATCGACAAGCATTTATGTCAATCAAGGTGAAGAGCTAAAGAAAAAAGCAGAAGAGGAAATCTATCCTGCAAATGCTGCGAATCTCAACAAAAAAAGATTAACGTTTGCGCTTACCTCCCTGGGACTAAAAAAATCTTCAGATATTCCAAAAAACGTTCAAAAAGCCATTAAAGCAGGCTTACCTAAGCAAGAAGCTCTCAAGGCTATGACCATCATCCCCGCAAAATTCTTGGGAGTGAGCAATTTTCTGGGGAGCCTTGAACCGGGAAAAATTGCCAACGTAATTCTTACTTCTGGCGAAATCTTCGGTGAAAAGACCAACGTGGAAAGGGTTTTTGTCGATGGTATATCCTTTGAAATCAAAAAGCCACCCAAGGGGGCGAAACCTACAACGGTGAATATCGCTGGAAAATGGAGCTTGAAAGTCTCAGGTCCTATGGGCGAGATTGAATCGACCATGGAACTCGAACAAGATGGAAACCAAATCTCCGGAAGCATTTCATCGAGTATGGGCAGGTGGGAAATAAGAGACGGAATTTTGAGCGGAAACGAACTCGCTTTAAGCATATCAGCTACAATGATGGGACAGACGATGGATTTGTCTTTCAGCGGCACCACCGAAAAGGACTCTATAGAAGGTACAATTACTTTCATGGAATGGAGTATGGAGCTGACAGCAACAAGAATCCCTGACGGGGAATTTTAAAGGAGAAACAGCCATGAAGAGAAAAACTATTGGTATCATTTTAGGCCTGAGTCTGGTGTTTTTTTCAAGCTTTTCCTTCGGACAAGATCTGCTGATAAAGAACAGTACCATACTGACGGTTACAAAAGGGATAATACCAAAAGGAGACATTCTCATAATCAAAGGCATCATAAAGCAGATTGGAGAGAACATAAAAGCGCCTAAAGGAGTAAAGATTATAGATGCGTCAGGGAAATATGTTATTCCAGGGATAATCGATTCTCACACTCATATAGCCCTCACTGGAACAAATGAAAGTGCGGAAGCGATAACCGCTGAAGTCAAAATGCGGGATGTTCTCAATGCTGAAGACCATTCCATCTATACTGCGATTACTGGTGGAGTTACTATGGTTCATACCATGCACGGCAGCGGCAATCCGATAGGAGGCGAGAACGTCGTCATCAAGACTAAATGGGGAAAGACATCAGAAGAGATGATCGTTCATAGTGCGTACAGGACCTTGAAATTCGCCCTCGGTGAAAACCCCAAGAGGTCTAATTCTCCCACCGTAGGAACACCACGCTATCCACAATCCCGCATGGGAGTGAATGCCATTATCCGCCGTGAGTTTCTAAAAGCGAAAAATTATATGGAACAGTGGGACCGGTACTTAAAGGCAAAAAAATCCAAAAAAACTACAAAGAATCTAATCTTACCCCGAAAAGACTTAAGGATGGAGCAACTAGCAGACATGCTTCGCGGCAAGATGGTGGCTCGTTGTCACAGTTATAGAGCTGATGAAACCCTGGAATTCATTAACCTTTCTAAAGAATTTGGATTTAAGATTGCCTGTTTCGAACATGCATCTGAAGCGTTCAAAATAGCCAGAGAACTCGCTGAAGAGAAAATCGGCATCTCAGTCTTTCTTGATAACTGGGCCTATAAAGTCGAAGCTTCAGAAGGGATCGCTTACAGTGCTGCCTACTGCACCAAAAAAGGAGTCCTTGTCTCCATAAATTCTGACAGCAACGAGAGAATCCGCCGCTTGTTCAACGATGCGGCAAAAGCTATGAAGTATGGCGGCCTCTCTGAGGAGGAAGCCCTGAAGCTCATTACAATCAATCCAGCCATCCAGCTTGGCGTCGACAAGATTGTTGGGAGCCTTGAAGTCGGAAAACATGGAGATATTGCCATCTTTAACGAACACCCTCTGAGCGCCTATACCCTTTGTGAAAAGACAATTATCGAGGGGGAAGTCTATTTCGATCGTGCTCAGTATCTAAAAGAGAGAGAAGAAATGGAGAAAAAAAAGAAAGAAGAAGCGAAAAAGAAAGAGAAAAAGGGAGGGACAAGATGACCAAGAGAACATTCGTCTTCGCAATAATTCTCATCAGCTGTGTTTCCTTCTGCTTGACTCAAGAAAAAAGTCCTGGCGTTATCGCAATAAAAGGCGCGAACATTATTCCTGTTGTAGGTGAGGATATTACTGAAGGAACAATTCTTGTAAAAGACGGATTAATCGTAGCTGTGGGAAAGAACATCGCTATTCCTGCGGGTGCAAAAATAATCGATGCCAAGGGCCTTTTTGCCTATCCAGGCATGATCGATGGCTCATGTTATCTAGGCCTCCAAGAAATAGGCTCTATAAGGGCAACCGTAGATTACAGAGAAACAGGTAGATTCAACCCCCAGGCAAAAACCGTGGAAGCTCTACGACCTGACTCTATGCATATTCCTATCTCAAGGTCAAACGGGATAACCGCAGCCCTTGTAGCTCCTTCTGGCGGGCTAATTTCAGGTCATAGTGGTTTGATCAGGCTGGTAGGCTGGACTCCTGAAGAAATGATAATAAAAAGCTCAGTCGCCATGCATATCCAATTTCCACGCTTGCCTCGGTTAAGGAGGAGAAGAGAAGCCCAGCCTCGAGAGCAGGCTTCCAAACAGATAACAGAATTGAAGGATATCCTGAAACAGGCTCGCTATTATCAAAAAAGAAAAGACGCAGCCAAAAAAAACTTGGGGCTCCATTTGCCCGAGTTTAATGAAAAATTAGAATTTCTTATTCCTGTGGTTAACGGCAAACTTCCTGTTATGATTTCTGTTCACGCTGAAAACGACATCAAAGCAGCCATCAAGTTCGTCAAAGATGAAAAACTCAAAGCTATATTCTATGGTGTCACTGAAGGATGGAAGATTGCTAAGGATATAAAAAAATCAGGCATTCCGGTTATTTTTGGCTCTCTTAATTCAGTGCCTCCCAAATGGGAAGACGGCTATGATGCTTTTTACAGGAATCCTGGTGTACTAGCAAAAGCTGGCGTCAAATTTGCTTTTTCCTCAGGGAGTGCAAGCTTAGCCAAGGATTTACCCTATCATGCAGCAAAAGCCGCCGCCTTTGGCCTGGACAAAAAAGAAGCTCTCAAGGGAGTAACAATCTATCCTGCCCAGATACTTGGCGTGGATAAGATGATGGGGAGCCTGGAGAAGGGAAAAATAGCCAACATTGTCCTTGCGGACGGAGACATACTGGAATTAAGAACCAACATAAAGCATGTTTTTATTGACGGAAAGGATGTCGGTACATCCAGCATATACACTGAGCTTCTTGAAAAATTCAAGAAAAGATAGGAAAAAGGAGTGAAGTCTCATCTCAAGTTCTAAAAAGCGTAGCTTTCTTTATATTATATTTTTCTTGACAGTGTTTTCTTTCTTTAATATTAGATATCATCAAAAGGAGGAGATATCATGAAAAACAAAATTTTCCGTTTCAGTATTCTTATATTATTGGGCGTGTTCTTTTTGACCGGGCTAAATTTTTCGGCTCAAAAAGGAAAACTCCTCAACTATGACGTAGTGATAAAGAATGCAAGTGTGTTCGATGGATCTTTGAAACCTGCATTTAAGGCGGATGTAGCTGTTAAAGATGGCATGATTGTTAAGGTTGAAAAGTCGATCAAAGGCTCAGCAGCTAAAGTGATAAACGGCAAAGGACTTTATGTTACTCCTGGTTTCATCGACCTTCATACACACGTCGATAGAGGAATGTATTTTGCGGAGAACAGGGCCTGTCTCAATTACTTAAAGCAAGGAGTGACAACAATTATAGTCGGCCAATGCGGTTCCAGCGCCTGGCCAATTTTCGAGAAAGCGGAAGATCTTATGAAGGTTTGGTCAGATGAAGGAATCGGACCCAACGCGGCTCTGCTTATCGGGCATGGAACAGTGCGGCAAATCGTGATGGGGATGGAAGAGAGAGAGCCAACTACAGATGAACTGGAAAAGATGAAAGCTCTCGTAAAGGAAGCCATGGAACAAGGTGCTTACGGTCTTTCTACTGGTTTAGTGTATCAGCCGGGCTCTTTCGGAAAAACAGATGAAGTCATTGAACTCGTAAAGGTCATCGCTCCTTACGGCGGTATATACCATACCCATATCCGGAATGAGAAGGATAAGCTCCTTGAAGCGATAAGAGAAGCAATTGAAATTTCAGATAAATCAGGTGCGCCAGTCCATATATCGCATTTTAAGGTTATGGAAAAGAGGAATTGGGGACTTGTCAAAGAGGCCTGCGCCATCATAGAAGAAGCCCAGGCAAAGGGAATAAAGGTCACCGCTGACCAGTATCCTTATCGATTCTCAAACGGCTATCCATACATGAGTCCGATTCCGAGATCAGCCTGGCTGGGGATTGAAGAAACAGAAGGCATGGAAAGAGTAGAGACCGAAAGGTTAACATCAGAGGATATTGAAGCGATTTTTGACCGCCTTAGAGATTCCCAGTTGATTGAACTCTATAAAAAAGTCACCCCTTACTATCCTCTCTCCGAACGCCATCTGCAGTTTGTCAACGAAATTCCCAGAGATAGGCTTGTAAGGCTTGTTTCCAGAAGTTTAATCAGATCCGGAAATTTCAGAGGACCAGGTAATACCAGAGAAAGGAGTATGTTTTTAGCAAGGATGGCAAAGCCAGAAGAGGCTCAGAAGATCAGAGAGAAGATAAGAGAGTATATAGATAATATTGCGGGCCCGGAAAATTTTATTGTTGGCATCTGTGTCGAGAAAAACCTTGAAGGTGCGTCTTTAAAACAAGTTGCGGCTATGAAACGAAAATCCGTAGAAGATACAGCTATAGAGCTCGAACTTATGGGAGCCAGGTGTGTTCCTCTCCGAATGGGCGAAGAAGATGTCGAGTATATCATGAAAAAGGACTACGTAGGCACAGGAAGTGATGGGACTGCTCCGCCTTATGGCATAGGACTCATGCATATCCGCTCTTATTCTACGTTTCTCCATAAAATTAAAAAATATGCCCTTAAGCGAAAAACTGTCCCCATTCCTCATGTCATTCGATCTCAAACATCTCTTCCAGCTAAAATCATGAACTGGGACGACAGAGGTTGGATAAAGAATGGATACAAAGCTGACATAGTTGTCCTTGATCTGAATAACATAAAGATAAGGACCTCTATTTCTAATCCTCATGCCTACAGCGAGGGAGTTAAATACCTGCTGATCAACGGTGAACTTGTTCTGGATGGAGGAAAATGGACAGGAAAGCTTCCCGGCAAGGTAATCAAGCTGAAAAAGCAATAAGTCAGAGGATATAACACTTAATTAGAAGCGGATTTGACAAATCAAATTGTGATAATAAGCGCGGGCTTGATTTATTGTAGGGGTTTGATGAATCAAACCCACTTGATTTATTTGTAGGGGCCGGATTTATTGCAGGAGCATGATTTATTGCAGGGGTTTGATTCATCAAACCCACATTTCTTAATAAAAAGACCTTATGAATAAAATTCCTGCATTTCTCAAAAAAAAACACCGATCAAAGGTACCTATCTAATTACAGACAACTTTCTTGCCAGCATAGATCTTTTTAACTGGTAAAAAACAGAAATAACGGCTCCAAGCACTGCAATAAGAATAAAAGGCGAATTTATTCCAAATCTATCCGAGAGAAATCCGGCTACAAGGACCACTATTGCGCCCGTGACCATCTGAACATTGGCAGCAAGGCTAAAAGCCTTGGCCTGATTTTCGGGCGAAACGCCAGCTCCAACAAAGGATAGAAAACTCGGATAGATAAGAAAAAGGAAAGCCCCAAAAAAGAATAAACTCACCAGAACCAGCTCTTTCACAGGAGCTATCCCCAGTACAAAAAGAAACAAAGTGGCACCGATAAATGCAGAAAAAGAAATTTTCAACCGGCCTAAATGCCGGCTTAATAATCCGAAGAGATAGGTCATGACTGTTCCGACTCCGATCCACAAGGCAAGATAAAGACCGGTTTGTCCCAAAGGAATCTGAAATCTATGGTTGAGCAGGGATGGAGCATAAAAAACAGTCGTTCCCCAGCAAGCTCCTCCAAAAACAAATCCAGGAATATAGATCTTAATATTCTTCAGTGTTTCCATCCATGATGAAAAGTCAGGCTTGGAAACTCTCTCTCCCCGTGTAGAAGTCTTTCTTACAGCTAAGAAGCTTATCGAGCCGAGAAAAAAGGCCACGCCAGCCCAAACGAAGAGCGGCACTCTCCAGTTAAAGTTCTGGGCAAGATAGCCAGAAGATATGAAGGCAAAAAAGACTCCAAGATTTCCTGACCCACTTTGGATGCCCATGGCAAAATCAATTCCCTGGCTCGGATAAGTTTTTGAAACCCAAGCTAACCCCACGGAATGGTAAAAGCTGGTGAAAACTCTCATTATTAGATAGATGAAAAGAAGAGAAGCAAAAGTTGAAGATAATGTTAATAGGGAAAGCGTGAGGCAAATTCCTATATAGCTAACAAAGAGCATGAGCTTGTGTTCGACCTTGCCAGAGATATTAGCAATAATAATCTGGAAGAGAAAAGTAGCAAGGAGCCCCAGGTTCGACAGAATTCCGATGTGGAAATATTTTTTGATGATAAACTGTTGAGTGTAGAGAAGAGGAAAGATCATCGGGACTGTGACAGTCGCAGCATCATTGAGTGCGTGGAACAGAGAAGCAGAGAAAAGAACTTTATTTTTCATCCCTCATGAAAAAGAAGGATTTATACTAAACATCCCTCGGTTTGTCAATTTTAGTGTCTTTGATAAGTTATAATCTCCATTTCCTTTATTAGAAAAGGTTTTGGGAAATAGCCTGCTCCGCCTATTTCTGTTTATCTTTACATATAAAGATGAACTCATAAAATTTGTGTTGATTCCGTTTTATAAATTGAGTAATTTAGTGAAAACGACAGATAAATCATAAGGAGGCACGATGAGAGATAAGTTTTCGAGAAGGGACTTTCTTAAAACGGGAATTGGCATAGGAGCAGCCACGGTGCTCACATCAGGAAAAAATTTAGCTGCCCAAGAAAGAAAAAAAAGAAAAATGTGCGTAGTAGCCAGCGGAAATGGCTTAAGAGCCACAGAGAAAGCCATGAAACTTCTCAGGCAAGGAAAAGATCCATTGGATGCAGTTATATCCGGGGTTAACATTGTTGAAAGCGATCCCGATGATATGTCAGTAGGTTATGGAGGTCTTCCTAATGAGGAAGGCGTTGTCGAGCTTGATTCTTCAGTCATGCATGGCCCCACCCATAATGGCGGTGCAGTAGCCAGCCTTAGAAACATAAAGAATCCATCCAAAGTGGCCAAACTTGTCATGGAAAGAACTGACCATGCCCTTCTTGTCGGAAAAGGTGCCTTGAGATTCGCTAAGGCCCATGGTTTCAAGGAAGAAAACCTGCTCACAGACGGAGCTAGAGAGATCTGGCTTAAACGCAAGGAAATGCTCTCAGACAGAGATTACTGGTTTGCCCCCAAGACCGAGGAGCTTGAAAAAGAATTGGAATCCTATCTTAGCTCCTACGGGACTATAAACTGTTGTGCCATTGATGCATCTGGAAATCTTGCAGGTGTGACAACCACCAGCGGATTTTTCTTTAAAATACCAGGAAGGGTGGGGGATTCGCCGATTATAGGAGCGGGCCTTTACGTAGATAACGATATCGGAGCAGCAGGCTCGACAGGAAGAGGAGAAGCCAATATCCTTAACTGTGGAAGTTTCCAGGTGGTTAATTTCATGAGCAGAGGTTTTTCTCCAGAAGAAGCATGCCTCAAGTCCTTAGAAAGGATTGCCGAGAAATCAAAGCTTCTTCCTCATCTTTTAAACGAGAAAGGTCTTCCTCGATTTGGCCTCAACTTTTATGCCATCAATAAGAAGGGAGAATATGGAGGAGCTTCGATGTGGAGTGGCGATGAGGAAGAACGAAAATTTGCTGTCCACGACGGGAAGGAAAATAAACTGAGACCACTTGCTTATCTTTATAAAAGAGAGGGGTGAATTTCAGATAAAAGATGCTATCTCTTTTTTCTCCATCGACCTGATATCCAGACCCAGTGGCGACCTCTCTTTTCCCAATGGCCAGGAACCCAGGCAAAACCGCGACGTGCTTTTACCCAATGGCCAGGAACCCACATGTATTTTCCCCTGCCCCATTTCCAATGGCCCGCAATCCAGACATAATTGGGGCCGGGTTTAGCAACACGGATTTCCATTTTGAGCGGGGGAGGAGCAACTACAGGCCTGGAGACGACACACCCAGCCAGAAGAATCAAAACAAAACTTATGAGAGTTATCCAGGCAATTTTTTTCATTTTGCTCCCTCTAAAAGCATAAAAGAATTATTTCCTTATACTTCACCTATTAAACAATCTCTATAATAGAATTACCTCAATGTTCCTCTAAAATATTAGCTCTATAACCCTGTTCCATGAGTTTTTTAGCAATTTTTTCAGCTGATTTTACGCTACGCGCCTTGATTCTTACCCTGTAATAAGTACTAGAAGAAGTCTTTAGCTTCGAGATATAGACATTCCGATGGCCCTTCTGGAGCTTCTTTTTGAGGACTTTCGCGTTTTTCTTGCTGCTAAATGATCCAACCTGAACAGAAAATTTTTGCGAGGATTTCTTGGGAGAGTATTTCTTCAGTACCTTAATCTTAACAGGTGCAACTCCTGTAATATCCATGCCCAACTTCTTTGCGGCAGCATAAGATAAGTCGATGATTCTTCCTTTTACAAAAGGGCCACGATCGTTTATACGGACAACGGTTGATTTTCCATTATTTAAGTTTGTTACCTTGACATAAGTTCCGAACGGAAGTGTCTTATGCGCCGCTGTCAAAGCGTGCATATTATAGATCTCTTTATTTGAAGTGAGCTTCCCATGGAAATCAGGTCCATACCAGGAAGCAAGACCTTTTTGGACATTCCCAGTACGGAAATAACTCTTCCCTGCACAAGAGGTTAAAAGGAATATTGTACATAGAACAGACAACAACCTCAGCTTTTTAGCTTGGATGTTGGACATGGTGAGTTCGTCCCTATAGCAGACAAGCTTTGTTCTTTAATACTCCATGCAATGACATAATATCAAAGTTCTTTCAATTTTCCTTGAAAACAACCTGAAGTTTTGCGCTTATTCAATTCTCTCGCCTTAAAATTAACCACATTCCTGCATATTATGTCAAATCTACTGTCATATCTCTGGATATTAGTTTTCTTTTCTAATAGAATAAATTCTCGTGAAGGATACAACTCATCTCATAAGGAAAATTTCGTTTCTCGATAATTTTTTCTGGAGATAGATGAAAAAGATACTCTTTTTTATTCCCGCTGCCTTATATTACACCTTTATATTCTATCTGTCTTCAAAGAGCTATGATATCAAGATTGATATTCTTTTCTTCGATAAAGTAATTCATCTTGTTGAATTTATGCTTCTGGGCCTCTTCCTTTCCTTTGGCTATTTCATGAGTTTAAAATCTTCCCTCAAAATGAAAGCCGTGTTAACTATTTGCACCGGAATTATTCTCGGAGGCCTAGACGAATTCCATCAATATTTTACTCCTCGCCGTTCCATTGAATTCTTCGACGTAATCGCAGATGCAATAGGAATATTCATAGGCCTCTTGTTATATTATTATTTTTCCCGGTCTATGAAAGTAAAGATTTTCGCTGAAAAATTGTCAAAATTATGACCATAAACTAGATTATNATGATACAGAGTCAAAAGGAAGGCTGACGAAGAAAAGGTCCTTTATTCTCCACCCGCAGTTGCAGGAGGAGTGAATATTCTCTGTCCAAGCTCCTGGTCAAGAATAAATAAGCCACTACGATCCTCACCTAGCAATCTAAGCCTTTGAACTATCTCATCAGCCGAAGACTCCTCCTCAACTTGCTCAGCCACAAACCACTGTAAAAAATTATTTGTGGCATGGTCAGCTTCAGCTATTGCAAGAGTAACCAGGTCGTTTATCAGCCCTGTTACTTTTTGTTCGTGCTGGTAGACTTGTTCGAAAGCTGCCAACGGCGAGTCCCATTCTGCTGATGGTGCCGAAATAGAAGTCAGTTTTACTCTGCCAGCTCTTTCATTGATGTAGTCATAAAATTTCATTGCATGGGCCAATTCCTCTTGAGCTTGCACTCGCATCCAATTGGAAAAACCTTTGAGGCTTACTGATTCGAAATAAGGAGCCATCGAAAGGTAAAGATAAGAAGAATAAAGCTCTGCATTTAACTGTTTGTTTAAAGCATCTTGGATTTTTGCTTTTATCATATTAATTACTCCTATTGTGGTCCCTTTTCCTTTTTTGAAATTTAATCAAGAAACCAAAAATCCTTGTTTATTACCTCACGTTCAAGAATCAAACGCCCGTATTTATAAATCTTTTTATATATTCTTATTCAGGCATCAGGAAAAACTACGGCCCTTGGGCTTTTCCTTCACATTTTTGAAGCAATCTTTACATATGCCCTTGAAGTAACCGTGTACTTCATCAATTCTGTGTCCGGACACTGTTCGTTTCTCTCCTTCCGCATAAGCGCACTTAACATCAATATCTATAATTTGGCCACATGCTTTACAGAGGAAATGGTGGTGGTATTTTGTATTAAAGTCATACCTAACTTCGGTTCCTGTGATAGTGACTCCAGATACAAGTCCTTTTTCCAGAAATTTATTTAGAGTGTTGTAAATAGTGGTTAAGGATAGGGTAGGAATATCCTTTAGGAGCTCTTCGTAGACCATTTCGACAGTAGGGTGGTTTTTCAAATTATTACTCAAGTATTCTAGAATCTTTAATCGCTGGAATGTAGGCTTTATGCCTTTTTCTTTAAGCAAAGCTTTTATCTTTTCAATATTTGTAATCATTTCTACCTTGTAACAATTATAATAACTGAAAATAGCTTTTTTAAGGGAAAACTACCCCAGGAATTTATACTTCAATCTAACTTTGATAATCTTTTTAAGGATATTTTTATAAGAAATATTCTTTATATCCTGATAAAGAACAAAAAGCAGAAATGAAGTTTTTTAAAATTTGTTTTTCAGATGAAATATAGAGAACGCTAGGAGCAATAAAGCAATTCTATCTTAGAGAAATTTTATTAATTTTTCTTTTAGAATTGAAAAAGCCTCTTTCGGAGTAGAGCAGTAGTGGAAAAGTTTAAGATCCTCTTCAGAAATTGTCTTGTATTTTAAAAGTTCCTCAAAGTTTATGATTTTTCGCCAGTATTCTTCCCCATAAAGGAGTATGATTAAATGATCTCGAGAAATCTTGCTTGTCTGAACTAGGGTGAGTGTCTCAAAAACCTCGTCCAGAGTGCCATAACCACCAGGGAAAGCAACCACAGCCTTTGCTCTGTACACCAGCCAAAATTTTCTCATGAAAAAGTAATGGAATATAAAAGCAAGTTCAGGAGATACGTAGCTATTTAGGTACTGTTCCTCAGGAAGGGAGATATTCATGCCTATAGATTTTCCTTCTGCTCGGCTCGCACCTCTGTTTGCAGCTTCCATTATGCCGGGCCCTCCCCCTGTGCAGATCACAAAATTTTTGCCCTTTTGTTTTAACTTTATTGCCCATTTGGCCAGGTTGTAAGAAAGTTCTTCTGCCTCCCAATAGTATTTTGTTAAAGGAAAGTTTTTCTCCTTAAACACAGCTCTTGAAGAACCAAGAAAAAGAATTGTATTGTTGACCTTCCATTCATTCAACCTCTTCAGAGGTTCCAAATACTCACTTAAAATCCTCAAAGTGCGGGCTTCACGAGATTCTAAGAATTGCGGATTTTTATAAGCTATTTTTGTGAAATCACTTTTTTTCATAATAACCTCTTTCTAAAACCGGAAGAAAATTCTATCTGAATTGCAAGATTAAAACAAGCCAGGATCAGACTTCGAAAACTTAATCATTTATTTCCTTTTTTCTTAAAAACCAGGCTTTCTGCTTTATATTTGAAATAGCAGAAATCATGATTTCTTTTTTATAATTGACCTCGAATTTTTTCTATGTGATAATTTTTATCGTTCTGGGGAACCTAAATAAAAGGTTGGGAGGGGGGAAAATGAAAATTACTAAAATAGCAAATGCCTTTTACTTAACCTGGATTATTCACGGATCGAGTTTGCCGCAGATGCGAGGCACAGGGTATGCGGCTGTGGTTCTCCACCGCAAATGCCCTGTAACGAAGCAGATGCGGTGAAATCGGCCCGCTCAAAGGGTAAATTATTCCGACATAAAATAAAAAGAAAAGCATTTGAGACCGATTGAATGTTCTGCTGGAAATAAAATCAGCGTAAAGAGCAGATATCAATGAAAATAAATATTGGTGTGGGCATATAAATCAGGTTAATTACTCCTAGCACCTTAGGCTAAATGTGTGCTGTTATGTGAAATCACTCCCTTTTTTTGGAGGACAATATGAAAGATCAATACCAATCAACAAAGCAACTCATGAATGAGTTAGAAGAATTGCGCCAAAAAAATGCTGAATTGGAGAAGTCAAAATTCAATTACATACAGGCGAAGGAGTCGCTGCAGGAAAAACAAGAAAGATATAAGGCATTTTTCGACCGCTCTTTTTATTGCGTGTTTATTCATGATCTTGAAGGTAGGTTCCTGGATGTGAACAAGACAGCTTTAAACTTGCTTAAATATACAAAAAAGGAGTTAACTTCCCTTAGTTTGTTCTCATTAATTGAACAAGACCAGCTGCCCGATGTCCTCAAAACTTTCAAAGAGATTAAACGGAGCGGTTCTCAAAAAAAAATTAGCGAATACAAATTGAAGAAAAAAGATGGCAGCAATGTCTGGATGGAAAAAGAAGCCTGCCTAATTTACCGAGATGGAAATCCGCATGCCATTCAAGGAATTGGGAGAGACATTACCCAGCGTAAGCAGGCAGAAGAGGAATTGAAAAGTTCAGAGGAGCGGTTAAAGATATTATTTGAATTTGCACCGGATGCTTATTTTGTGATCGACAATAATGGTAAATTTGTCGACTGCAACAAAGCTGCAGAGAAATTAACGGGTTATAAAAAGAAAGAATTGTTAGGAAAGAGTTTTTTTAAATTGAGACTTCTGCCTCCAGATCAAATCCCAAGAGCAGTTAATGGTCTGGCCAAAGTTAGCATGGGTAAAATCAGGCCGCCAGTTGAATTTACTTTAAGAAGAAAAGATGGAAATTACGCTGAAGCACACATAAGCACATATCCTGTAAAGATCAGAGGTCGGACTTTAGTCACAGCCATTGCCCGGGATATCACTGAGCGCAAGAAGGCAGAGGAGGCAAGAAAGCAATATGCCTCCAGCCTTGCTTTTCTATCAAAAACCGCCATGGAATTCGTGGAACTTCCGTCCGGATCGGATATCTACCGGTTTATAGGCAAACAACTAAGAGAACTCGTCAGCAACTCTTTTGTTTTAGTTAATTCATTCGATGAGGCCACTCAATGTATTCAAGCACGGGCCTTTTTGGGAGCGAGAAAGGAAATTGAAAGCGTTCTAAAGATTTTAAGGAAGGATCCTATGGCGATGTCGTTTCCTATAAATGAGCAAGCACGGGCTGGGCTCACTGCCGGAAATCTTATAAAAGTCCCAGGAGGATTGTATGTCCTGAGTTTTGAAAAAATTCCAAAGCGCATCTGCTCGACCTTGGAGAAACTTTTAAATTTAGGAGACATCTATACTATGGGCTTCACAAGGAAAGGGAGGCTATTTGGTAATGCGGTAATCATAACAAGAGATAGAGCCGGGCTGGAAAAAAGAGATCTTATAGAAACATTCATAGGCCAGGCATCGGTAGCTCTTCAACGCAGGCACGCAGAGGAAGAATTGAAAGTATATCGTGAGCACCTTGAAGAGATGGTTGAAGAGCGTACCGTCGAAATAAAAGCGGCTAATGAACGACTTCAGCAAGAAATCGCCGAACGCAACAACGCGGAAAGGGCCTTATTGGGGTCTGAAGCGAAATTGCAAAAACAAAAATCAGCCTTAGAACAAAAAAACGTGGCCCTTAGGGAAGTCATAGCGCAGATTGAGGTAGAAAAAAGTAGGATAAAAGATGATATTGAGACTAATGTAAATATGGTAGTGTCTCCGATTTTAGAAAAACTTAAAAAAGAGAAAGCTAGTGCTAAATACGTTAATATGCTCAAACATCACCTAGAAGGATTAACTTCTTCATTTGGCAGTAAAATAACAAAAAAAAACTTCAAGTTAACTCCTAGAGAAATAGATATTTGTAACTTGGTGAAAGGTGGTCTTACAAGCAAAGATATCTCTAATCTTTTAAATATTTCTTACAGGACAATAGAGAAGCACCGCAAAAATATCAGGCAAAAACTGGGAATATCTAATAAGCCTATTAACTTAACATCCTTTCTGCGTGAATTCTAGGTCATGATTCTCAGGCTGATTTGATTGGTATTTTACATACCCATTATATACCCACTTTATTCCCGTTGCTATTTTCTGCTTTTAGAGGTTATCTATAATCATAAAGCATCAATTTCTTTAAGCATAAGATTTTGATAGATTTACATCTAGAACACATTTTAGAGTAAGGGCCAAAAAGATAATGGAAGAAAGAAGAAAATATCCACGGTATAAATGCATGTTTCCTGCAAAAGTTATAAAATCAGGAGATAAACATAAGTTAGTCGAAAGAATATCAATTCATGATTTTTCTCGTGAAGGATTAAGGTTGAAAATTAATTTTGTAAGCCTTGAACCAGGTTCAGCTATGCAGCTTGAACTCTACTTTCCAGAAAAAGGATTATCAACCTCATTGTCAGCAGAAATCGCCTGGAGCAAAGGTGCGGAAAATAGCATGGAAGTAGGGCTGAAGATAAAAGAAATGGATGAAGAAGTAAAGAACGATATCCTCAACTGGATCACTACAAAATAGTCAGAAACGAAGTTCAATCGGAAAAAATAGGGACTATCTCTATCAATCTGTAATTAATAAAGGCTTTTTTTTATTCCTGGTTTAGTTTGTTTTACCCGATTCGTTCCTTTCTCCGAACTGAATTTGAATCTAATGCTTGCTGTTCTCGTTTTCATCGGATATGCTGATTTAGCTATATAAAGATATCGAGAAATTTTTTTCTTTAGAAAAAAGGAGAACTGAGAGTCTGAGAGGCAGGAACAATGTTTGATTTTTGGAACGCGATAAAAAAACATAGATTTGAAGAAGAAATCAAAGTAATCGAGGATGAAATAAGCCGATCAAAAAGATTCAATTATAGTTTTGGTGTTTTTGTGGTAGATATGAGCGAACGCGCCCCAAGGGGATTGAGCAGGCTACTGCCGGGTAGGGCTATTTCCTTTCATCTAATAAGAAAATACATTCGTGGTTATGACAAGCTGTTTGGTCCTTGTTTCCGGAGGTATTATATAATCCTTCCTCAATCAGATAGAAACGGTGTAAACGCAGTCAAACAAAGAATTCATAAGCTCGCCGAAGAATATAATTGGGGAGAATTGAGCATAGGTGAAGCGCTCTATGATGAAGATGGCAAAAGCGCCCAAGACCTGTTAGATAAAGCCATAAGCCGGTTAGCAAGCCTGAATCATTCATAAAATATGCCGACATTATACATTATTTTCAATGATATTAGCTCTTTAGGTAGGCCTTTCTCAAAATAAAGATTCAAACTTTCTTTTATGTCCATTCATTCACTCTATGTCGGCATCTTTTACCTTTCAGGCGAGCCGATCTCACTGCATCTGCTTC
>JGI24422J19971_10000102_pt1 | contig 39479 bp, 34 predicted proteins | sample DeeMarSWOR152_54_FD_19971 | JGI IMG/M metagenome (IMG submission 19971) | reverse complement strand
GAAGGGGAGGCAGGGAGCCTCAATGGAATTGAGCTCCCGTCGGAAGGGGGAAAGCGAAGCTGTTCCCCCTCCGAGGTCTCGTAGGGGCAAAAGCGGCGTGTTTGAGAACCATCCAACCTGAGCCTTTTATTTTTTTTGTTGAGATATAAAGCGACGGTTCTATTCCGTCCGGAGCCCATGGTGGTGGGTGGGAGGGTCTTGGCGAGGATGGAACGGAAACGGCGCTCTATCAGATATCAAAAAAGAGTATGAACGGGGACGTTTCCTGCGGGGACACTCTATATTTTGATAATATTTAAAAAACTCAAAAAAAGGGATAAGGTGTCCTCCTCGGGAACGCCTTCTATTGAGGTAAATTAGAAATAAGCTTTTGGAATTGAGACCTTTTCATCATTTTTTTCATCTCGGTAAACTGCTTCAGCAGCTGGTTGACTTCAGAAACAGGTCTCCCACTGCCCTTTGCAATCCTGGATCGGCGGCTCCCATCTATGATTTTCGGGTTTTCTCTTTCTTCTTTGGTCATCGAGTTGATGATAGCCTCGAAATAGATTATCCTCCTATCATCGATGCTGATCTGGGCCATCTTCTTAAAAGGTCCGCTTTGCGGCAAAAGATTCAAGAACTGGGATAAAGATCCCATTTTTTTCATTTGAATAAGCTGTTTTTTAAAGTCCTCGAAGGTCAGCTCCTGTCTTTTCAATTTGCGAGCAAGGGCTTCTGCCTCTTCCAGGTCAGCTTCCTCCTCAGCCTTCTCGATTAAACTCAAAATGTCTCCCATTCCCAGTATTCGTGATGCCATCCGGTCGGGGTGAAAAATCTCGAGTTTGTCGAATTTCTCCCCTACCCCGATAAATTTAATGGGCTTCCCGGTCACAGAAACGATGGAAAGGGCAGCCCCCCCTCTGGCATCTCCATCCAGCTTGGTCAAAATGACTGATGTCAAACCTATTTTTTCCTCGAAAAGTTGAGCGCTTTTCACAGCATCCTGACCGGTCATAGAATCGCCCACATAGATCAACTCAGTGGGTTTGAGAATATCTTTCACCATCCAGAGCTCCTTCATGAGCTCTTCATCGATATGCAGTCTCCCTGCAGTATCCACGATCAGGGTGTCAAAACCCTTGTTCTCAGTGTATTTTAAGAGCTCTTTGAGCACCCCAGAAGGTGAAGCCATTTGCTCCCCGGTCATCTCATAAAAAGGAAGTTTGAGCATGCTGGCAATCATCTTCAACTGTTCTTGGGCAGCGGGTCTTTTCAGGTCAAAAGAAACGAGAAGAGGACTCTTTTTCAAGGTCACTACCCACCTGGCCAGCTTGCCACAGGTAGTGGTCTTGCCCGAGCCCTGAAGCCCGACCAGCATGAAGATGGAGGGAGGATGGCTGGCAAATGTCAGCTTTTTAACATCCTTCCCCAAGAGGAAAGTCAGTTCATCCCTGACGATCTTGATGACCTGCTGGGCCGGAGTCAGACTCATGAGGACTTTCTGGTCCAAAGCCTTGACCTTGATGCGTTCCTCAAACTCTTTCACCACCCGATAATTGACATCCGCCTCCAGAAAGCTCATCCGTATCATCTTGAGCGCTTCAGCCATATTTTTTTCAGTGATTTTCCCCTCACCCCGGAGAAACTTCATCACTTTTTGAAGGCGGCTCGACAACTGATCAAACATCCTTTTATCTCCGTTGGGGTCGGGCTTGGCCGATGAAGCCAACACGCTATCAGGCGCTGAGTTTCCAGGCCTCTAAATGACAAGGACTAATCCCCGTGTAGCCCTGAAACCTGACCCCCACTCATGTTACGCGATGACCGATTCAAAGTCAATCCAACCTGAAGCCATAATAGGGGACGTTCCCGAGGGGACACCCTTTTATGCCTTTTTAGGGAAAGAAAAAAAGAGTGTCCCCGCAGGGAACGTCCCCATAAACCTCAACTTGACATTTCTGACGATTGCGATTAAGGTAGTACTAATTTTTTCCTTTTTTAAGAATACGACTTTCACTCCTGATTGCAGAGGAGAGGAAAAATGAGTCCGAAAATAGATTACAAAGAGATAAATAAGCTTGTCCAATTCATGGAAGAGAAGAAATTATCCCATTTTGAGTTGGAAGTGGAGGGGCTGAAAGTCAAGGTCAGTAGAAACCCGGGTATCCTTCCTCCTTCAGAAACAGCCATCCCCCTCCAGGAACCCGGTGAGCCCAAGATAGAAGAAACCATGCTTCCTCAAGAAACAGAGCTGCAAAAGGGAAAGAATGACCTCTATTACATCACCTCGCCCATGGTCGGAACTTTCTTCCGCGCTCCTGATCCATCTTCTTCTCCTTTCGTTGAGGAGGGAGATGAGATAAAGAAAAACCAGACCCTCTGCATTATCGAAGCCATGAAGCTGATGAATGAAATCGAGTCAGAAATGGACGGCATTCTCGAAGAAGTATACGTCGAAAACGGGAAACCCGTCGAATACGGGCAGAAGCTGTTCTCGATCAAACCACTCTCCTGACTGCCTATGTTCTCAAAAATCTTAGTCGCTAACCGGGGTGAGATATCCCTGCGTATAATCCGTGCGGCCCGGGAACTGGGTTTGAAGACCGTTGCCGTCTATTCTGAACCGGACAAGAACGGACTTCATACCATGTTTGCCGATGAAAAAATCTGCATCGGACCAGCCAAAGCCTCGGAAAGCTACCTCAACATCCCCAACCTTCTCAGTGCGGCTGAGATCACAAAGTCTGACGCTATTCATCCTGGCTACGGATTTCTAGCCGAAAATCCCCGTTTCCCTGAGATCTGTGAAACCCAAGGAATCACCTTTATCGGCCCCTCGGCATCTCTTATCAGGCTAATGGGCGACAAGAACAGAGCCCGCCAGGAGATGAGGGCGGCCAAACTCCCGGTTATCCCAGGGAGTGATACCATCATCGAAGACTTTGTCGAAGCCAAGAGCATCGCTCAAAGAATCGGCTATCCCATTATGCTCAAGCCAGCAGCCGGGGGAGGCGGAAAGGGGATGAGAATCGTCCGCTCGGCAGTCAAGCTGGAGGAGCAATTTTCCATCTCCCAGAACGAGGCTAAGGCCGCCTTCGGAGACCCTTCTCTCTATATAGAAAAATTGATCCCCGGAGCCCATCACATTGAAATCCAGGTCATCGGCGACAAAAAGGGAAACATCCTCGCCTTGGGAGAAAGGGAATGTTCCATCCAGAGAAAGTACCAGAAGCTTCTGGAGGAGACGCCTTCGCCTTTCATAGACGAGAAATTCCGCAGAAAACTCACCAAAGCTGTCCAAGACGCAGCTCAGTTTATAGGCTATGAGAGTCTGGGGACGTTTGAATTCCTTGTCGATGACAAAAAACGTTTTTATTTCATGGAAGCGAATACCCGAGTCCAAGTCGAACATCCGATCACAGAGATGGTCTACGATATCGACCTGATCAAGGAACAGATCAGAATCGCTGCTGGAGAAAAGCTCTCCATCCCCCATGATATAAAGCTGAACGGCCACAGCATGGAATGCCGGATAAATGCCGAAGACCCAGAAAACTTTATCCCTTCGCCCGGGAAGATAGATTTCCTGGTTCTCCCAGGAGGCGAGGGAGTTCGGGTGGACTCCGCCGCTTACAGCAGCTGGCGAATTCCCCCTGATTATGACTCACTTTTGGCTAAGATAAGCGTCAAGGCGCCTTCACGAAAAGAAACGATAAAGAAAATGCTCACTGCTTTGGAGACAACCATTGTCGTGGGCATCAAGACGAACATCCCCCTCCATTTGAGTATTCTCTCCAACTCGGACTTTGTCAAAGGAAACTACGACATCCAGTTTATGGAAAAGTTCCTCAAGAAAAAATCTAACGGGAAGGATTCTGCCTGACAGGCACAGAAACGATACTGACGCTGAAGGCCCCGTCATTATCGCCCACAAGGTTCTCGTTGATCCCCAGAAAAAGCCGTCCGCTGATGGGCATCCTCATCCGACTCTCTGCTCCGATAAAAAACTTCTCCTTGATCTCGTATCGAGTCTCTTTCCCTGATTCCTCATCGACCTCCATAGAAATGAGAACAGCCACTTTACCGATAAGGGATCCTATGTTTCTATCAGGAAATGGCTGTTGCATTGTCCTCAGGTCATAACCATCCGGACTGCAGCGGGCGGGATTACCCTTCTGGAGGTATATGGTCCCGAAGGCCTGGAATGAAATTTCCTGTCCTTCATAGACCTCAACGCCGGTATCTGTCCAGTCCTTGTTACCCATCACGGTGACATCCAGGAATATTTCCCTGCCTGATTGAGACAGACGCAGGTCACGCCGAAGAGAGGAGCTGGCTAAAGACCTGAGCGAGGATTTGAATTCCCTGAACCTTGAAGGTTCGGTCGGAAAGGTAGACGATGGAAGCATGCTCAGGCTGGAGGATATCTCCCTTCGTCTTCTCTCGCTCCAGGGATTCCTCCTAAACCAGGGAGATAAAGGTCTTTCTCTTCTTCCGATCCGGCTGAGCAGGATGAGAAGGTCTTGGGGATTGTATTCAGCATTGTAACAGCTTAAGAGAGAGAGCTCATCGGCTTTCTCGACCTGGATAGAGTTGTATTGCAGTCCTGAAAAAAAGGCCAGGACGCCTCCTTCGGACATGAAAATCCTGGACAGGGTCTCCCAGCCTCTCTCACCGCTGATTGACTCTCCAGGTGAGAAATCACTCTGTCGAGTCAGCCTCTCAAAAATGTGCTGATGAATATGACGGCCAGCGAGATGCCCCAGCTCAAAAGCCAGAACCGCAGCCAACTCGGACTCTGTTTCCAGGGCCTCAACCAGGTCACGGCTCATAAAAACCTTCCCTCCAAGGGTTACAAAAGCATTCATACCTGGAGTATCAATGATCCTGAAAGACCATTCCCAATCGCCGATCAGCTCCCTGAGGTTGTTCTGGTCAACAATTCTTCTCCCGATGCCCTCCAGGAAGCTGTTCAAGGATTCATTTTTTATGACATCTGCCTCCTCTTCTATCCCCGCTGTGATTCGGCGGGCATAGTTGATCTCATCTCTATCTGGAATAAAATCGAATTCCCTTGCGATCTCCTCTTCTTGACGAATCGAGCCCATGCTTTGCCCCGGAGCCAAACTGATACATAAAAAAGATGCGAATATAAAAAGGCCGGATATCCATAAGCCCAGAGAGAGGGTCTTGTCTTTACGCTTTCCGGGTTTTCTCTTCATTATTTTCTTTTCCTCACCTGCTTTTTATGTATTCTATCTATCAAATCGAGTCAACTCAAGGATTATCCCTGTTTAGCCTCAGGCTTTTGCTCATTGGTGAGCGGCCGGAATTCTTCTAGCTCCAGAATATCCACCATCTGCTGGTGTATAAGCCCGTTTGTGGCCAAAATCTCGGAGCCGAAAACGCTGAACGCACCGCCTCTGAAGTCCGACACCCGTCCTCCTGCTTCCTGAACGATAAAGGCCCCCGCGGCCATATCCCAGGGCTTTAGCTTCAACTCCCAGAAGCCATCATACCGCCCGCAGGCCACATAGCAAAGGTCCATGGCTGCTGAGCCGCAGCGCCTGATTCCCTGGGCTCGAATAACAAAATTATTAAAATGAGAGATGTTGTTCTCCTGGCTGGCACGAACGTCATACGGAAAGCCAGTTGCCAGGAGGCTTTTATCCAACTCATCTGTACCGGAAACACTGATTTTCTTTCCGTTGAGGAAGGCCCCTTTCCCTTCAAGCGCCGAAAACATCTCTTCCCTCATGGGATCATAAACCAACCCCAGGATGACCTCAGATTTCCTCTCCAGAGCGATGGATACGGTGAATACCGGATAGTGGTGAGCGTAGTTTGTGGTCCCATCCAGAGGATCGATTATCCAGCGCATATCTGCTCCCTTATTCTGGCTCAATCCTTCCTCTGCGAGATAACCATGATCAGGGAAAAAGGAGGACAAGTGGTCAAGAATCGTCCTCTGGGCCCTGGTGTCAAAGGAAGTCACAAGATCAACAGCCCCTTTGTAAAATATCTCATTTGACTTGTTAATATTCTTTTTAAGAAGCCGGCCCGCTTTCCGTGCGGCCTCTTCAGAAACCATCAAGTACTCACCGGATTTCATAGCCCCTCCATATTACATTACCAACCTCTCCCTTTTCAAGCCGACCATTGATGAGAAACATCTTTTTCCCGTGATGAGGGAAACATCCAACCTCATTTAATTCCAGCAAATAATAAGGTTACTGTCATTGTGCGGCCTGGAGGCCGCCCTCAGCCCCAGACCCCGAGGGAAACGTCGTTATCCAGGTCCGCTCAGTAGAGGGTGTCACACAAATTATCGCCATAATATGAGTTGATGAGCGCATCGCCGGTTTCTCCTCCATCCGAAGCCCATGAGGCGGGTGGGAGGTCTTGGTTTGGATGAACGAGAAGCCGGCGCCCCAGTAGATGACACATTTGTTACTATCTGTCACCGAAAAAGAGATGCCTCTTTTGAGAAAAAAGGATAGGGTGTCGGCAGATTTTATGATAATTCAGGGTAGCCATTAGGAAGGTGGAGACACCTCCGTTCCTCCTAAACTTTTTGCCTTTTATTCCGTAATATAATAAGATAACAAATCCAGAGAGGCACAAGAGATGAGTGAAAAAAAGAGCTTCTTTAAGAGAAGAAAAAAAGCAATCATAATTTCCGCTGTCATCGTCTTTATCGCTATCATCGTCATTTTCAACCTTCAATCGCAGAGAGAAAAATCCGTAAGAGTGACTGTGGAGAAGGTCAAAAAAGATGATTTGACCTCCAAGATCTCAGCCTCGGGGGAAGTCAAGCCCAAAAAAAACGTGAACATCAGCGCCCATGTCTCGGGGAGAATCGTCAGGATAGGGGTAGAGGAAGGGCAAAGAGTCAAGAAGGATGATTTTCTCCTGAAACTTGACTCGACCCAATACGAGGCCATGGCTGACCGTGACCGGGCTCTTATCTCCTCCCACAGAGCAGAACAGATACGCGCTGAGGCCACACTCAAAAAAGATGAAAGCTTTTATCAAAGACAAAAAAAGCTTTTCGAAGAAAACCTCATTTCCGAAGAACAGCTGGAAGCGGCTGAAGCCCAATATGATATATCTAAAGCCCAGCATAAAGCTATCCTCTATCAGATCGAGCAGGCACAAGCTTCCCTTCAGAGCACTCTGGATACACTCAGCAAAACCGTTTACAACTCTCCGATCGATGGAATCATCACCAGTCTCCGGGTCGAGGAGGGAGAGGTGGCCATCATCGGCACCATGAACAATCCCGGTACCGTCCTGATGACCATCGCTGACCTCTCCGTGATGGAGGTTGAAGTGGAAGTCGACGAAACGGATGTCATCGGAGTCGAGCTCGGACACCGGGCAGAAGTGAGAGTCGACGCTCTGCCCGAAAAGACACTGGAGGGGAAAGTCACCGAAATCGGCAGCTCTGCCCTCCAGCAGACGACCGCTTCCCAGGAGTCCAAGGACTTTAAGGTGGTCATCACCCTCGAGAATCCTCCCAATAGCCTCAAGCCCGGTCTATCCGCCTCGGCAGACATCGTCACCGCGGAGAAGAAGGACGTTCTGGCAGTTCCGATTTCCGCTCTGGTCCTCCGGGAAAAAGAGAAAACAGAAAATGAGGGAGATGAAGAGCAGGAGGAGGGAGTCTACGTCGTCGAGAACAGCCGGGCAAAGTTCTATCCCGTGAAGAAGGGAATCATGGGCGAGATGAATGTCGAGATCGTCTCTGGCCTGGAAGAAGGACAGGAGATCGTAGTCGGACCCTACAGCGCCCTCCGCCAGCTCAAAGATGACACCCTCATCAAACCCGAAGAAAAAACAGGGGGAAGAGTAGAATCATGATCAGCGATAACAATATCTTAATATCCGCTGAAGACCTGTGGAAAGTCTACCAGCTGGGAAAACAGGAAGTCAACGCTCTCCGCGAAGCCACCTTCACCATCTCTCAGAATGAATTTGTGGCCATCATGGGCCCCTCCGGCTCCGGCAAATCCACCCTGATGAACATCATAGGCTGCCTGGACACTCCCACAAAAGGAAAATATTACCTCAAAAACAAGCTGGTGAGCGAGCTCAGCGACAACGAGCTGGCCTACATCCGCAACAGAGAAATCGGATTCGTCTTTCAGGTCTTTAACCTCCTTCCCCGGGCGACTGCATTCCACAACGTGGAAATCCCGCTCATATACAAAGGATCCAGGAAAAAGGAAAGAGATGAAAAGACTCGGAAGGCCCTGCAAATGGTGGAAATGACGGACAGGATGAACCACCGTCCTTCTGAGCTGTCGGGCGGCGAAAGGCAGAGAGTGGCCATTGCCCGGGCTCTGGTTAACGAACCATCCCTACTCCTGGCGGATGAGCCTACAGGAAACCTGGATTCCAAAACCGGTCAGGAGATCCTTTCCCTCTTCAACAAGATCCATTCCCAGGGAAATACCATTATCATGGTCACTCATGACAGGGATATCGCCGCACGCGCCCAAAGGATCATCCATCTCAAGGATGGAAGAATAGTCCAAGACGAACGCAAAGGAGAGCTGACGTGAATTTTTTTAACCGATTGCAGGGAGTGTTTTTCAATCCCAAGGACACCCTTAAGGCCCTCTCAGAAAAGCCAGTCTGGATCGATGCGCTGATCGTTCTTCTGGTCCTCTTAATCCTCTTCAGCGCGGTCATCGGGCCCTACCTTCTCCAGGATTCGCTTCAAGCCCTGAAAAATGACGTAAGGCGACAGGAACGATTGGGCGAAGAGGCGTTCAACAGACAGCTCGAATTCATGGAAAATCCTCCCCCATGGTTCCGGATCTTTTTAACGGTCATCAGTCCTTTATTCGCGAACCTCATCGGCTTTTTCCTCCCCCCCCTGATCCTTCTGGCCATGGGCCGGATGTTCTCCACCGAAGGAAACTACAGGCAGCTTCTATCCGTCTACATCCATGCCAGCATCGTCGATAAAATCCTGGGGAACGCGGTCCGGCTTGTCCTGATCCTCACCCGCAAGTCCATCTTCCAGACCACGACCTCACTCGCTCTCTTCTTCCCCCGCCTGGAGGTCACCTCCAACGCCTTCAGGATACTGAGCCAGTTCGACTTTTTCCAGCTCTGGCTCTTTGGAATTCTTGGATACGGCCTCTCTGCTGTCTTCAAGGTAGAGCTGAAGAAAGCCCTCTTCATCTCTTACGGTTTCTGGTTCCTCAAGAGCCTCCTCTACGTCGGCCTGGGATTCCTGGGCAGGTAGAGCAGCCTTTCCGTTTGACAGCGAGTTCTTTCATCTATACATTATCTGTATGGAAGAATGGCACCCTGAGGTAAGCCTCACTCATATTCCCCAATCCGTTTTTTCCGGTATCCGACAGAGGGTAAGGTCCGGATCCCTGGGTACAGAAAAGAAGATAAGGAAAAAAGTCTTCATCCTGAAAAGAGGCACGATGAACATCAACCAGGGATATTCATGAAATACACCTCGGGGAAATAACTTAAAGCCGCGCTTGGTAAAAGCGCAGAGAAAATTGGAGACATAGATTGAAAAGGAAACAGATTCTCGCTCTTCTCCTCTTCCTCACGCTTCTTTTTGTTGTTCTTCTGGTAAAAATTGCACTCTAAAGCCCAAAACCTGATCATAATCCTGGGTCCCACGGGGGTGGGGAAAAGCTCCATCGCTGTCAGGCTCGCTAAGGAATTGGAAGGTGAAATCATCAATTGCGACTCCATGCAGGTCTACAAAGGATTTGACATCGGCACAGATAAAATTCCCCTTAAAAAGAGAGAGGGCGTCCCGCATCATCTCCTTAATGTTGCCGACTTCTCTTCCCAATACACGGCTGCCGATTTCGTCGACCAGGCTCTAAAAACCATAAAAGACATACTGAGAAGAAAGAAAATCCCTCTGATCGTGGGAGGAACAGGACTTTACTTGAAAGCTCTCCTTGATGGTCTCTTCCCCGGGGGGAAGAGCGACCCCGAGCTTCGCCAGAAACTGGAGAAAGAAGCTCAGGAAAAGGGCTTGGAAAGCCTGAGGGCGAAGCTCATGGAGGTCGACGCAGCCTACTGTCAAAAAATCCATGATAACGATAGAGTCAGGATCATACGCGCGCTGGAGGTCTTTCTTTCCACTCAAAAACCTCTCTCTCAGCACTTCTTGAACACAAGATCCCATGTGGACGATTTCAATATAATCAGAATTGGGTTAAAATTAGAGAGGCAGGTCCTCTATAAAAAGATAGAAAAGAGAACCGATTATATGTTCGAAAAGGGCATAATCAGAGAAGTGGAGAATCTACTCAAGAAAGGAGTGGATGAGAATTCTCCTCCATTCCGGGCATTAGGGTATAAGAATGTCCTGAAGTTCATCAGAAAAGAAATGCCGCTGGAAGAAGCGGTCTCATTGACGAAAAGGGATACCCGGCGTTATGTCAAAAGACAGATGACCTGGTTCAGAAAAATGAAAGGGATCAACTGGTTTTCACCCGATGACTTTGACGCCGTATTAAAATTCACCAAGGACAATCTTGAATAAAATGGAAAAGGCAATCCTCATCCACCTCTCCACCAATAAAAAGAAAAAATCAGAAGCGCAAGAATCCATGAGAGAACTCAGGGGGCTGGCCAGCACAGCCGGGGCTGAGGTTGTCGCGGAGATCTTCCAGTTCCGAACAGAAATCAGCCCCAAATACCTCATTGGCGAAGGAAAGGTCTCTGAGATCAGCCTTTTAAAAGAGGAGACCGAAGCCGAGCTGATCATCTTTGACAATGACCTCAGTCCTATCCAACAGCAAAATCTGGAGGACGACATAAAGGCAAAAGTCATAGACCGGACACAGTTGATCCTTGATATATTCGCCCAACACGCCATGAGTAAGGAGGGAAAGCTTCAGGTTGAACTGGCCCAGCTTATTTATTACCAGCCGCGTCTGCTGGGAAAGGGAACAGCTCTTTCGCGACTGGGAGGCGGCATCGGCACCCGCCGCGGCCCAGGAGAGAAAAAGCTGGAGGAAGACAGGCGGAGAATCCAGGACAGGATCTCTAAAATCAACAAGGAAATCACGAAAATTCAAAAAAGACGCGCCGACCAGCGAGAAAGAAGAAAAAAAAGCCCTATTCCGTTCGTGTCTCTTGTCGGATACACGAATACGGGTAAATCCACTCTATTCAACTGCCTGTCCCAGGAAAAAATGTTCACATCGCCTCAGCTCTTCGCCACTCTGGACCCCATCCTCCGCCGGGTGAGCTTCACTGATGGCCTCTATTTCTTTTTGAGTGATACAGTCGGGTTCATCAAAAAAATCCCAGTCGAGCTGATCACATCCTTTCGCGCCACGCTTGAGGAGCTCAAGGAAGCGGACTGTATTCTTCACGTAATAGACATAAGCCGCCCCAACCATGTGGATCAGGTCGAAGCAGTGGAATCGACACTCTCAGATATTGGCATCCCTGACGTTCCGATCATCAAAGTCTACAATAAAATCGACCTTCTCCCTGAAAAGGAAGAGCTTTTAAAAAGAAACCGGCTCTCTGACGGACTTTCCCTTTACGCTTCGGCCAAAACAGGGGACGGAATCCCAGACCTCAAGTCACGCTTGAGAACTATCCTTTTTAGAGAGATGGAATTGTTCTATCTGCGCATCCCAAACTCCGAGAGAGACCTGATCCGGTCTTTTTCCAAATGGGCTGTGGTCTTAAAAAGAATAGAGAACGGAGATTATTCTGAATTGAAACTCATGGCCAATCCTCAGGCTATGGTGAATTATTCACCCTATATAAAAAGAGGAGAAGAGAATTGGTAAAAAAAGCATCCATCGTTTTTTTGCTCTTAATAGGGCTTTGGTCGTGTGCCACTCATCAAGCCCCGCCGCCTTCTCTATACATCGGAAGTCTTCCACCCTCAATCGTGGCTGAACTGACTTTGGAAGAGAGGATCCTCGCCGAAGAAATGTGGACCGACCTGAAACAAGGCAGAGGAAGCAGGGCCGAAAAGACAGTCTCCAGACTGGGCATGGACAGCCCGATTTACAATGTCAGCTTAGGCTACATCAACTTTCTTACCAATAAACTCCAGTCTGCTGAGAAATTTTTCAGAAGGGCCCTCGAAGAAAGACCCGAACTCGCGCTGGCTCACGCCGGTCTTGCCCAGATCTATCAGAAGTCAGGACGAGATGACCAGGCGTTCGCTTCTTTCAGGGAGGTGCTTAAGACAGAGCCGGAAAATCCCTGGGCGAATCAGCAGTATGAAACCCTTAAAAAAAGAAAGATGGAAGAGATCCAGCAAGAAGCCAATACCTCTCTGACTGAAGGCGATACCAAAAGAGCCAAAGCCGCCCTGCTCAAGGCTCTGTACTATTCCCCTCAGCATACCGGATCACATCTCGCTCTCGCCGATATCTACACAAAGGAAAACAAGCTTCAAAACGCTTTAGTCCATTTGAAAGCGGCGAGCACCAGTGAACCGGGGAATAAGGAAATAATAAAAAAATACGCTGAAACCCTCTCCCAGGCAGGCCAACACACCAAAAGCCTGGCCATCTACGAACAACTGCAGAAGCTGGACCCGGAAAATAAAGAGGCTCAGGATCAAATCCAAAGCTTAAGGAAAAGGCTCGGTATAATCGAACTCCCCAGCAAGTATGAATCCATCCCTTCCTCTGATGCCATAACACGGGAGGAAATGGCTGCTCTTCTAGCGGTCAAGTTCAAGGGGATCGTGGACGAGATGACGGATTCACCTCCTATCATCATCGATATTTCTGCCTCCTGGGCTTCAAAATTCATCCTTCAAATGACCTCGCTTCAAATCATGGGCGTATACCCAAACCATACCTTCCAGCCTAAAAAGACTGTCACTCGAGCTGAAATGGCAAATATGCTCTCCCAGTTCACTACCTACCTCGAAAAGAAAGGATACAAATTCATCCAGCAAATCCCCCCGGACAGGATCGAAATCTCGGATGTCTCTGCTCAGAATTACTACTATCAACCGATTCTCAAGATGCTGTCTTATAACATCATGGAACTCTCCTTGGATAGAGCGTTCGAGCCCGACACGACTATTTCCGGCGAGGAGGCAATAAGACTCTTGGATATAATCCTGGCTTTGATAAAATGAATCAAGTGAGTTATTTAAATCGAAGACAATTCTGAGATGAATAAAGAAAAGAAAAACACAGTCCTTAATCCGCCCAACCTGCTTAGCCTTTTGAGAATTCTCCTCATACCCGTTTTCCTGTACTTGATGGTCAAGGGGAAGACTCCGGAAGCCTTCGTCGTCTTTCTTTGTGCTGGCTTCACGGACGTGCTGGACGGATTCACCGCCCGGGTATGGCATATGAAAACAAAAATAGGAGCCTTCCTGGACCCAGCCGCAGATAAACTCCTGATGACCGCCTCCTTTATTATCCTGACCATTCCTTCCCTGAACTCCCCTAATGTCATCCCTCTCTGGCTGACCATAACTGTTATCGGCCGGGACCTGCTTATCGTCTCTGCTGCCTTCATCCTCTATTTGCTTAAAGGCCAAAAAACCTTTCTGCCCACCCTTCTCGGAAAAAGTTGCACTGTCCTCCAGGTCATAGTCATTCTCATCGTCCTTTTCCTCAACACCAGACAGATTTCGTTCCCGATGCTCATCTGGCTCTATCTTCTGACACTTCTTTTCACCGTTCTCTCTGCAGTGGATTACTCTTTTATCGGGATCAGGATGCTTGGCCGTCCTAAGGAAGCCTAGAATATACTTGAGGTTTTAAAGGCTAAAGCTTGAAGCGAGTATACGTGTGGAGGCTGAGATGCTCTTGCATATGGGGACGTTCCCTGCGGGGCAACTCTTTTTTTTCTCTGTATATAAAAAAAGTATAAAAGGGTGTCCCCCTCGGGAACGTCCCCTATTACTATTATGCAAAAAGCTTGCTTCAAGCTCAGGTCAGTGCTACTATTCTCACCACAAGGAGGATCCCCATGACTGAGATGGAAAAAATCTTCCATAAAATCGAAAGCTTTCGCGATGAGATGACTGATTTTCAGATCAAACTCTGCTCCATTCCGGCCATCGCCCCATCGAGCGGAGGAGAAGGGGAAGGCGAAAAAGCAAATATCCTGCTCGAATTCCTGAACAAAAACGGCTTTAGCGAGATAGAGGTCATCAAAGCTCCTGATCTGGATGCCCCTTCCGGTGTCCGGCCGAACATTCTCGCTCTCTTCAAGGGAAAAGATTCATCCAAAACCATATGGGTGATGACACATATGGACATTGTTCCTCCTGGAGAACTGGCTTTATGGAAGGGTAATCCTTTCAAAGCGTGGGTGGAAGGAGGTAAAATATACGGCCGGGGCGTAGAAGACAACCAGCAGGACATGGTCGCCTCTCTCTTCGCTGTAAAGGCTTTTTTTGAGGAAGGGATAAAGCCCAACTATGATATCGGCATCGCTCTGGTCGCTGACGAGGAAACAGGAAGCGAAAAAGGAATCGATTATGTCCTGAAAAAGACCGACGCTTTCCGAAAAAATGACCTGATCATCGTTCCGGATGCCGGCAACGAGGAAGGGACGATGATCGAAGTCGCTGAAAAAAGCCTCCTTTGGCTGAAATTCAAGACTCTGGGCAAACAGGCACACGGGTCGACTCCTGAAAAGGGAATCAACAGCTTCAAGGCTGCCTCGTTCCTCATCACGGAATTGAACAAGCTCTACAAGATTTTCCCGGATAAGGACCCTCTCTTCGACCCAGCCATCTCCACTTTCGAGCCCACAAAAAAAGAGCCTAACGTTCCCAACATCAACACCATCCCCGGAGAAGATGTTTTCTACATGGACAGCCGCATTTTGCCCAGGTACAAGACAGAAGAGGTCCGTGCCGAAATCGAAAAGATCACGGCCAAGATCGAAAAAAAGTTCAAAGTGAAAATTGAGGTAAAAGAAACCCAGAAAGCGCCTGCAGCTCCCCCGACATCAGCAGAGGCGCCGGTCGTCCATGCTTTGAAAAAAGCGATCAAGGCCATCTACGGAAAAGAAGGCAAAGCGATCGGGATCGGCGGCGGAACCGTCGCAGCTCTTTTTCGAAGAGCCAATTTTGAAGCCGCCTGCTGGGCCAAGCTCGATGAGACAGCCCATCAGCCCAACGAATACTGCATAATCGACAACATGGTCGGAGACGCAAAGGTCTTTGCCCATATCTTCCTCCAGGAATAAGCGGAAGCGAGGTTTTTATTGAAAAAATACATCTTGGTTCTGACAACGGTCCCGGAGGAAAGAACAGGACAAAAAATTGCCGAACAACTCCTCAAGGAGAAGCGGGCAGCGTGCGTGACAATATCCGCTCCTTCCTTATCATTCTACCGGTGGCAGGGAAAGATCGCCAGAGAGACGGAACATATCCTCTTCATCAAGACCAGAATGGCACTCTATCCAGAGCTTGAAAAAAGGATACGAGAGATCCACCCCTATGAAATCCCAGAAATCATCGCCTTGGATGTGGATCAAGGCCTGAAGGATTATCTGGGATGGATCAAAAAGGAAACAAAAAACTAAGAATATTTTCCCTGAATCTTCTGGGCCGTTTTTATGGTGTTGAGGTGGATGGCAACGGTGTCTTTCACGTCCCAGGCATAGCCTCCCGCAAACATCACCGCGACAGGAAGACGCAACTTCCTGGCTGACCCGATCACAATCCTGTCCCGCTCTTTTAGCCCCTCAAGAGTCAGTCTGAGGCTGCCCAGCTGGTCTTTCTCATAGGGATCAGCTCCGGCGAGATAAAAAACAAGGTCCGGCTGAAATTCTTGGTAGAGAAGAGGAAAGTAAGAACGAAGCTCCCTCAAATATTGTTCATCGCCATCCCCTGACCACAACCCGACATCCTTTGAGCTCGAGGGCTTTTGAGCAGGGTAGATATCCATCTGGTGGATGGAAAAAGTAAAAGCATAATCCTTTTTGGCAAAGATGAAAGCGTTTCCGTTTCCCTGATGGAGGTCGCAATCAACTACCATGGCTTTTTGAATCCTTCCCTCACGCTTCATCTTTTCCAGGGCAACGGCGACATCATTCAAGACACAGAAACCCTCACCATGATCAGGAAAAGCGTGATGAAAGCCTCCTCCGATATGGACTGCCAATCCGTCCTCCAGAGCCTTTTCGGCGGTAAGAATGGTTCCGCCGACAAACCTCAACGCAAATTCCACGAGCTCCTGAGAGTAAGGCAGTTCGAGGGTCAAAATCTCCGAATGGGATAGATTTCCTGTTTTTAATTTCTTCATGTACTTGGAAGTATGGACCAGAAGAAGGTCCTCATCTTGAGGAAGAGGAGGAGAAAGAAAATCCTCCTTCCTGGCTCCCATCCGAAGGAGAGCTTCGAAGATGAGCCTGTATTTCTGAACAGGAAAGACATGCTGTCCCAGGTCGACTATCCAGTAATCGTCGCTGTAGATAAGCTTAAATAAAAATNCGGGCTTGCGGAAAAAACGGAGTATGCGTTTCGGGACTATCATGTGACAATATTAAATAGCAAAAAAACCAGCGGTCGTAAAGCCAAGCTTAAATTTCGATTTTTCCATATAGATCAACTTGAGAAAAGATGAGTTTTGGCCGCCCATCAGTCTGGGCAGCCTGTTTAATCCTATAGTCCTTNNACCTCAATAATAATAGCAGGTTACACTTTCTTTTTAAATGTTAGGGAAAGAAAAATAATCCTGTAAAGCGAGAGTTGCCACGTCGAAATGAACTATGGCAAAAATTACTTAAAATCGTATAGAATTGAACAAACGAAAACGATATGATAAACTCCAACCAAAGATTCCCAGTAATAGAGGAGGGAATGAAAAGATTCACCTGTTGCCTTCTGATCCTGGCCGGCCTCATCTTTTTTTCTTTTTTGTCCGGATGTAGAAGCGAATCCGTACAGAACATAACGGAAGAAACCGAAACTGCGAGTTCCGCGCAGCTAAAGAAGGATATCGAAGACTTCACCAGGGCCATCNANCAGAATCCCGATGACGCCACCGCCCATTACAGTCGAGGTTCAGCCTACCTTAAAATGGGAAAGCTTATTGATGCCATCTCAGACTATTCCAAAGCGCTCGATCTCGATCCCAACTTTATTGACGTCTACATCAACCGGGGGAATGCCTATAAAGATATTCAAAGATACGATAGAGCTGTCCTGGATTACACCACAGCCGCTCAGCTCGACCCGGAGAACGACAGCGCCTATCTCTATATGGGAGATTTGTACCTGGAAGCCAGACTTTTTGATGAGGCCATCAAGGCTTANACAAAAGCCATCGAAATAAATCCCGACCAAATCTACGCCTTCAGCAATCGNGGGTTGGCCTACAAAAGCCTCCAGCAATTCGATAAAGCCATATCAGACTACACCAAATCCCTCGAGCTGGACCCGACTGTCGTGGTCAACTACAACAACCGCGGGAATGCTTACTTCATGGCAGGGAAGTTCGAAAAAGCGATATCGGATTTCACCAAAGCTCTTGAACTGGACCCCAGCTTTGCCCTTGCCTACTCGGGACGCGGCTTCGCTTACGAACAACTCGGAAAGCTGAAGGAAGCTCTGGCGGACTTCAAGGATTTTCTGGAATACGCTCCGGATTCCTATTCCGTCTACATTATTCAGACTGAGGCGAAAATCAGGGAACTGGAGCAGAAATTAAGATAGAAGTCCCTGGATCAGCTATTCCCCGATCAGAACTTCTCCGCTCTTTTCCATCAAGGCAACCTGGGCCGCAGCCAGGCGCGCGATGGGGACCTGGTAGGCGGAACAACTCACATAGTTAAGGCCGATCTTATGACAGAAGAACACGGACCGGGGATCGCCGCCGTGGACACCGCAGATCCCGATCTTTAGGTCAGGCCTTGTCTTCCGTCCCTTCTCCACGGCCCATCTCATGAGCTCACCCACTCCACCGACATCAACGGTCTCAAAGGGATTGTTCTTCAAGATGCCGTGGGTGATGTAGTAAGCAAGGAATTCAGCGCCATCATCCCGGGAGACTCCGAAAACCGTTTGCGTCAGGTCATTGGTCCCGAACGAGAAGAACTCAGCCTCCTCTGCAATCTCATCAGCAGTGATGGCCGCTCTTGGAATCTCGATCATCGTCCCTATCAAATAGTCCACCTTGACCTTGTTCTTTTCCATAACTTCTTCAGCCACTCGCTGAAGAATCTTCTTCTGGTTAGCGAGCTCCTCCTTGGTTCCCACCAGCGGAACCATGATCTCAGGATAGACCTTCTCTCCTTCCTTGAGAAGCTGGCAGACAGCCTCAAAAATAGCGGTCGCCTGCATTTCGATTATCTCAGGATAGGATATTCCCAAACGGCAGCCCCTGTGGCCGAGCATGGGGTTGAACTCGGATAGGGCCTTCACCCGCTCGAGCAACTTCTCTAACTCTTTGATCTTCTTCTCGTCTCTGCTTCCAGACGCCTTCAGTTCAGCCAGCTCAACCATGAGGTCTTCCTTCCGGGGAAGAAATTCATGGAGAGGCGGGTCGAGCGTACGGATGGTGACCGGATGACCTTTCATGGCTTTGAACAGCCCGTAGAAATCCTCTTTCTGGAAGGGCAAAAGATTGTCCAGGGCTTTTCGCCTCTCCTTCTCTTCCTGAGAGAGAATCATCTCTTTCATGAAAGGCAGCCTTTTCTTCTCGAAAAACATATGCTCGGTCCGGGCCAATCCGATTCCCTCCGCTCCAAAAGCAAGAGCTGTCCTGGCATCCTCAGGAGTGTCCGAGTTGGCTCGAACTCCCAGCTTTCTCACCTCGTCCGCCCAAGAGAGGAATTTGGTGAAATCCTGGTATAATCTTGACTCCTCGGATTTCTTCTCCCCTCTGATGACCTGGATGACCTCCGAGGGTTGAGTTTGAATCTCTCCATCCAGCACTTCCCCTAAGGTCCCGTCGATGGATATCCAGTCTCCTTCCTTGTAGCGGGTCTTTCCCACAGTGAAGAATTTCTGTTCCTCATCAGGCTTGATGTTTCCGCATCCGACAACAGCCGGCTTTCCCATCTGCCGTCCGACAACAGCCGCATGCGAGGTCATCCCCCCTGTGGCGGTCAGAATCCCCTGGGAGGCGCTCATTCCATGAATATCATCTGGGGATGTCTCTTCCCTGACCAGAATCACCTTTTTCCCTTGTCTGGCCCAGGTCACAGCCTCCTCGGCAGTGAAGACCACCTGTCCGGCGGCCGCACCCGGTGAAGCCGCCAACCCCCGGGCAAGTATATCATGCTTCTGTTTTTCCGTGACATCAAAGACAGGATGCAGAAGCTGGTTCAAAGCTTCAGGCTCCACCATCAGAAGAGCCTGTTCCCTGCTGACAAGGCCTTCCTCAACCATGTCCACCGCGATCTTCACCGCCGCCAAGCCTGTCCTCTTGCCGCTTCTCGTCTGAAGCATGTAGAGCTTGCCTTCCTGGATGGTGAACTCGAAATCCTGGACATCCTGGTAATGCTTCTCCAAGCGGGTGGTAATCTCGCTGAGCTCCTTGTAGGCAGAGGGCATTTCCTTCTCCAATGAACTCAGAGAAGAAGGCGTTCGGACGCCGGCCACCACGTCTTCACCCTGGGCGTTAAAGAGATATTCGCCGTAAAGCTCCTTTTCGCCGGTCGCAGGGTCTCTGGTGAAACCGACCCCTGTCGCCGAGCCCTCACCGATATTCCCGAAAACCATCTGCTGGACGTTAACAGCGGTGCCCAGGTCATCAGGGATGTGATTCAGCTGGCGGTAAGTCACGGCTCGAGGGTTGTTCCAGGATTCAAAGACAGCAGAAATAGACATCAGCAGCTGTTCTCTCACATCCTGAGGGAACTCTTTTCCTGTTTCTTTTTTAATCAATTGCTTGTAGTCAACGATCAGCTCCTGGAGAGCATCCTCTGAAAGCTCATGGTCCAGGACAATCTTTTTCTCCTCTTTCTTTTTCCTCAGGATCTCCTCAAATTTCTTTTTGGGGACTCCCAGCACGACATCCCCGAACATATGTATCAAACGGCGGTAACAGTCCAGGGCAAACCGCCTGTCACCGCTCTTGCTGGCCAAAGTCTCAAGAGTTCTGTCATTCAAGCCCAGGTTCAAGACTGTATCCATCATCCCGGGCATGGAGAACTTGGCCCCTGAACGAACAGAGACAAGGAGGGGCTTCTCCTCTCCTCCGAATTTTTGCCCGGTCTCTTCCTCCAGTTTCTTCATATTGTCCACTATTTCCCCTTCTACTTCAGGCGGAATCCTGTTTCCCAGCTTCGAGTAAGAAATGCAGACATCGGTGGACACGGTAAAACCGGGGGGAACGGGAAGGCCAATCCCTGCCATCTCGGCCAGGTTCGCCCCTTTCCCTCCAAGGATTTCCTTCATGTCCCTGTTGCCTTCCGCACGATCTTTCCCGAAAAAGTACACGTGTTTTTTGGCCATCCTAAATCTCCTCTCTAAATTAAACCAAAACTATACACACATCGCTTTCAAAATTCAAGTAAGGTAAGCCAGCCTCTCTCTTTCCGCGACACTTAATAATGAAGACTAAATCTGGTACAGCGGCGGTTCCCCTTCCATCCGGAGCCCATGGTGGCAGGTGGGAGGGTTTTGGCTTGGATGGAGGGGAAACCGCCGCCGCGCTTCTCAATCCCTATTAACGCCATCATTCGTTTGACAGCCTCTATTGAGCGGGCTGGATGCCGCTCAAAGATTTTAAACTCATTTACTGCGTTACCATGGGACCGTATGGTTTCCTCATCACGAAAAAACTCTTGTCTGAGGTGAGAATATCGCCTGGACAACCCTCTATCACTGAATTTGTGATGATCTATCAAGTAAAGAGATTGAGCCACAATTGCAGAGAGGAGGTGGCAATAGGTCCTGTTGCGCTGTCCCCCCTCAACTTTGTATTCAATCTGTGGCTTGCGCCAATCAGGCTACCCAGTGCTCAAGGAACGGTTCAAGGTTTACGAAAACAGGCTCTGGTACTTTTTCAGCCCTTCTTTGAAGACGACGATGGCCTGCTCCAGGTCCTCCTCCTTGAGCACGTAGGCGATGCGCACCTCATCCTTGCCTTTGCCAGGCGTACAGTAGAAACCCTGAGCTGGCGCCACCATCACTGTCTTCTGGTTATGGTGAAAATCGGTGAGCATCCATTGGACAAAATGCTCGCAATCCTTGATCGGCAGCCTGACGATGATGTAGAAAGCGCCCTGGGGTTTATGGATGACGATCCCCGGGATGTCCTTCAGGCCATCGAACAGAACATCTCTCCGCTTCTGGTACTCTTCTTTAACCGGCTGAAAATAATCCAGGCCCATCTGGTAGGCTGCCAGCGCGGCTTTCTGCTCGACTGATGGAGGGCAGAGACGGGCTTGGGCGAATTTGAGGACGGCCTGGTAGACATCCTCATTCCAGGTAACGACTGCTCCCACTCGGGCACCGCAACTGCTGAAACGCTTGGATATACTGTCGACGACGATGACCCTCTCCTTTACCTCTTCATATTCCAGGACACTCTTGTGGACCCCGCCCTCGTAAACGAATTCCTTGTAGACTTCGTCTCCGATCAAGAACAGGTCATGCTTTTTAACAACGGCAACGACTCTCTCCAGTTCCTCAGGTGTGTACACGGTTCCGGTGGGATTATTCGGAGAGCAGAGCAGAATCGCCTTTGTCCTGGGAGTGATCCTGGCTTCGATCTCCTCAGTTGGCGGAAGGCGAAACCCATCCTCAACGCGCAGGGTGAGGGGAACGATCTTGACGCTGGCGAAGGCTGCATATCCGTTATAGTTGGTGTAGAACGGCTCAGGAATGATGATCTCATCTCCCGGGTCAGCCACTGCACTGAAGGAAAAATGGATGGCCTCAGAGCCGCCGATGGTGATGACCACATTCTCCGATTCGATGGGGATTTCATAAGAACGGAAATAACCCGCAATGGCCTGTCTTAACTCGAGAAATCCCTGGGCCGGTCCATAGCTCAGAACTTTCTCGTCGTAATTGTGAAAGGCGTCCATGATCGGCTGCGGCGTCGGAATATCGGGCTGCCCGATGTTCAGGAAATAGATATGAATTCCCCGTTCCAGCGCTTCATCCGCAAAAGGCTTGAGCTTTCTTATGGGGGAAGGCTGTATTTCTTGACCCCTTTTGGAAATATCCATTTATGATTCCTCCCAATATGATTATGAACAGGGGGAGATTTGAATATTATCCAAACGGAATAGTGTTGTCAAAGTTTTTATTGCCATAGGGTTGAGATTCTGATATTTTTGTCTGGGTATTCATCCGCACGAATGATCAAAGACCCTCGAGCACGGATAATCGGTAAAGAGAGCTGGAGGGACTATTTCCTGCTGAGACTCGAATCCCCCCGAATCGCGGACCAATCCCGGCCCGGCCAGTTTGTCATGGTCCGGATCAACGCCCATCACCACCCCCTTCTCCGGCGTCCTTTCAGCATCCACTCCAACAGCGGAAAGACCATCGAGATCTTCTTTCAGGTTGCCGGCCTGGGAACAGATCTCTTGAGCCAAAAGAGCTTGGACGAAACCCTTGATATCCTCGGCCCTCTGGGGAAAGGTTTTAATACTGAGGCAGGACTCGAGGGAAAGACCGTGGCGCTGGTCGGCGGCGGGCGAGGGATTGCCCCCTTATACTTTCTGGCTCAGGAACTCCGATCCTCAGGAGCTGCGGTCAGGATATTTTACGGCGGAAAAAGCCAGGCCGACCTGCCCCTCAGAGAAAATTTTGAGAAACAGGGCTTCACTATCTTCTGCTCCACGGATGACGGCTCGTTCGGGTTCAAAGGATTCGTCAGCGACCTCCTCAAAGCCGAGCTGGAAACATTCACTCCAGCACGCATATTTGCCTGCGGCCCTGAGCCGATGATGAAGAAAATCTCCGGCACCGCCAGACAAAAGAGCATCCCGGCGGAATTCTCGCTGGAATCAGTGATGGGCTGCGGGTTTGGAGCCTGCTGGGGCTGTGTGAAGAGAATCAAGAGAGGTGACGGCGAGGAGTGGCTGAAAATCTGTGAAGAAGGCCCGGTCTTTTCTGCTGAAGAAATCGTTTGGGGAGAAGAGGAAGGATGACAGACCTTTCGGTCGATCTCGGCTTTATCAAGCTCAAGAATCCCGTCATCGCGGCCAGCGGCACCTTCGGCTATGGCCTCGAGTTCGAGCCTTTCATCGACCTCAATCTTCTGGGAGGATTTGTGGTCAAAGGCCTTTATAGCTCTCCGAGAGAAGGAAACGTACCGCCCCGGCTGGTCGAGGCGTCGAGCGGGTTGATCAACGCCATCGGCCTTCCGGGAATCGGCGTGGAAAAATTCTCAGAGGAGGTTCTTCCTCAGATACGGAAATACGACACTGCCCTAATCGTCAACGTCTGCGGGGAGAGCGAAGAAGAATACGGCTCTGTTGTCGAGTTCCTGGACAAGAACGAAGGCATTTCCGCCTATGAGTTGAACATTTCCTGCCCCAACGTGAAAAAGGAAGGGCTCTGTCCGGCCTTAAGCCCAGAAGCGACCTTCTCTACGGTAAGCCTGGTCCGGAAAATCACCTCCCGGCCTCTGATCACCAAGCTTTCTCCCAACGTGACAGATATTCTGGAGATCGCCATTAGCGCTCAAGAGGCAGGGTCGGATGCCGTTTCACTGGTGAACACGTTTCTGGCCCTGGCCGTGGACACAGAAACACGAAGGCCGAAGCTGGCCAACATTTATGGCGGGCTGAGCGGCCCGGCCATCAAACCCATCGCCCTCCGGATGGTTCACCAGGTGGCCAGCCGGGTAAATATCCCCGTGATCGGCATGGGTGGAATCCTGGAGGGAAATGACGCGCTCCAATTCCTGATCGCAGGGGCCAAAGCCGTGGAAGTGGGGACCGCCAACTTTATCGACCCTGAAGCCACGGTGAGGATCATCGATGAGTTGGAAGAGTACTGCCAGAAAAAAGGAATAGACAGGATCGAAACACTCATCGGAAGTCTGAAAACCTGAGTCCCCATCATGTCCAGGAAAGGACCTTATGTAATTTTTCGCCTTGAAAAAACATAAGATATAAATACTATCTTAGATATATGCCCAAGCCTTAAAGAAAATCTTTGAAGGAGGGCCAGGATGAACAAAGAGGATATGGCCAGGAAAATAATAGTCGCCCTGGATGTGGGCACACAAAAGGATGCCCTGGCTCTTGTCGCTAAGCTTGAAGGCGTGGAGATCTTTAAGGTGGGACTCAAACTCTTCACAGCCGAAGGGCCTCCCCTGCTCGGTGAAATCCAAAACCAGGGGAAAAAAATCTTTCTGGATTTGAAACTTCACGACATACCCAACACGGTCGGGGAAGCAGTCAAATCCGCAGTCAGGCACGGCGCCCACATGCTGACCCTTCATTCCTCTGGGGGCGAAGAGATGATGAAGAGGGCTGTGGATTCAGCGTTCGAAGCCGCAGAGAAAGAAAAAACAGAAAAACCTCTCCTTCTCGCGGTAACCATTCTGACCAGCCTCAAAAACGAGCAGCTCGAGGAGATCGGGATGGTGGCCGATACTGTGGCCCAGGTCTTCAGACTGGCCCATCTGGCTCAAAAAGCCGGCGTGGACGGAATCGTCTGTTCGCCTCAAGAAATCGAGATCGTCAAGAAAGAATTCGGAAAGGAACTGCTGGTTGTCGCTCCTGGAATCCGGCCTTCCTGGTCAGCCGCCCACGACCAGAAGAGAATCATGACGCCCGGGCTGGCTATCCGCAAAGGCGCCGACTACCTGGTCATCGGGCGTCCGATCACCGAAGCTCCTTCTCCCCAGGAAGCATTCCTGAAAATCCTGGAGGAGTCAGCTGATCTTTAAGACTCCCCAGAAGGCAAAAAGGAGTCTCAGGAAGACTTCAACATAAGCCACCAGAATCAACCCGAACAAACTGCTGACAACGAAATAGCCTAAACGCTTTCCTCTGGAAGTCTCCAAGAAATGGACAGCGAAACCAAGATAGAGGAGATAAAATCCGTAGATTCCCGTCATTACCTTCAAGGCCCAGCCAAAATCAGGAACGAAGTAAAACACGCCTGCTAGCCAATAGGGGCTCATACTCACAACCGCCAGCTTCAGAGAATCACCTCTTGGGAAGCGAGAAGAAAAAACGGGACCGAAGATGGAGATAGCCCATGCCCAGAGATAAACGATCATCAGGGATAAGATGTAGAGGGCGGCACTGAAAAGAAGCTCTCTACCGGCAATAGTCCAGCTCCATCCCGAATAAGGCCTCCTGTAATGACCGTAGACGAGACCCGCCAGGAATCGAAACACAGGGGGAACCGCGGCTACAGCCAGGGCAAAGGAGAAAAAAAGACGAAAAGCCGGAACGGACTCTTCCTTGATTCGTGTCCATTCCTGCCGGGGCCTGGAAAACAATCCGATAACTCGGCGCACCAATTCTGGCTGATCCTCCACTCAAGACGCTTAAAGTCAGCAGGTTATCTCAGTATGAAGCTATGGAGGCGCGGGTCGGATTCGAACCGACGAATCGAGGTTTTGCAGACCTCTCCCTTAGCCACTTGGGTACCGCGCCTTTTTCAGCATCGTGCCAATTTGAAAAAATGATGGAGCGGACGATGGGATTTGAACCCACGACCTTCTGCTTGGCAAGCAGACGTTCTACCACTGAACTACGCCCGCTCTCAGAACCTTTTTCAGGGACGAGGCTCTGGATTTAAACTACCAGAAAGCGAAATTCCTGTCAATAAAAAGGAAGGATCTCCATTCCAGTGACAGCGAATAATGAAGGCGTGATCTTTCAAAGCGGCTGGTTCCCTTCCATCCTTGCCGAGACCCTCCCAGCCACCGCCATGGGCTCCGGATGGAAAGGAACCCGCGCTTCATTTCTCCATTATTTCTGTTTCTTTCATCGAGGAAAGGAAGATGTTTCAGGAGACAGGCTGCTGTGTCTGCGATAAAGAGGACAGTCCCCGCAGAAAAAACAGACTGTCCCTTTTTATTTTTTGCCGGCGGTCTTATGCAGAATATTCTTGATTATATAGGCAGCCATGGCTGGATTGGCGGCCAGTCGCCTTTTGCAGTAAGCAATGGCGAACTTCCATTTCTCGGCAAAAGGAACATAGAGACGGACCAGGATGCCGCTTCGAACCAGCTCATCCTGATAAGCCTGTTTAGGGACGCCCATGAGCATCTGGACTTCATAGCGGTCTTTCTTCATGTTCAACCTCTCGGCGATGTTGAGGGCTTCGTTGATGACCGCCTCATCGTGAGTCGCGATCTCCGGATAATGCCCCTCTTTGAACAGGACTTCGACCTGCTGGAGCATCTTTTTTTTCATCTCCGGCTTGCTCTGGAGAGCGACTTCCTTCGGTTCGTTGTATATCCCGATGCAGATACGAATACGGGCATTCAACCCTTTTAAGGATTTGATATCATCATCGGTGCGGAAAAGCCGCGACTGGAGAACCGTTCCAAAGGTGGAATGGTCTTTTTTTAAAGCCCGAAAAATATCCAGAGTCATGTCGGTGTAATGGTGATCCTCCATGTCCAGGGTGACTTTTATCTCCTGCTCTGCAGCCTTGGTCACGATTGCCCCGATGATCTTCTGACAATGATCTGTACCGCGATGGCTTCCCAGTTGAGTGGGCTTGAGAGAAAGGGTGGCATACTCCTGGCGGCCCAAGGCATCAATAAGCCTTTCGTAGACGCCGATTGTGTACTGGACTTCCTCATCGCTTTCCAGCTCTTCCCCCAGAAGGTCTATGGTCGAGCAGACATGCCTCTCTTGCCAAAACCTCTGGGCTGTGCCGACTGCAGCCTGGATGCTGTCGCCTGCCACATAAGGGCTGGCAAAAAGCTTGACCAGCGGAGAGGGAGCTAGGTTGACAATGAATCTTTTAAGACCCATGGATGACTCCTTTTATGTTATGAAAAACTGTATGAAAGCATACCACCTAAGGACGATGTGCAAGACATATGAAATTAATCTATTTTTTGACAAACTTCAAGGATTGATTTGAAATTTTTGCGGGAACCGGCGCGCTTGACTGGAAAAGAACTGAGATACGCGTCAAAAGGCGCTATTCTCTGTCTGCCCTCTTTATTTAATAGCGGGGTTGAACTCTGTCACCCAGAACCAGAGCATCGATACTGGAGAGAATCTTCACTGTAGACGAATTCTCTTGAACATCTATCACGATCAAACTTCCCAGCTTCTTGATCGACCCTTTTTTCTTATCCGTTTTTCTGTAGATGACCAACTGCTGTCCGAAATGGATCCCGTCTTCCTCTCCAAGATCTATAACGGCCCAGTGCCCTTTGGAGATCTGTCCGTACTCATCCTGAAAATAAATCAGGGTTCCCTGGGCTCTTTCCTCCTCATTGATCTCAACATCATAACCAAGGTCTGAGCCTAAAAGCTCGCTTTTCTCCTCAAAGGGCACCAGGTACTGTCCCAATGTCACTTGCTCACAGGCCTTTTCCAGCTTAGCGAAGGCCTGTTTCTCTTCCACAGAGACGATCTGGGCTCTGCCTCTTTTCATGATGAGACGACCATAATTTTTGCCGGTGATAGGATTTCTGACTTTATCTCCGACTTCTACGATCGTGAATATCTGACCTGTCTCGAGGCCGTCTGCACTCCCCTTATTGACGAAAAATATGTCATTCTCCCTGAAAAGCACTCTTTCATCCTCTTTCTCAGCCCCGACTATTTGAATGTCCAGCTGGAGCTTTTTCATGACAAAAAAGGAACAGTAGAGGTCAGTCTCAGAGATCAGAGGAAAGACATCCTTGTATAATCTGGCCTTCTTGGTCTCCTGTTCCTGGCCGATATCTCCGTTCCCGGAACTTAATCCGTTGCCTTCTCCTTGAAAGGAGAGAAGAATGATTATCATAAAAGAAAACAGGATCTTTGCCGCCATTTTAAAGGTTCGATTTTTCATTATGGCTCCTTTTCACTGGTATTTTATCCACCTGAATTTTGCCCCCATTATATTCAGATGGATAAATTCTGTCAATAGACGCATCTTTTCGGGAGAAATTAACTGTTTTTCTTGACATCAACAGCCCATCTTCATAACATAAATAAACCTGCCTTTATACGGAAAAAAGCTAAGGAGGTTGACTGTGAATAAAAAAGCAATTACTGCCAAAATGGCAAAGGATTCGGGCATCACCGGGCTTCAAGCTGAAAAGGCCTTCACTTCCCTGATCAGCGGGATAATAGGCACCCTGAAAAAGGGAAAAAGAGTGACATTTTCCGGGTTCGGGAGTTTCGAAGTCAAAACACGAAAAGCAAGGAAAGGAAGAAATCCCAAGACCGGAGTTCCCATCAATATCCCTCAAAAAAAGAGAGTCAAATTCAACCCGAGTCAAAGTTTGATCGACTCTCTCTAATCCTTTATTCAAAATAATTTACCGTTCTTTTCTTTTAAAACCCACAACAGAAAAACCGCTTCTTTTGGGAAGTATCACATATTCCGCAATTGAGGAATGCTCTTATGGGCAAAGGAGGCGTATTTTGAATCATCCAACCTGAGCAGTAAATTTATTTCTTTCGAGGAAAATGTAATGCTTGCTCTTTTTTATGGATTGGACAAGGGCATTCCATTCCTTTAAAATAATCTCAGCTTATGAGACCATGACGCCTGAAAAGAAAACGATTGCTCTCCTGTTTGGCGGACGCTCTGCAGAACACGAGATCTCTCTTCTCTCTGCAGCTTCGATATTCAATAATCTTGACAAAACCAAGTTCCAAATCCGCTCCATCTTCATCGATAAAAAGGGAAACTGGAGAGTGGTCGAATCGCCGCTACTCTCACCTGAAAAGCTGAATAAGGGCCCGTCTGCGACTTTTCTTCCCTGGGCTGAAGACCATTCCTCTCCGCTCATCGAAGCGGATATCTACTTCCCTATCCTCCACGGTCCTTACGGAGAAGATGGAACCATTCAGGGATTCTTGGAGATGGCCGATGTCCCCTTTGTGGGAGCCTCTGTTATGGATTCAGCCATAGCTATGGACAAGGCCATGACCAAGATAATCCTCAAGAGCAAAAATCTACCCGTAGCCAGACACATCACCATCATGGAAAAAGACTGGAAAGAGAATAGGGAGAATATTCTGGGCCGTATCAGAAAGGAATTGCCGCTTCCTTTCTTTGTGAAGCCTGCCTGTCTCGGTTCGAGCGTGGGTATTTCTAAAGTAAAGGAGAACAATCAGATCCCTACTGCTATCGATGAAGCGTTCCGTTATGACCGGAAAATCCTGGCCGAAGAAGGAATTCAAGGACGGGAGCTGGAATGCAGCGTTTTAGGAAACGATGATCCTGAGGCCTCGCTGCCCGGGGAAATCATTCCCTTCCGGGAATTCTACGATTATGATGACAAATACCTTGAGGGAAAGACGCGTTTTGGGATCCCAGCAGAGCTCACACCATCCCAAACCAAGGAAATACAGTGGCTCTCCGTGGAAGCTTTTAAGGCCATCGGCTGTTCAGGGATGGCTCGGGTGGATTTCCTGATGGACGGGAAAACCGAAAAGATCTACGTGAGTGAAATCAACACCATCCCAGGCTTTACAGAAATCAGCATGTACCCCAAACTCTGGGATGTGAGCGGCCTTCCCTTTCCTCAGCTTCTAGAAAGGCTGATCCAACTGGGTTTTGAAAGGCACGAACAGAAAAAAAGAGACAGGGAAGACTACAGCCGATGAGAATCCTTGGCATAGACTTCGGTGACAGAAGCCTCGGGTTGGCAGTAAGCGACCCGCTTCTTCTGACCGCCCAAGGATTGGGTCGCTACCGGACCCAGAACAAAGAAAAGGACAAAAAGTACTTCCAGGAGCTCGTCTCGCGATACGAGATCAGCGAAATCGTCATCGGCCTCCCGTTGAGAATGGATGGGAGCCCAGGCACAAGGGTCGAAAAGACGAAAAAGTTTGCCCGCTGGCTCGAAAACATACTCCGCCTCCCTATCACCTTCTGGGACGAACGGTTGACAACGCAACAATCGCTCAAAATTCTCAGCGGGCAAAAGACTGATTTCAGGAAGAAGAAAGTCCTCAAGGACCAGATAGCAGCTTCTCTTATACTGTCCAGCTATCTTGAAAGCAAAAAAGCCAAAGACGATGATACTCAAAGTCATTAAAACCGCGCTCATCATATCAACAATCATTCCTCTTCTTCTCTCCATATGGTTCTCTTTCGAGCTCTACCTAGCTCCCAAAACCAGTCCCCAAAAAATATTCTTCGTGGTCGAAGAAGGTGCTGGTGTGCAGGGCATTGCCCAAAAACTCAAGGAGGAAGGAATCATCAAAAAAACTTGGCCCTTTCTCCTGGGATACAGGCTCTACTTCTTTTCAAAAAGCCTCAAGGCAGGAGAGTATGAGTTCGACCTGCCTCTATCGACAAAGAAAATCCTGAACTTGCTTTCAGAAGGGAAAGTTTATCTTCATTCCCTCACCATTCCTGAAGGTCTGACCAGAAGAGAAATCGCGCAGCATCTTGCCTCTCGAGAAATCATAAGCGAGTCGGATTTCCTCGAAGCATCCTCCAGGACGGACATCATCGCCTCTTTGGACGACCAAGCGGAAAACCTGGAAGGATATCTTTTCCCCGAGACTTACAACTTCTCCAAAGGAACATCTGCAGAAACCCTTATCAATGCCATCGTCTCTCAGTTCAAGGATGTCTTTAGCGAAGAATGGCAGAGAAGAGCAGCCGAGATAAAGATGACTCCGAGAGAAGTGGTGATACTGGCCTCTCTGATCGAGAAAGAAACCTCGATCCCGGAGGAAAGAGAACTGGTTTCCGCCGTGTTCCATAACCGTCTGAGAATAGGGATGAAACTCGACTGCGACCCCACCATCATCTATGCCATGAAGAAGCAAGGGCTCTACAAGGGCCGTCTTCTCAAAAAACATCTCAAATTCAGCTCCCCCTATAACACCTACCTCAACCGCGGCCTGCCTCCCGGGCCCATCTGCAACCCAGGCGAGCCGTCTCTCAAGGCAGCCCTCTACCCTGCCGAGGAAAAATACCTCTATTTCGTTTCCAAAAACGACGGAAGCCACGTCTTCAGCCGAACTTTTACAGAACACCAGCGTCAGGTTATAAGGTACCGCAAGAACAGATTGTGAAAAAAGACTCCTGATGTCATTGCGAGCGAATGAAAGAAGCGTGGCAATCCCATAAGATTAAATTGTCATTGCGAGCACAGCATGGCAATATTTCATATTGTTTATTATGAGATTGCTTCGCTTTGCCCGCAATGACATATAATCCCGTCACTTTGTAATACAGGGACGTTCCCTAATACAGGAACGTAATACAGGGGCGTTCCCTGATGGGCCACCCTATCCCTCCCTTATAGTTTCTTAAAGATTATCAAGAAATTAGGTGATCCCCGCAGGGAACGTCTTCTATTACTTCTCCGGCTAATAACAAACGTGTCATCCAGCGGGGCGCCGGTTTCTCCTCCCCCCTCCTCCATGGGCTTCGGATGGAGGGGGGAGGGTCTTGGCTTGGATGGAGAGGAAGCCGGCGATGCTTAAATTCAGTATCTCCACAGTATTAATAAGTGGAAAATAATGCTTGATTCTGCTATATTAGAATTGTGAGAGGAGAAATAAAATCCTCTCAAGATATTCAGAAACGCCCGGATTAAAACAGTCCAAGTCACTCAGATTTGAGAGCTGGAATTTAGGAGGAAACATGAAAACGAGAAAGCGAGCGATTCTGGTTCTTGCATCAGGGCTCATCTTGAGCTTGCTCCTGTTACCGAACTTAAAAGCCGAGGAGCAAGAGCAAGCCGCAAAGGCCCAAGAGTCGAAGGTCATCATTATCCCCGATCAAGTCAAAAAGGTCTTTGAAGAGGGAATGCAGACTCGGGAGGTTCGTTCTGATATTCCATTCACGGTTGTCCGGCATCTCTATTTTCCAGCGGGTCAAAATTTCTACACAGTCATCCTTTTCAAAGTGAAAAACGCTGACCTCGGTTTTGCTCCCATTGGAGGAGCCCCGGCCAAGAAAAAAGAAGAAGCATTATCCGCCTTCGAAACTGAGGCATCCAAGCTGCAGGCCCGCTCCCATCTTTTCATGCAGTTCAACAAGCTCGAAAATGGTGTGCCCGGAGAAGTGGCTCAAGAAGTCTACGTGCCGCTCAACCTGCAGGAAGAGAGCTCCGCCTTTGAGCCTGAGAAAATGGAGATCTACTCGGCAGGATATCCTCTGACCTCTGGTCAATATCTCCTATCCCTGGCTATTTGCTCCCAGAAACTGGAAAAAATAGGAAGCCAGTACTATGAATTTTCTCTCCCCGACTTAACCTCTATCACTGACAAGCTCGAGACCACCCCGATCTTCTTCGTTAATAATCAGGAATACATGGATTCCGCGGAAAGAAAGCCCACCGCTCACAAACGCTCCTTCACCTACTCGATCATAAACATCGAACTCAATATTGACAGAGTCTTTGCGCCTGGAGAAAGCCTCGGGCTTTTCTTCTATATTTTCGGTGCCCAGCCGGATGAGAACGGGAAATTCAACATTGAGGTATCCTTTGATGTCTTGAAAGAAGGAGAAAAAGCTATCCTTTTTGCTCCCGGCCAATACGATTCCCCTCTGATCATTCAGGAGCTTCCGCTGGTTAAAACCGTGTTGGTCAAGTCAGAGTCAGGAGAAACAACAGAGAAGCGGAACGCTGAACCCGGAAAATACACCCTTTCAATGACGATCACGGACAAGATTTCAGGAAAATCGATCAGCAAGAGCATTGATTTTGAGGTGAAATAGAAGTCTTTTNGGCCCCTTGCTCTTCAGATAAAAAAAGGAATCCCCTTAAGAAACAGAAGAGGNATTATCTCGCTTCATTTGAGTCCTGACTTTTATCAATTTCCGTGATCAGCCTTTTCACGTCTTCCTGGTCGGCATTCAGGTTGATGGAAGCTCTGAGCACTTCCAAAGCTCTTTCTTTCTGTCCTGTTTTGTAATAACAAAATCCCAGAGAATTCAAAAGACCGGTATCACTGTTGTAAATCTTGTTTCCCTCAATAAGGTTATCTATGGCTTCATTGTATCTTTCCAATCCCATCAACGCTCTTCCCTTGACGAGGAAATAGTCAAAACTCATGTCCTGTTCATCTTTAATGAATTCGATCAAGTCTAAACTTTTGTCGTACTTCTTCACCCTGTACATGAAGTTGGCGTACTCGACCACTCCTCTTTTATAATCAGGATTGCCGCTGAAAGCTTTCTCGTAAGCTTCCTCTGCTTTCTCGTATTCTCCGAGCTTGCCATACTGATGGGCACGCATGTAATAAAAAAGGAAGCTGTTGGTCAGCGATAAGATCTTGGCTCGAGCGATGGGATGCGAAATCGCGGCTTCCGGCGAAATGATGAATTTTCCTTCCTTTTCGTCGATCACCTCTCCGTCCTTTCCGACCAGCTGCACTCTCATCTCATAATAATCCGGCGTAAATTCTCCGGCTGGAATGGCATGAGGAATATTGATGATTTGAGTGAATGGATAATCCTTTAACCGTAAGGTCAAAGATTTCTTCACGGGATTCACCTTCTTCATTCCGTCGATAAGGACCTTGAGCTCTCCCTCCTCCCATAGGCTCTGGGGAATATTGACCAGGCCCATAAGGAACGCCACTTCATCTGATGAAGAGAATGTATTCTTGGGGTCTACAACCAGCTTCTTGTCGACCGTCTTGAACGGTATGTGCATGTTGCTCTGATACTCCTGGAACATGTAACCCAGAAAGGGGCCGAAGATCTGAGGTTTACTCGACCCTTTCGGAACAGAAATATTCTTCTCAAAAATGCAGAATTCTTTACCCACTGAATTCTGCAGGAGGATGGTCAACCTGTAATCCCCTTCCACTACTGGAAAGGCATCTTCGATCGATATCCCGTTGGCTCTAATTCTGTCCAGGTCATCAGGGTCAATATAAATAGGGAACTCCTTGGTGTACTGAAAGATGATATCCTCTCCTACCCTCAAGCTGACGTTCAGAGAGAAATTGCAGAAATACTGGTCATTCTCCTCATAATAATCTATGGAGATGGCCTTGGGAACTATGGAAAAATGCAGAAAATCGATCCCGACGATCGGGTCGGGAATAAGGGCTGTGCTCGTTTCACTCTCCACGATATTCGTCATGTGCTCTGTACTGACAACCCCTCTCAAACTCAGGAAATGGGTGGCATAGGTGGGATTGATATCCTTTTTGGGTGATTCAATGATGTTGGCGATAAGTATGGCGTTCAGCGGAGAAGGCCGATAGTCATAAGGAATCTCACCCGGAATCAGGGATATGGATACAGAGGCCAAAGTCGGAGCCAGCTCAAAGATCCTTTCGTACATGGACTCATAATCCTCGATGGCATAATCCCTGCCGTGAACCATGAGAGCACCCGGGCCATCGGAGACCGGGTCATACAGCTTGTACTCACCAGCGCCGCCTCTCTGGAAAAAGACCAGCACGAAATGGGAAGGGAGCCCTTTTGTCGGGTCTCCGTAGTACGACCAGACTTCGCAAGGGTATAGCTCGAGAGGATTGGGAAATCTCTCTTTGCTCACCGGAGGACCGAGAATAATGTAGAATCTTCCCTGGTCTGTCATCCAGCCCTCCCGAGGTGAGCCTTTTCTGAATTCTTTATTGGCGTACATGAAACGCTCGATGTGCTCATCCTTGAACTCGTTCTCCGGAGTCCCGGGTGTGGGGTCCCTCAGCCTCCAGAACATATCGATAAAAACATCTCGTTCGCGGTTGTTGGTCAACTGCAGGAAAGCCTCTCTCTCTTTTTCATGCATGATATAGCTGGTGAGCTTGAGAAAATCCTGATATTTTTCGGGAAGGTCTTTAACCCTCATCTTTTGCTGCGGAGATAATAAAGATGCCAAAAGCAGAATGAAAATGAAAACGGCGAATATCTTGGCTTTCATCGTTCCTTATCCTCTATAATAATTAAAACTCTGATTCCCGGATATCGTTTCACTTTAAATGGGAATCCACAACACCGATTAGGCTGTCGCCGAAAATCTAAACCTTTATCTCAAAAATCTTTCTCGTCTTGCCCAGGCTCCCCTTTCCAAAAATGATGATATCCAGATAGTACCGGCCGGGTTTGATCTCATGAACAAAGGAAAATACCATTTCTTCCATCCTCAGCACCTCATCCTCAGGCTTGGCGAACGACCTGGATTCCCGGAACCTTTCCTTCCAGATGCCATCCTTCTCATAGAGATGAAAATCAAAATCTAAATCAGCCTTGAGCATTCCTTCTTCAGCGAGAAAATTGACATTCTTGACGGGAATGGTGATGACAATCTCTTTGTTCTGGGCGTCATACTCCGCCTTGAAATCCACGTATCTTTCAGGCATCCGGCCATCCTCATAAGAGACCCCTAGCTTGGCCATCTCGAGAGCATCCGGAAGGCTTCCGGCTAATCCGTACATAGGATCAAAGGTATATTTCCCGTCTCCGCGAACATCCATGAATTTTATTCCCAGGTTGTAGCGATAGTAGATCCAGACTAAAACCGGGCCTCTGATCCTTTCTCCTTTGAAATCAACCTCATTATGAACAAAAAACTCCTCGAACTTATCCGGCGGCCCTAAATAAATATATATCCTTCCTCTTTCTGTTTTCCAGCCTGGAGGGCCCTCTTTGAACCGCTGGTTGGCGTACTCGATCCTCCTGTAAAACTCCGCCCGGTACTCGTTCTCCTCTGTATCCGGAGTGGGGTCTCTCTTGTCCCAGAAATCCTGGATGAATTCCTTCCTTGACTCTTTGTCTGGAAGATGGTTGAAAATATTCTTCTCCACCCTGGTCATGATGAGAGAGGCATACTCATAAAAATCCTTGCTTTCAGGGTCAAGAGATATTTTTTGGCCTATCCCGCCGCAGCACATCATTCCTAAAACAACGAGGACCACAGCGGATAATAACAGAAAAGATTCTATTTTTGTCTGCATTTTTTTATCAACTCCTCCAATCTCTCCTTTTCCGGGGGAGAGATAAATCGAGAAAATTTATCTCTATAGCTCATGAATAAACCAAGAGCTTTTGTCTTATTCCCTTTATTCAAATACGCCAGGCCCAGATTGAAAAGGGCACGAGCAGAGTCAGGCTCTATTTCCAGGGCTTTCTCCAGGCAGTAAATGGCCCCATCAAAATCTCCAGCCAGCAGATAGGCGCTTCCTAGACCGTTATAAGCGGATGCATAGTCAGGGTCGAGTTCAATAGCTTTTTTAAAATTCTGAAGAGCATTCTGGAAAGCCATCCGGTCTCTTTTTTCTATGAAGATCAAAAGATACGTCGACCCGAGGTTATTGTAAACAGTATGATGTCTATCGTCTATGGCGGCAGCCGCTTCGAAGGCTTCCAGGGCCTTCTCCAGTTCTCCTTTACCGGTGTAAGCAGAACCCAAATAATTCCATATCTCCGGGTCAAACTCCATCTGGCGAAAACTATTCGCTTTGATCAGCCCAATAACCTCGTCATACGATTTGACGTTGAGAAGATAATTGGCATAGGCCGAGAAAATTTCATAACTCGAAGGGAAATCTTTAAATCCGCCCTTGAGCAATTCAAGAGCCTCCTTCATTCTGCCTTGTTCCTTGTAGAGGGTGGCAAGGCCAGAATAGGCTATATCTCCACCTTTTTTCTCAGCGATAACCTCTTTTAACATCGAAATCGCCTCATCCACTCGCCCCTCTCTGTAAAAATTCATAGCTTGCTTGGCTTTATTCTCGTTGGGCAAAAGAACCTTTATATCATCCGAGGGGCCAAAATTCGTCTTCATGGAAAGTTGAGGAGTCGAAACATATCCCAGACTTCTCAGCTTTTCCAGGTCTTCTCTGTCTATTCTTCGCTCGACCTTCCCCTCCTCTTCAGGAAGAGATAGATCCTTCATGATATCCGCCAGCTCCTTTCTGAATCCGGACAGCTTTTTTGACATGGCGAGATTATGGAGTTCATTAAAATCTTTATCCAGGTCATAAACTTCAGGGATGGGTGTCTCTATATACTTTTCCTCCTCATAGATGTACCCTCTCAAAGGAGCCCATTGACGGCTGTAATACGGATACAGTGATTCAAAATAGACTGGCCTTCTGGGCAGCTTTTTTCCCTTGATGGCAGGAAGGAGAGAAAGCCCCTGAAGAAAAGGCTCCTTTTCGATCCTTAAAACGTCACAGACGGTGGGAAAAATATCCGTATGGGTAACCATTTGGGTGACCTGCTCTTTGTTCTCACCGGGAATGGTAATGATCAATGGAATCCAGATGGTGCTGTTGTAGGCAAAGTAGCCGTGGGTGAGTTCTCCATGTTCCCCCAATCCCTCACCATGATCTCCGGTAAGCACAATTAACGTATTTTCCGTTAAGCCGTTAGTCTGCATATAGTCGAACAGCCTTCCCAGGATAGAGTCGACATAAGCCACCTCTCCATCATAGAGATGGTCTTTGTATTGGGTATGGAAAGGCTCTGGAGGGTCATAGGGATGATGGGGATCCCAACAGTGAATCCAGAGAAACCAGGGAGCTGACTGCTCTCTCAGCCACTCCAAAGCTTTATCTACGACAATTTCTGCTTTTCGCTCAACATAGGAAAATTTTTGATACCGGTCACCCCTGTAATCATCGTCATAAACGTCAAATCCCTGGGCCAGCCCGAACTTTGAATCAAGGGGAAAGGCACCGATAAAAGCACCGGTCGAATAGCCATATCCCTTCAAATGCTCGGCCAAAGTCAGAAATCTATCTTCGACGATAAAGGTGCTGTTATCATGAACGCCATGATAAAGGGGCACCGTTCCCAACAGTATGTTGACATGGGAAGGGAAGGTCGTGGAAGTATGGGCAAAGGCTTTTGTGAACAGGATTCCTTTCTCAGCCAGACCATCGATGTTCGGTGTTTCCAGATGTTCCCTGCTGTAGCAGCTCAACCTGTCTGGCCTTAAGGTGTCTATGGTGATGAGAAGGACATTGAGACTGGCTTGACCCCTGTTTCTAGCTGAATGCAGGAAAAGGGTTAACAAAGATATGCAGACAAAGACAAAGGAGAAGAAAAACCTCCCTTTTTTTCCCATCCTCATTGAGGGCTCTTACCCGGTCCTCCGCCTGAGATACTCGAGAAATCCTTTAACCTGGGTCGCTCTTTCGGACTCGGAGTCATGCTTTAAATAGTTCTCGAAGACAGTGATGGCTTCCGGGAACTGTCCCAGAGTCAGATGAGTCAGGCCCAGCTGATAAAGGCCGTCGAGAAAATCCTCCTTGATCTCCACAGACCTCCTGTAGTACTTCAGGGCTTCCTCATATTTGGAGAGATTTTTATAGTTTGAGCCGATGTTGTAAAGGACTATTGGATCACTGATTTTCTCAAAATCGATCTTGCCGTACCACTCAATGGCTTTTTCGTTTTCATTCTGATTGGAATAACAATTCCCGATCAGCATTTTGAGCTCGTTATCATCGGGGGCCTGCTCCAGGACCTTTTTATAGCTTTCTTCAGCCTCATTGTATTTCTCCAGCTGAAAATAGGCATTTCCTATATTCTTATGGATGATATAGGCATCGGGATAATCCTCAAGAATTTTATTATAGACAGCGATGGCCTCTTCATATTTTTCCGTATCGAAAAGTGCGTTTCCCTCATTGAGAGCGTTCTTTAATTCATCAGTAAGCAGCAACCCTTCGGCCTTTTCCAGATTAACGGTAATGTCAGGATTCTTCCTGACCTCGCTGATGTCAACACTGATTTTTTTCGGCATATACCCCACTTTTTCAAAGTCGATATTCCAGGCTCCGTTCCTGATCCAGGAGGCATTCCATTTGCCCTCGGCATCTGTGACCACATCAAACCCAACATTACCTCTTACATAAAGCAGCTTGACCTTGACTCCTTCCAAGGGATTCCCTTCTGTGTCGTAAACATAACCGAGCAGCCTCCCCTTGCCTTTCCAGACCTGCGGAAATACAAGGGTACCCAATAACACAATCAAGGCCAGTACAAGTATGATCCTTCTCATCTCATACCTCCATAAAAAGCTTATGCATATTTTATGCCAACACGCTCATTCCCAGGGAACGATCGACATTCACTTCATCTCATGAACTGGGAATTTGTATCTTTTTTTCCTGGTATCTTGGCACTTCAATTCTACCATTTCAAAAAGGAAAAAAAAAGCCCCTCCCGGCCGAAGCCGGAAGGGGCTTTGAGCTTCTGCTTTAAGTCCCGGTTAGAACTGGAATCTCACTCCGAGTCTCAGAATTCTCGGGTTGAGGAGCTCGTTCAGGGTGTAGGCAGTGGAGCTGCGGGTGAAGGAGAGACTCCTGTCCGCATAGCGGTAAATTGTTCCCCAAGTCCTCTGGTACCTTCTGTTCTCCAGCTTGGCGTTGAAGACGTTGAACAGGTCGGCCATCAGGTAGATCCTTCCGGTGTCACCGAGGTTGATGACCTTTTCCAGCCTGAGGTCAAACCTGTAGAAGGTGTTCAGACGGAATTCGCCGAAAGGATGAAT
>JGI24422J19971_10000101_pt1 | contig 39567 bp, 42 predicted proteins | sample DeeMarSWOR152_54_FD_19971 | JGI IMG/M metagenome (IMG submission 19971) | reverse complement strand
AGAGTTGGAGGAAAGGCTGCCGTTCTTTGAAAAAAAAGGAAAACTTGTTGAAGCTCAAAGGTTAAGGGAAAGAGTAGGATATGACATAGAGATGCTATTAGAAACGGGTTACTGTTCAGGAATAGAGAACTATTCTCGGTACTTGGACGGAAGAAAGCTCGGAGAAAAGCCTTACACACTCCTTGACTATTTTCCCGAAGACTTTTTGATGATTATTGACGAGTCTCACCAAACCCTGCCTCAACTTAGAGGGATGTGGGGAGGTAACTACTCCCGAAAGAAGAATTTAGTAGATTATGGTTTTCGTTTACCTTCAGCCTTTGACAACCGTCCTTTAAATTTTGAAGAGTTTGAAGAGTATATGAATAAAGCTTTTGTGATCTTTGTTTCAGCGACACCTGCTTCTTATGAGTTAGGCAATAGTGAACAAGTAGTCGAACAAATAATTAGGCCTACAGGTTTGGTAGATCCTGAAGTCTTGATTAGGCCTGTTGAGAATCAAATTGATAACTTAATTAAGGAGATCAATGACGTGGTTTCTCGGAATGAAAGGGCTCTTGTTACGACGTTAACGAAACGCATGGCAGAAGATCTTGCAGAATATTTGCTTGATATCGGTGTAAAAGCTCAGTATTTGCATTCTGAAATAACTGCTCTTGACAGAATTCAGATTTTAAGAGAGTTACGGGAAGGCAAAATAGAGGCTGTTGTGGGTATTAACTTATTGAGAGAAGGATTGGATTTGCCTGAAGTTTCGTTGGTAGCCATTCTTGATGCAGATAAAGAGGGCTTTTTAAGGTCTGAAACCTCTCTAATTCAGATCATGGGTCGTGCGGCTAGAAACGTGAATGGACACGTTATTTTGTATGCTGATGAGATGACCAAAAGTATGAACTGGGCTATAAAGGAGTCAAACAGGCGTAGAAAACTTCAACTTGAATATAATGAGAAGCATGGAATAGTTCCTAAAACCGTTGAAAAAGAGGTCAAAGATCTCCTTGAGGTAGTTGAAAGTTTCAAAGTTGCTGAAAAGGTCGATGTTTCCCCTGCGCGAAAAGGTATTGGTTTAGATGTTTCGGTACAATATCTTTTAGTAGAAGCTTTTGGGGAATCTGAGGGAAGTTTGGAAGATGAGGCGGAGTTATCGCTTTTAATTGTTAAGCTTGAAGAAGCGATGAAATTGGCGGCTCAAAACCTTGAATTTGAAAAAGCAGCTTTAATTCGAGATAAAATAAAAGAGCTTAAAGAGGACCTTAATAATCTTTGATAAAAAGACGATATTCTCAGTTTTTCCCTTTCTCATTCCTTTATATTGCATAATATAGTTTTTGATAGCGGTATTTTTTGAATAACGTTTTTTCGTACTTTTTTTATTTTTTAAACCCGCTGTCTTCAAAGATATAAACTCTACAAGACATTATCTGCATGGGTTAGTGGGCATTAGGCATTTAACCCATTCAAATGCAAAAAAATATCGAGGTAGGCTTTCTAATGGCAATAATAACTGAAATAAATGGTCAACAATTTTTCAACCAGGTTAAGCTGGATCGGTTTGCAGGAAAAAGCGTCTTTCCTGAAGTTTATCTAACCTTAAACAACTCTCTAGAAATGGAAACAAATTCTATTCTAGAAGAACTGAAATCTATGCCAGCCCTTCCCATTGAAAATATTTTAGAAGATATTCCAGAAACGTGTGAAATCAAGGAAGAATCCTTTATTGTAGGCGTGGATGCAGGTTCTAATGGAGCTCCTCTTGAAGGTTTTTATTTCGGAGCAACTACGGGTATTGCTTACCTTTCTCAAATCTCTAAAAGAGATGGAAGTATCGCCATTCTTTCCTCAGGAAAACCTCTGAGCAGGGGCGGGACGTTTAGATGCAGTGATTGCGATCGCCCGAGAAGACACCTGTCTCTAGTAGAATTTGCTTACCTATACTCTACAGCCCTTGAGGCAATAATAAGAATAGATCCTCAAATCTTATTTATTGATGGAGGGCTCCTATTAAACCCATTATTTTTACCCTCAAGAGAAGAAGCTTCTTCTGAAAAAGAAGAACTATTTCTTGAAGATATTGATTTAGACCTTGTAGAACAGGCACTTATTAAAAAGAAGAGAGACTATTATATAGACTTTCTTTGCACGGTTTATTTCGCTTTAGAACTTTTTAGGGAGTGTGAACGGAGAAAGATCCCAATAATCGGCATCATTAAACGTCCCAGAGGGTTCTCATTTTTCAGCAATCATTTTCCAGACTCGGTAGTTTTAGAAAAGGCAGGAATGCCCCTTGGAACAAAAACTAAGCCAAAGTTTGTTGGTTCCCATCCCGTAACCTCAAAATATGATGTTTTGTGGGAAAAATTTTACGGGAAAAAGCCTAGTATAAGATTTAACGACAAAGAGAAAGGGTATCTTAAAGAGTTTTATTTAAAGACAGTGGTTGGTAGAGAACCCATTCGAGTACAAATACCTTACTGGGTGGATGATAAACAGGCTGCAACTTTAACTTTCGCCTTTTCTGACAGTTATGAAGGCGTTCCTGTACCGATCTTAAAAGCTGATGCTCTCACTTGTGTTTCAGACCAATTACTCCACAATTTACACACAAAACTCTACCTAAAACTTAGCATTCTCGCAAAATTAGAGGGGTTAAAGCCGTGCGAAACTGGGCTTATCAGGCTTAAAAGATAGAAAATGGCGGGTTTTCAAATGGAAACAGGAACTATAAAAATAAAAGGCAAAAAAAAGGCTTTTTCCAAAAGCGTAATTTCCAACATAATGATAGAGGAGGAAGAAGTAAAAGAGGTTGTAGGATACGTTCTCTCCGACTCTTGTACTGAAACTTTCAACTTTGTTGTCATGGAAGAAAAACGTGTTTCAAAAAACCAATATGTTGTAGTACCACATCCCCATGAACGTAACGCTGATGGAAAACCCGTCATGGTCCTTTGCAGGGTTTTAAACGGCAGATACATCAACCCCGAAACAGAAGACGGGGGATATGTAACTCTTCTTCTCTCAAAAACAGGCATGATGTTTGGAGGAAGAGAACAAGAAATCTTAGTATTTGAATGCCAACTATTAGGATATATACACTCCTCAGACTCCTATTCTGAATTCAGACCTGTTTCAGACCCCATACCCACCCTATACCCTGTGTTCGAAGTCGATGAAAAATTCATCAGCAAGTTTTTCAACTTCAAACAACAACAAGAAGATGCTGGTCGATTAATAGTTGGGAAAGATGCTCATGCAAATCAAGATATATTCTTAGAAATGAATAACTTGATTAAAGGTCATTTACTCATCACGGGGATGACTAGGAGTGGGAAAAGCACTTTTGCCTTAAACCTCATCTTTTCAGGGGTTACAAGCAACCCCCCTATGCGTTTCATAGTTTATGATCGGAACAACGAATACATAGGTCTCAAAAAACTAATTCCAGAAGACAAAATAGTCATAATAGATTACCGCCATTTCCTCGATTTTCGCTCTCTTACTGATGAAAATCTATGCTCAATGCTTGGCTTACCATTAAAACTAAAATGGAGCCAAATAATAACAGAAGCCATCTTTCAGCTTTTTGAGAAACGACTAAAAGATCCTAATAGGGGATCTAATTGCGATGAATGCAATAAGACTAAAGAAGGAAGTTGTAAAGCAAAAATAGGATGGCTATGCCCTAAGGAACTGCTAGAAATCATTTCAACTTATCGTACTCCAAGTTCTAACTCCAAAGAAATTGCCCGAAACCATGTCCGCCGAGCAAGATTCCAAAGAAGACTAAAACTTTTAAAATTTTTTGACCCCAAGCGGGAAAACATAATAGAACTCATAAAAAAACACTTAGTAGTAATAGTAAACCTAAGCACAAATAATAACATCATGCTGCAACAAATGGCAGTGGCTCAAATAGTGAAAGATGTTTCAAGACACGCTTTAAAAACTTCAGGTCATGATATATGTTGCATGCACCTTTTAGAAGAAGCTCAATTCTACGTGGCCGAAAAAAACGCACCAAGTTATGGGGATAACCGAGGGACAAACGTTTATAACACGATAGCTAGCGGTCTTTCACAAATGGGCGGTTACAATGTCGGCTTCATCTTGATAACTCAAAGACCCGCTTATGTATCAAAGGCAGCTATAAGTCAATGTAATACGGTCGCAGTCTTCCGACTTAGAACCAAGGCAGATCATGATCAGCTTGAAAACTCATCCGAATACATCACTAGCGCCTTAAAACAAACAATATCAAGTCTACGTGATAATGAATTTATGCTATCTGGCACCGCTTCCCCCCTACCTTTCCCCGTAATCGTTAAAGCTAATGTTTTCGTAAGACCGATGAAGGCTACATTAGCCCCCACACAAGTGCTCCAAAATTTGTATAAAAAAGAAAAAGATAGTTAGTTTTTTAAAATGAAAAGCGATTTTTTAGAGCCTTTATTTTTATTTCTTCTCTATATTTCTACAATTTTTGTTTTTGAAATCCTTTTTCTCTCTTTTATTGGGTATAATTTTGAAATAGTTTCTGCTAGTTCTTCTAACTTTTCGTTGTTTAACATTTTTTGAAACTCTAAAAGCTCATTAAAGCTCTTTATGTAAAGCCCCCGTCTTTTCGTAGGAGTTCCGTTCTCATCTACGGGATTAAGCTCGATAAGGACAGTTGGTCCTTTATCCCCCCTGCCCGGAACTTTAACCAAGAAAATGCCTTTTATCGATGTAGGAATTTTTTCCCAATCGTGGGATTCTTTTACAACCTGCTTAATTTTCTCTTCTAATTCTTTATCTTTTTCTTCTTCTATTGCCATAGATACACACCAACATCTAATCTCAAATGTCAGAATAAAAATTTATTATCAAAAAATTTTGTTATAAAGTAGTGTTTATTAAAGTTTAGCCTTAGAGTAATTTCTTTTCTTTTCTTGCTTCAACCGCTTTTCTGTAAGCGCAATCGATGCATTCGCCAAATTTTTCCAACACTTTTGGTAGTATGTAGGCTGCAAGTTTAAACTCTTCTCCTTTTGCCTCTTCTTCAAGTCCTTCTTCCCTACGTCTTTGAATCTTTTTTATCGAGTTTGGTATAGGTCCTTCGCTGAATATCAACGGGTTTTCCCAAACTAAACTTTCTAAAGCATCCAAAAGTGCATCTTCTATGACAATAGGCATATCTGTCACAAAACAGTTTAATTCCCCTTCTTCATCCCGCTTTAATACCTTAGGTATACATTCTGAAACTTTTCTCACATAACATGTAATACTCTTCGAATCTTCAATAAAAGCGTAGGGGCATGGTAGGTAATGCATCCTTTTAAAAAACTCTCTTAGGGATCTTATAAGGGAAGGGCTTAAAATCAAATCCTGTTCTCGGCTTCTTTTCCTTGTGTCTTCAACTGATTTAAGGGCCAAATTTATCAAACCTTAATAAATATAAACAACACGCCTTAATTATTAAAAAATTGTTCTTTTAGGTTAAAGAAATTACCCCTTTAAACTACTAATCTTACCCCTCGTTTACTTATATTTTATAACTTTAAAAATACTTTCATTTAGAAACATAAAATAATTTTGATATATTAAGATCTTAATTATGCTATTAATATTATTTAATACTTTATTAAAATTCCGCCATGCCTTCATATCCATCTTCAAGCCGTCTCATTCTATTTTCTTCTTCACACTCCTCTTCATATTCCTTTTCTTTTTTATCAATTTTCCGTCTTCTCGTTTTTCTTTTCTTTAACTTTTTTCTTTCCTTTTTCTCTCTTTTCGGCGTTTTTACCTTGATCTTAGTTAAGAAATCTTCCTTTCCTATAATGCTTTTGCACTCCAAACAAGTAAAAGTACCCGCTTCTACTAATTTCATAACCTCTTCTTTATGATAAGGTTCTCCACAAAAAGGACAGTTCCAAACCTCTTTGTCAGAAGTAAATAAATTGTTACAAAGACTACAAGCCCTACTTTTCCCACAATAAGGACATCTCGTTTTTTGATAGGGATATTTTTTCTTACACGACAAACATTTAAACATTAATTTAGCTGGTGCTGGAAAACCAAAGACTATAGAAGTAATTATGCTCACACCAAAAACAATTGACAAGAATAAAAGTCCCAAAGAAATCGCTCTTAAATTTACGTCCAAAAAGCTATCCAGAATTAAAACGTTTACCAGCGAAATTATTGAAAGAAGCAAAAGCAAAAATAAGCACTTATCTACTTGTTTAGAACGAGGCATACAAAGCCCTACCCTGAAACATTTCAGAATTGAAAAATGTTATTTAAAATAAACAACGCTAATTTTATTAAAATATTGGTTGAAATCATTGCAAAATCTTAAAAACTGTCCAAAAATTTTTAGGGGTAGAATGGAAGGTGGGTGAGATTCTTAATGCATGTTATCATCTACTCAACAGCTTCAGATGAAGAAGAAGCTTACAAAATCGGGAAACAGCTCGTAGAAGAAAAGCTCGTAGCCTGCGCTAATTTATTACCTAAAATAAAAAGTTGTTTTCTTTGGAAAGGAAAAGTTGAAGAAGATTCTGAAGCGATCCTGATCGTAAAAACCTTAGAAAGCTTAGCAGAAAAGGTTATCAAAAGGATAAAAGATCTTCACTCTTATGAAATACCAGCTATCTTAGTTTTCCAAATAAAAGGGGGCAATGAAGAGTACCTCAAATGGATTACCGAAGAAACCTCCACATCTTAATTTAAACTTAGACTTATAAGAATGGAGAATCAAAAGGTTCTAGCCGTCAGAACATTCGATAAACTATTTATCCCTCCATAACTAAACATTATTAGCTAGTGCTCCTATGTTATTGATCTCTTTCTTAAAATCTTTTTTGAGACAAAGCTAAGGTGGACTATTAATGTCTGAAATACCTACCGTACAAAAAAGGAAAGAAATATTTGATAAAGTACAGGCGGTTTTCATTCTTACTGACAGCGGGATTTGTCTATTTAACTATGCGCCACAGCCGAAAAAGCTGCGTACAGATGGACAAAAGTTGGAGATGTTAGGTAGCCTTCTTTCTGCTATAAATCTTTTTGCTAGAGAAGTTGGCGGTGGAGAAGTAAACAATTTAAAACTAGAAGGAGCAACCTTTTATTGTTTGAAGCAGAGATTTAAAACATTGACCCTACTTTTCGCTACTCTAACTGACCCCAAACTTCCACCAGAAAAAGCTGAGATTTTCTTAAAAGATATAGCTTCTTTATTCACGTTAAATTTTGGACAAATATTTGAGAAAGGGTGGAAAGGAAACGTTTCCATCTTTTCAAATTTTGATCGTTTAATCTTTTTTAGATGGGGAGGCTTAATTGAAATAATGAATAATTTCGCCCAAATCTTGAAAGTAGAAACCGTCGCCCTTCTAAGTTTAAGCAGCGAAGTAGACTACATCTGGACCTCTTTGAACCACAACCAAGAAAAAAAAGATGAGATAAAAGAGATGATTAAAAACATACCATCTTTAATAAGACAACATAAAATAGAACTCCCTCCTAAAAAAGCCTTGGATACCTATTTCGATAAATTTCATACGTATCTTTACCAGCTTCCAAAAGACCACGTACTAGCCTTAATCTCAGAGGACACAATCAACAATAATCCTAATGATCACCGTTTACAACACTTTAAAAGACTAGCCCTAACTCTAGGAGAAATCCTAAACGAAGTAGAAATCTAAAAAATAACCTTTAAAAAATAGCAAAAATAAAAAGTTTCTTATTAACTAACATAAATCCTTAAAAGGCTATAACGCGTTTTATTAATCAAGTAAATTATGGATTAGGATCTTCTAGATGTTAAAGAGGAGGTTCGAAATCGTGGTAATCCACGTAGCAATGATCATACATAAACACGGAATCGGACGCGTATTATTTAATGATGGAGTGATTCCTGCAGATAAAGACATTCTTTCTGCCTTAATCTCCGCCCTTTCAATGTTTGTCACCCAACTTGGAGACCAGCAAAGTTTTTTCCGGGAGGCAGAATTTGGTCGATACAAAATCCTAATACACCAAAGAGAAGATTACCTTTGGGTTCTTGTACAAGATGTCTATGACAACATCTCATTAGCTGAAAAGAGACTTGCTCAAATAACCTCACTCCTAGCTGATAAAATAGACCCCCTATCAGAAGAAGAATTCCAAGAAGAGTTCGATCTGAAAGATGACCAAGTAATCCACCTATTTAACATCATTAAATCCCAAGAATTTCCAAGAGAAAAACTTGCTGAAATCGGGCGAAGAATCAGCGTGTTGATGGGACAAGAAAGCGGTAACATATTCTTAAGCGATATATTTATAGCAGACTTAGATGGCGGTCTTATCGCAGAGTACTCGGCCTCTAAAAACCCCCTAGTTTTAAAAGCCTTTATGAGTCTTCTTGCCACAATCCCCTATGAGCGAAGTATATGGCTTGAAGCATTTCTAAACCCTGAAAAACAACCTTCCCCCGGAGCTTTTTTAGGACTAGAAATAGAAGGATGGGCCATCCAGCGCATAGAAGACACTAACTTCATAGTCATGGCTCGAGGATTCTATGCCGCTGGATACCGCGGATTATATCAACATTTATTGAGGCGCGCCACTCAAGAAATTGCGAGATTAATCAAAAAATAATCTTATAAAGTATAGAAACTGAAAATAGAAAATATTTCTATTTTCAAAGAATAAACTTTTTTATAATCTATTGATGATCTTTTTAAAATACACAAAGTGAAAATTTTATTTTTTCCGTCATTGAATCAAGTATTTTTTGTGCGATCTCTTTTTCTTTTGATTCTGCTGTTAAAATGTATGCTTTTTCTTCTAGAGCTGGCTTTATACGAATCCATCCTTTCCCTGTTTCATCTAAAATCTTCATTCCTAGTAGTGTGTCAATGCAGCGTTTTGGATATTGTTTCATAAGTTCGTAAACCGCTTCTTCCCACGGTTTCGGTATGCCTTTTATAATAGTGCCAGAAAGTAGTGGTTGGCTAACTTCTTTTATAAGCNTGGATAAGCATTTTTGGGTTTTTGTCAATATCTCTAACATGGTAATTGTGGCAATCATGCCATCATATTCATTAGAAAAAGAGGGCCATATAAAACCACCTTGATCAGTTCCACCAAACAGGGCTCGTTTTTCCCTTATCGAGTTTGATATTTCTCCAGGGAGTAAGGAAGCCCTATGAACGCTAATTCCTCGCTTTTCTACAATTTCATCGAGGCGATTTGTTGTAGTTTCACTGACAACTAAGGCGTTAGATTTAGTTAAACTATCTATTTTCTCCCCTCCTCCATATTTCTCTATCTCGTTTAATGCAAAAAAGATCAAAGCGTCATCAGGTTCTATCAAGTTCCCCTTCTCATCTACAAAAATTGCTCGATCTGCATCTGTATCGTAAGCTACCCCCAGATCTGCCCCGTACGTGGTTACTGTTTGTGAAAGTATTTGAAAACTTTTAATGTTTGGAAGAATGCGTTTTATTTGGCGAATACCTGGAGTATGCGAGTTTAAAGCAATCACGTCACAGTTTAACTCGGAAAGAAGGGCTGGCATCATAAGACTCGCAGGCCCTAAAGAACAATCAACAATGATGCTCAAACTTTTTTCCTTTATCATTTTTGAATCTACGAACTTTTTTAAAGCATTAGCATAAACACCTCTTGCCTGTTCTATGACGCTTATTCTACCGATCTCTGAAGGAGGAGCACGTGAAACTTGTTCTAAGTTTTCGTATATTCTTGCAACTTCTTCAGTTTATCTATGTTAAATTCTATACCTGCAGAATCGTAAAACTTAATGCTTACATTCCCAGGAGAATAATGACTGCTTGAAAAAATTACCCCACAGTCTGTTCCAAAACGCCTGACAGCAAAATGTACCATAGGGGCAGGGGCTTCGTGGAAGTCCATCACGTCAAAACCTATAGACATTAAGCCTGCTATAAAACTTCTTTTAAGCATCCTGCAGTCGTTTCTTGAATCTCTTCCAGTTATCACAGTTCCATATCGGCCAAGAGAACGAATTAAAAAAGTTCCCAAACTTGCGCCCAAAATAGCGGACTTTTCTGGTGTTAGATCGGTGTTTGCCTCTGCAATAATCCGTCCATCTTTNATCAAAGGCTCAGAAATCATCTACTACTCCTACAGCCTAATTACAAGGAAAATCATACAGGATTTTTAATAAGATTAAATGGGGTTTTAAATTATTCTTTTAATGTTTTGAAGCGAGTTCCTTTAAATATTTTTTTAACCTTCCATCATTGTCNACGGTAATATTTTCATGTTAGTTTCAATATGGATTTCTTTTCCTATTTTAGAGTGATCTCCTATTATTGAAAATGAGTCAAGTTTCGCTCGCTCTCCAATAACTGAGTCGTTACAAATTATTGCTTCCGTTACCTTTGCTTCTTCTTCAACTATCACCCTTTCCCATAAAACTGAATTTTCTATGACCGTATTTCTTTCTATTACACAATCATCGCCAATAACAGTGAAAGGTCCTATCTTTGCTGAATCCTCTATTTCTACATTATCACCGAAAAGGACAGGAGGAGATATATGAGCACTGGGAGAGATATTAACCCCTTCCCCTACCCAAACATCCCCCGTTTCAAGCTGAGAATAGCTTGAAAACACGTTTCCACTATAAGGCTGACATTCACCCCTCAAAACGTCCCAGTTAGCCTTCAAATAAATCTTGGGATTGCCTACATCTAACCAATAATACTCCGCAACGTAACCGTATATTTCAAAGGTTTTTTCTATTAGAAATGGAAACACGTGTTTTCCAAAATCCATAAGGCTTGGTTGTTGATCAAGGATATCGAGAATCTCTTGTGAAAAAGCATACATTCCCGTGTTAATCAAGTTTGAATGGAGGTATGCAACCTCTCTTTCAGAAAAACCGATAGAAGAAACATAAAGCTCTGCTGGCTGAGGTTTTTCTAAGAAATGTTTTATCCTGTTACTACTATCAAGAATTATTACACCGTACTCTAAAGGTGTATCCACCGGTTCTAACGTGATGCTTGCAATGCCTTCTTTCTCTATGTGAAACTGCATAAACTCCCTTAGGTTTATGTTTGTTAGGATGTCAGCCATAGTAATAACAAAATCATCCTGAATGTATNTTGANACCTTTCTTACAGCATCCGCCGTATCTAAAGGTCTTACATCAGGCATCTTAATATCTATTCCTTCCTTGGGGTTTTTCTTTATATGTTCCCTTATCTGATCCCCCAAATATTTAACTACAAGAATTGCCTCTTCTACTCCCGAATTTAAAAGCAAGTCTATCGCGTAATCAAGTATGGGGCGATTTGCAATGGGTACTAAGGGCTTGGGCTTGCTTGCTGTAAGCGGCATTAATCTAGCCCCTGCGCCTCCAGCTAAGACTATGGCTTGTGCTATTCTTCTCAAACTGATACTCACATCATTAATCAATTAATAAAAATTGGAAAATATGCAGAAAAGGCAACAATTTTTAAAATTTTGCCATCGTTTAAAAAGCGTTATGTCCCCATTTTTAAAGGTTTTTTAATAAAAATTAGTAAAAAAACAGGTTAAACGTTCTAAAAATTAAACATTCTAAAAGCATTATATGAAATCCTATAAAGATCTTTTTATAATTCTAAAATAATCAATAAAAGATTTTTAAGGAATAATGAGGTTTTATCTTGTTTTTTTTAAAAAAATAGTTTTTAGATATTATTTTTTCTTATCTTTTGTTTAGCTAGGTGTCCCTATGTATACATCAGGTCATAGGCTGTTTGGCTTATGATCTTTGAAAGTATTGAGCTGACTTCTAGGGCAAGCTCTTGGTCTTCGAAGATGAGGGTTAAACTTACGAAAATTTCAAAAAACTGTGACTCTGTATCAAGTTGAGCGAGGTTGGTTTTTAGTTCTTTTATGATCATATCCCAAANTCTTCCTTGTTGGTCAAAATCTTTTTTAGAACTTGTTTTTATAAGATAATCCCTTGTGATTTCAAGTTCGTGTTTAAATGAGGGTCTTACAAGATAAGTCGCGATTGTCAGTGCTGAATCTATTTCCCCATCATTCCAGCCTCTTAACCGCATTTCTTCAACTTTGTACGGAGTAACACCTTTTTCCAGCTGGTATAAAGCGTCTAAAACCTTTCTACAATGTTTTTTTATTCTTATACGATCCTCATCGTTTATGAATTCACTTATTTGTTGCTTTAATAAATCTTCCACTTGTTTGCCTGTTTCTTCAGTAAAAAACCATTCTTTTGAGCTTGTCAATAATAGTCCTCCAATAAGTGTTCATTACTTATTATTAAATTCTTTAAGATATTTATAGTAATTTGTGGATAAAGTATCCGCATACCCCCTAAATTAGAAAAATCGCAAAAAATAATTTTTATATTCGTGGATTATTTATTTTTTTAGCTGTTTCCATCTGTTTCTATCGTAGATGGCGCCGTACCGGTGCCTGTAAACACCATAGTTGTGCCTTTCTCGATTTCTTCTTTTTCTTTTTCTTCCTCCCTGACTCTCTTTAACACGTTTTTATGTACTTTTTCTTGTATGGTTCCTATAAATCCGCTAAATATTATGATGGCTAAAACTAGCGGTATAAGAACGAGGAATGTTGCCTCAGGTTGTAACGATTCCACCGAATCTAATAACGGGTCTGGTGCATGAAAAGCTCTTAGAAAGACTATGGGTCTAAGAACTATCCAAGACAGAAAAACCACGATGCTTAACCGAATAACGAAATTTGGAATAATGAAAAGCAGGATACGGCCAGATTTAGGTCTAGCAGTTTCTGCAGATAATAACCTTTGAGCATCAGGATTATTTCTTAATAAACTCTCAAGATAGTGTTTAAGCTTAATATTTACCCTAACTGATTCTCGAGGCTTTGCCACCCGCCTTTCCTCAATCTGTTCCCTTATCAATATCCAGCTTTCTATTGACTTCCTTTTTGCTGTTTCCGTGGTCTCTTCTCTTTTTTCCTCTTTTAAAGGTCCTATTTCTTCGGTTTCTGAAAACTCTTTAATACGCTGAATATGTTGCCTTATTCTCTCGCTACGCTTTAGATTAGGTTCCAATATAGTATAAGCATAAGATGCTTGAAAACTGATCTCCAAATAGAAAAGCAATATCAACCCTAAAAAGAATAGGGGAGAAGTAACTAATTCTCCCAGTGATTCTGAAGTTGTATCATATTCAAGTTCAATTTTTTCCTTAGCCACCGCTATCGCTAACAAAGCGCTAAGGGAAAAGAAGCAGATCACAGATAAACGCACATTACAATCCCTTAAGAACCCGAGTCCAGACAACAAAGCAATAGGGAGCAAAATTAACATTACCATGCTTCCAAGAGAACTGGCAAATATTTTAGGAGAAGGAAAAGCTTCGCCGGAGATATATTCTTCGGCAGTCATATTGTAATCCGAAAGATCCATACCTCCCAACAATACATAATAAATCATCGTCCTAATAACAGATTTAGAAACATTCGCTCCTGCATCTCCCCCTAGCTCTGTAAAAACATCGCTTAAATTTATTAAGATCTCGCCCACAAGCGCTATAAGAAAAATACCCACATTCTTAAACGCTCCAGGGTCAAAGGCGTCGAGCTCAATATTTACCAAAAGATAACTTAGTATTAAAAGGAAGGAGAATAGGCTGATTAGACGCAGAGTATGAACGGCATATTTTCCCCTACCTATCATCATTTTTATGCACCTGATATGCGTTTTTGCTTAATCCAAGTGTCAATGACCACCGACAAAATATCGTCAGGCCCTACACTAATCGTGTCTATTTCTGCTTTTTGAAGTTCTTTAATGACTTTTGCCCGTTCCCCGAAATATTCTTCTGCTACAGCTTCTGCTAACGCTTTTTCAACAGGGCTCAACGTCCCAACTTTCACCTCGAAGAAAGGTCCAAAAGGCGCTAAAACTACCACATTATTGTTACGAGCCACTGCTTGTTTTAACGATTTAGTAAGTTTTTCAACATTAGCATGCTCTAAATCAGAAATGACCATGAAAAAGCCAGCTTTACGAACTTGGCTTAAAACAAACTCCGTTGCTCCCTCAATATTTGCCCCCCCTCCTGGTTCCACTACGGCCAAAGCTTCTAAAATCTCGTAAAATTTCCGCTGTCCCCTTCCAGGTTTTATCCAAGCTTGGACCTTATCTGAAAAAATACAAAGACCAACAGGGTCGCTTCTTTCAAAGGCAAGGTGTGTTAACAAAACAGCAGCCCTTATAGCATATTCAAGTTTTGAGTTGGCAGGAGGTCCTCCTCCCATGCTTCCAGAACAGTCTAAAAAAATAATGCTTGTAAGGCTTTTTTCATCTTCGTAATCCCTAACCATGGGTTTTCCTTTTCTTGCAAAGCCTTTCCAATCAATTCTCCTAAATTCATCGCCCATAACATACTCTCTTATAGCAAAAAACTCGGATCCAATGCCTTTTGCCCTTGTTTTGTGGATACCAAAAGCACGCCCCATAAGCCTCTTTTTACCTACAACTGTCATCTTGGCAATATCTTCGTATGGTGGATAAACAATCAGTTCTGTCTCATTTCCTTCCTTTACTTCCTCCTCAAAGAAGAGTCCTAACCGATCTTTAACGATCACTTTACTAGGTCCAAGGTTATATCTGCCCCGTTTTAAAGCTCTTACAACATAAGCAAAAGAGACCTCTTGACCGCTTTCAAGTTTGGTTAAAACCCAGTTTTCCCCCAAGGCTAACTCAAAAATTTGGGGATAAGCATCATAAACCTCTAAAAGATCGATTCCTCCAAGTCCCGTGTTTTTCATAGTAACCTCGACAAAAACATAATCTCCAGCAAAAACCTTTTCACGATCAATTTTTCGTGTGACTACTACCGCGCGTGGATCTGCTGATAACCTAAATATTGGGATGCCTATAACTGTGCTTAAAATCATTATGCACCCCATCAAGAGAAGGAAAAACGGTAGCTCTTCAGGTACATTAATCTGTTTACCGCCCCCTAAAGCATGGTAAGTTGTAAACGCTATATGCATCTGCGTAGCCGCAAATCCGAAAGCGATGAGAACCACGCCGCCAAAGATCGTGAAAGCCCCTCTTGGACTTAACATAAACCTAACACTTCCATTCTAGCTCTTACTCTTTCTTAATTCTTCTAAAGTTTTCTTTCCAGCAAGCGCATTTGGTTAACATTTTATAGAGAAAAGAGGAAAGCGACAACCAAGAAACCCTTTTTCCCATCTCAAGTCAAGTTAAGAATAATCTGTTTACCGTTCCCCAAAAATCTTCTATTAAACTATTAATTATTGTTTTTAAATTTGGTTTTGTCGCTGTAGCTCTTATACGGGGACTGGTGTATCGTTAAGTATCTCTTCAACAACTCTTACCTGCGTAACCCCTTCCAGTTCAGCTTCTGGTTTCAGGATCATCCTATGGTGTAACGCCCAACTAGCGTATTTCCTAATATCGTCAGGAACCACGTAATCTCTTCCTCTTATGGCTGCGTGAGCTTTAGAGACTTTTAAAAGCGTTAAACTGCCCCTAGGACTGCATCCTGACAAACAACGAGGATCCCGCCGAGTTCGCACAATTATGTCCCTTATATAGTTTATCAGCTCCTCGCTTATGTATATCTCTTCCACAGTCTTTTGCATCTCTGCAATAGTTTTAGGCGAGGTCACCTTTTTAACACCGCTATATTTTCTTTCATGTTTTATTTTGATCACTTGTGCTTCTTCTTCGGGGTTAGGAAAGTCTAATAACACCTTTAAAAGGAAACGGTCTTGAGCCGCCTCCGCTAAAGGATATGTGCCTTCAAGCTCTATCGGATTTTGTGTTGCAAGCACGATGAACGGTTTATCAAGGGGATAGGTAACACCTTCTATCGAGACCTGAGCTTCTTGCATACATTCTAACATCGCTGACTGTGTTTTTGGGGGTGCCCTGTTAATCTCATCAGCAAGAATAATGTTAGCAAATATCGGTCCTTGTCTAAGGTGGAACGCCCCTGATTTTGGATCATAAACATTTGTTCCCAATATATCGCTTGGAAGTAGGTCTGGAGTAAACTGTATCCTTTTGAATTCACAACCCAAAGTGTTAGAAAAATTGTTAGCCGTCCATGTTTTCGCTATACCTGGTACCCCTTCCATTAGGACATGACCACCAGAAAGCAACGCTATAAAGAGCGATTCTATTATGTCCAGCTTACCAACGACAACTTTTCCCATCTCTTCCTTAATTTTTTGCCACACACGTTCTATATCTTTTGTATCGACAGAAGGAACCTCTTCTCCTTCCAGCGCCGGAGCAGGCATCACTATTTCCATAGGAGTTACTGCTTCTCCTTCTTCCTCTGTCATCTCAAAAAACTCCATAATAGGTTCTTCTTCTCCTTCTTCTTCTTTCATTTTATTAGTCCTCCAACCATATCAGTTAACCCTATAACGCTTATGAGTCTGAAACACAAACAAACTGATAGCGGAGTAATGCAAACCTTTTTACTTAACATTTTTATTCTCATCAAACTTTATTATTCATTTCCCTCTTATCCAAACCATTATTTTTCTATTTCCTTCATAATAAATAAAGTAAAGGATGGAAAGCTTATCTTTTATCCCCTTTTATCCACCTAACTCTCCTATCAACTCTTTTAGAGCCAAAAATAACTTTAGGAATTTTTCTTCATCCAANGTCACAGCTCCTTTTGAGACATTTTCCGCTAATACTAATCTCTGCATTATCTGTTCCTTACTAAACTTAGTNGTCTCTTTAGAGATCAAGTCTGTCAAAGTTTTAGGNTCCAAAGGCCCCCTATAATGAAGCTTTTTGATCAGCGTACGTTTGAGTCTGCGATAGATCAAAGCTGTNGCACGTTCATACTGTTTAAACTGGAGAAAATACCGCATCTTCACAGCAAAATAAGACCGAGCATAATACCTTTTTAGCCGCGTCATAAGTAATGGCCTTGGAGCTCGTTTTTTCGGTATCCATCTTGATCCCACCATTATAACAATCAACGGAAAGAACAACGCTAAGAAAACATTAACCCAAAGATATGCCGATAAATTCCCCTCACTAGGGTTTCTGTAATCAACGCCAAAAAGAGCCGGAGAAAGAGAAAATGCCGTATACTGTGTTATAGTCCTCAAATAAGCACCAAAATACAGCATCGAAGAATAAGGCTTCTGGGTTATATGTCCCTCATCAAAAATAATTACCGGATTATCATCAGAACTATACCCACTTATCATCCAATCGATAATGTTTTTTGCAAACCGCTGATTATCATACTCCGCATTTTCCCACGCCGCATTTGCGAAAATATCCGGATCAGAAACCAACATAAACTTTCCTTCATCACCTAAAGGCAAAGGAAGGGCTATTGAAAACCCTAAATATCCCGAAACACTAATCCCTGAATAGTTGTAAGAAAAATAGGGAGGACCCCATTCACCCCCGTCTGGCTTAATATTATCCCAATCTCCCCTTTTAACGGCGTCTACATCTGTTTCAATCCACGCAGTTGTCGTAGATGAAGCAGCTCCGTAGGGGACTGGATACCACTTATATATCGGGTCTCCATCCTCGTCTTCCCCTGACTTATAGTACATGCTTATTATACTTGGATAGTTGCATATGATTTTATCGACTCCGCTTGTGATATCACCAAATTCATCGCTGAATTCTGTGATGACAGGCATGGCAGGGTTTGTATCATAAGATCCTACATCGAGGAGGACGCCGCTAGTATTAAACTTTAAACCTAAAACTGGTATGTCCTCCTGTCCTGAAAATTGTAAAGCCGCAAGCTTCATCAAAGAAGTGAAAAGATCCAAGATATCGTTTGCTGAACCAAAATCGTTGACTAAAAGAATGCTTCCTCCTCCTATTATCCAGTCCACTATCGCTATCGTTTCGGTGAAACCGTATCCGATAGTTGGCCCCATCATTATAAGAATGCCTGTCCTATTCACCCGGTTTAACATAGTTAACGATGATGTTATAATCTGAATATTTTCTCCATCTTCACCCCCATACTGTTCCTTGACGTAATTTCCAAACTCAGAGCAACCGTCCCAGTCATCATTATAGATGCTGAAAGTTGCCTCTTCATGACCTGAAATACCTGTGATGGACATAAATAAAGGAAATCCTGTAAGTAGTAGTAATGCTATCAACAAGAATAGGCCACGTGAAACCCCTGGTTTTCCGGTTTCTACTACTTCTGTTTTAGACAACTGCCTCAATACCCCAATAATCAACCTTTTTTTTTAAAAAAAACCTTAATTATCTTATTGTTTTTGTTTTTATGCTCTTAGTGCGCTCTGATACGTTTCTTCTAGGGCAGAAACTGCTTGTTGAAACTCCTCTTGTGAAACCAGTTTATCCCCATAAAACGCTCGCTCAAAGGATGAAACTATCGAAAGCGCTTGCATAGCGTTAACTTTCCCAGAAGAAGAAAGTTGATTAACAAAATCTCGAGGCGTTTGACTTGGTTTTCTTCTTATTCCCAAGAACTGAGCAGCAATACCTTCAAGCGTCTTATAAATTAGAATCATGCCCTCCTTAAACTCACCAGTACGCCCAAGTTGCTGAATTTTCCTGATGGCTTCACTAATCTTCATAGAATGAGTAGGTTTATCCGGCNTTTTAGCAGCCTGCTCTTTCCAATAAAATAAGATGAAAACGATGCTAAAAGTTATTATAGCNGTAACCCCAACCAATCCAGCATTAACCATCTCATATCACCTTAAGAAAATGCTTAATGTGGCAAAAAATGTTCATAAAAATCTTGTATTCTAATTTCATCTTTTTAAAACACTTCTATCTTTTCTTTAATCTTAATATTATATATCTATTTTTGATGGAGTTATAATGGGGTTATCAAGATGAATCCTTGAGGATTTTAAAGACTCAAATTTAGGCGAGAGGGTGAAGAGAAAAGCATACAAAAAAATCATAATCTTTATCTTAATACAGCAATTTTTATAAAAAACTGTCTCTAAGATTTTTAGAGGAAGTTACCCATGGGCAAAGTTTGGAACTATTTAAACGAAATCTTTTCCAAAGAAGGTGTAGTACACCTCACACTAATAGATCCAGATATTATGAAAACACCCCCAGAAAAAGCTTCTAAAATCGCTGAAATCTCCATTGCTTCAGGGTCTAACGCTATAATGGTTGGTGGCAGTACAGCTTTTGGCATCCTTGACGAGACAATTCAAAAGATCAAAAGTAAAGTAGATGTCCCCGTGATACTATTTCCAGGAAACGTTAGCGGACTCTCAAAGTATGCTGATGCTGTATTTTTTATGAGCCTTTTAAACAGTAGAAATGTATATTGGGTCTCAGGAGCCCAAGCTTTGAGTGCTCCTTTTATTAAACAATGGAATCTTGAACCCATACCCATGGCTTATCTCATATTGGAACCTGGGGCTACTGTGTCTTTTGTGGGGGATGTGAATCTCCTGCCTCGAAACAAGCCTGGAGTCGTTTTAAGCTATGCTTTGGCTGCTCAATACTTGGGCTTTAAGCTTGTCTATTTAGAGGCGGGTTCTGGGGCTGAGAAAGCTGTTCCAATCGAAGTTGTCAAAACGGTTTCTCAAAATATCGATATTCCCGTGGTGGTGGGAGGCGGGATAAATACGCCAGAACATGCAAAAGATGTTATCAAGGCAGGAGCTAAATTGATCGTTCAAGGTACTTTTATCGAAAAAACAGTCCTCAATGATGGCGGAAAAAGCTTGAAAAAAATTATTTCAGCCATAAAGGAAACTTAAACCCCCGCCATTAAAAATATTAAAGACAAAAACAAATATTTAGATAATGAGGCGATTGAAATCCTCTGAAAAAACAAATAGGGAAAAATATTACGCCTATTTTTACCATAAGATCGATGGGGGTTTCTTTTCTTGTCTTCAAAAATAGAAGGAACAGAAAAAACTATTTTAATTGGAATGCTTGCTACATTGCAAAGGATAACACGCGGAGTTCAAGCTTCTGCCTTAATCACTCCTGAAGGATTGCCAATTGTTTCAAAGTTTAAAGGCAAATACTCTACAACTTCTGACGTTATTATGGGTGCTATGAGCGCAGCCCTCTTAAGCGTGGGAGAAAGAGCAGTCAATGAACTAAAAAGAGGAACCCTACAACATGTTTTACTAGCAGGAGAACAAGGCTACCTCATCCTAACAAGCATAGAAGAGAAAGCAATCTTTTTAGCACTTACAACAAAAAAAGCAAACTTAGGATTCATACTCTTATCAATGAAAAAACTAGGCGAAGAAATCTTAGAACACATATAAAAAATAGAAAAAAACAAAGAAAGGGAGAGAAAATAAGATATTCCTCAAAAATTCGCAAACTTTTTTTATCTCGTAAAAAAAGATTATATTAAAAAAGTAAAGAGGATTCCTTTGAAAAAAGAAAAATTAAAAAAGCCTGAAATATGTGACGCATGCGGTCAACCTTTCTTTGAAAACGAGATAGCCTTTATCTGCGAAAAAGATGGCGCAGTAGTACACGGTGATATCTACAACAAATGCTGGTTATTACACTTAGAAAAAAAACATGATATGCCTAAAAAAATAGAAGTAGTCTTTGAACAGGGGAGGCTATTAAGCAAAGAGGATGAAGAAGTCCCTGAATATAGTAGAATATACTACACGTAAAAAAAAGAGTTTGTTTACCCTTCATGATGTGTTTTTATCTTATTCTTTACCGGATTTTTTCATTTTAACTTCTAAAAATTGGAAAATAATTTCTTCTAAAGTCGGTTTTCCTGTCTCTTCTATGGAATATTTCGCCCTAACTGTAGGCTTTTTTATATCGGCTACTTTTCGTAAGTCTATAGGGGTTCCCACTACTACTACATCTGCCCCTGAAGCTTTTATAGTTTCGTTAAGTTCTTCGATTTGTTCTAGACTATAACCCATCGCTGGAAGAACAGGGCCCAAGTGTTTATAAACATTATAAACTTCCTTAATTGATCCTACAGCAAACTCTCGAGGATCAATGAGTTCTCCTGCTTCATAACATTTCGCAACAAGAGTTCCCGCTCCATAAGGCATACCACCATGAGTGAGAGTAGGACCATCCTCCACAACCAAAGCCTTCTTACCCTTTATAATACTGCCATCCCCCTCAATCTCTATCTTCGAAATCGTTTTTACAATCAAGGCATCAGGATTGAGGGATTTGACATTCCTCTCAACAGTTTTTATTGCAGATTCATCCGCTGAGTCCACTTTATTAATTATTATCACATCAGCCATCCTAACATTAGTCTCTCCTGGATGATACCTCAGCTCATGTCCTGGCCTTAAAGGATCAACAACCACAATATGAAGATCTGGTTTATAAAAAGGAAAATCATTATTACCTCCATCCCACAAAATCACATCTCCCTCCTTTTCAGCCTCTAAAAGAATCTGTTTATAATCTACGCCCGCATAAACCGTAAATCCCATCTCAATATACGGTTCATACTCCTCCCTCTCCTCAATTGTCGCCTCCTGTTTATGCAAGTCTTCATAAGAGGAGAATCTCTGACAAGCCTGTCTGCTCAAATCTCCATAAGGCATAGGATGCCTCACAATCACAACGCACAAACCTTTTTCTGAAAGGATTCTTGAAATAGCCCTAGAAGTAGGACTCTTCCCAGCCCCCGTACGGACAGCACAAACAGATATCACGGGAACCTTCGCTTTAAGCATAGTGCTTTTCGGTCCCATAAGGCGGAAATCCGCTCCAGTTGCTAAAACTATCGAAGCCTTATGCATCACATACTCNTGGGAAACATCAGAATAAGCAAAAACCACTTCATCCACATCAAACCCACGGATCAAGTTGGGCAACTCTTCCTCAGGATAAATCGAGATACCAGCAGGATAGTTAAGCCCAGCAAGCTCTGTAGGATAAACCCTCTTGGAGATACCAGGAATCTGAGTCGCTGTGAAAGCCACAACTTCAACCTTATCATTATCCCTAAAATAGACGTTAAAATTGTGAAAATCCCTACCCGCAGCCCCCATAATAATAACCTTATGTTTCCTTTTTTCCTCTCTCTTTTCTGTTTCTTTTTCAGTCCATTCAACCTCATACCTCACTTTTTCCACCTTCAAAACATATCACCTCAAAAACAAGATAATGAATTTAAAATAGATTCGCTTAAAAACTTCAATAAATATTCGTCCTATTTTATTCCTGATTCGTCAAGGATTTTCGCAGCTTCTAACCTGACAACTTCCTCTTCATCTGAAACCATTTCTTGAACCTTTTTTAAGGGAACATTTCTACCCTTCTCAACGGCTTTTTTAAGAACTCTTAAAGCGTCTTTTCTAAACCTCCAATCGTCATGATCGAGTTTTTCTAAAATAAGTTTAATTGGGACCTCTATACCCTTTTCTAAGGCAGCCTCTAATAATCTAACGACTATCTCTCTAAGCCTCCAATCAGGATCCTCAAGCTTCTCAACGATCTTCTCAAAAGGAACCTTCATACCCCTTTCAATAGCGATCCAAAGAGCTTCAAATATCTCCTCCCTAATCCACCGATCCCTATCCTCACTTAGCATATCAATAAGCTTTTCTATGAAGAATTCAATCTCCTCTTCAGGAGCTTTTCTTAGTTTTTCANCCGCCTCTCCCCGAAGCCATGCCTCCCTGTCCTTTAACACCCTTCCAATATCCCCTGCTTTATCGTTTACTTCATCTACCATCTCATGAACCCCCCCCATCAAACCCCGAATTTTTGTTCCCAATCAAAAACCTCTCATTAGTGTCCTATTTTCCCTCCTCTTCTAATATTATTACAAATTCTTCCACATTCTCTTCTTCTTTTCTAAGCTCTTGAATCTTTTCAAACATCTCCAAGACCTCCTCATTCCACATCCGAATACACCCCTTTGTAAGGTGCTCAATGCTTGGTTTTCTCCCATGACCGTGAATACCTGACCTCCGCTTAGCATCCTCATCCATCTTCTCGTAATCGCCTATAGCGATGAAAAGGGGCCCTTGGCTCTCATACTTTGAGTTTTGCTCATCATAGTAAACCACATCCCCTGGGCGTGTATTTATTTTATGAACGCCTAAGGGTACAGGTTCCCGCCCTTCCACCGTATTATTCCTTGCTTCCCACTCCCCACGAACTATGCCTTTATCATCAATTAGTCTCATTTTACCTGTTTTTCTTATGAATAGCAATACTCCCATAAGTACCTCACCTCAAAAAACCCAAAGAAAAAATAAAACGTTTAAACAAAAAACAATCATTTTTCATAGATAATCACGTAAACTTGGTAATCTCGCCCTATAATCTGATACAGCAGGCTCAAGCATTTCCCTCATAGAACTACCTATACTCATTAAAAATCCCTGCTTGTTCTCCTGAAGATACACTATGATCTTTTTATAATCAATGAGGATAGTACTAAACATATAAGGTAATGGAAGTAATTTTACATCAAAGCGGTTAAGCAAAGGTTTAAGTTTATTTAATTTTTCATCCTCATTCTTTAACTGATTTATGTCAGTGTAAATGTCAATGCATACTTTTACAGATTTTGGCGGTTTCACTACTTTTAGAAGTAAATTACAGAGGTTGAGAAGATCATCAATGGAATCAAGGGATATATTAATTGTCTGCTCTGCCTCCTCTATATAACGTTTTATATAATTGTTAAGGCTTTCTTCATTTCTGATCATAAACATTATCATACGCTCTTGTTCAACATNTTTCTGAAGTTTCCGCACTTCATCTATTGCCACATCGATTTCGCTATCCAACTGCNTTTTTAAGCGTAAAATAGTCTCCTCAACAGGCCTAGCATAAAACTTNATTGGCCTACTTTTCTCAGGNTCTATAAACTCCTTCTCAATTAACGAGTTTAACACGTCATATATCCGTGTTCTTGGCACTTTTGATTCATTAGCTATCTCGCTTGCTGTTGCTCCATCTTTTCTTAAAAGAGCAACATAAGCTTTTGATTCATACTCTGATAGTCCAAGACGCNCTAGTACATCTAATACCTCTTTTAATGCCATAATTTCTCACTATATACTATCTTCATGGTGTATTTTGTAACCCTTACAGTGAAAAATATTTAAGCTTACTGTTTAAACCTTTCAATCGTATAAATTTTCTTTTTGTATTTTTTTGGTGTTAATTGTGGATATTATTGTTAGTGATGGTTCGGGTAATGGTGTTGTTCTTAATGTTTTTGTGAAGCCAAAAAGTGGGAGATCAGAAGTTTTTTTTGATGAAAATGAGGGATTTATTGTTGTGTTTTTAAAATCTCCCCCCACGGGCGGGAAAGCAAACAAGGAATTAGTAAAAATTTTGTCTAAAACATTTGGTTTGAGCTCTTCGAAGATTAAAATAGTTAAAGGTTTAAAATCCCGAGAAAAGCAGGTTTTAATCGAAGAAGATTTAACTTTTTCTGAGGTGTTAGAACGCCTTAAGTCCCAACGTTGATTTCTTTCCCTCCGTAAACTTCTTTGCGTTGTGGCGGAGGCTCGGACTGCCCATCGATCCCTCATCTTTTTTCAGGTTCTTTGCTCTTTCCTCATCGCCACCAAGGTGATAATAGGTTTTCTCATTATTATTGTTTTTCGGTTTCGATCTGGATTTTTAATGTTTCTTTTAGGTGTTTTAAAACGATTTTTTGGATATCCTTCTCTACCTCTTTTATGTTACGGTTAGAGTTTATGAGGGTGTATCCTTTTTCTTTTGCCCTTTTTTTGTAGAGTTCTCTTACCTTTGTTAAGAAAAGTTTGTTTTCAAATTTTTCCCATCTCTTCCTTTTTGCCCTTTTTAAGGCTATTTCTGGAGGTATATCGAGGATTATTACGAGGTCAGGGTTTACCGTATACTTGTTTATCTTCTCCATAAAATTTGTATCTAATCCCTGCGTGGTTTGGTAAACGATCGAGCTTTCAACATAACGGCTACAAACCACTATCTTTCCCTCGTTAAGAGCGGGTAAAATCTCTTTTTTTACATGTTCTACCCGATCCGCTGCGAAAAGAAGAGCATCAATAACTGCCTCCTCAATATTGTTACCTCTCTCCTCTCCTCCTTCTTTTAACCGTTCCTTTATCAGTCGCCCTATCTTGCCTTTTGTGGGTTCACTTGTTTGTACCACTTCTTCAGCCCCTGAATTCCTAAGCCATGTAGAGACCTTCCGTGTATGTGTGCTGGTCCCTGAACCATCAATACCCTCAAAAACTATGAAAAAACCTCTATTCTTCCTTGCCATCAAAAAAAACTCTCCAAAAAACTTTAACCATTATGGTAATAAATATATATTTTTGTTGCGAGAAATTTAAAAGGAAGGCTTTTGTTATCAATTTATTGAGCTTTTTTAGGGGGATTTTTGTTTGAAAGTGCGTAAGCCTGCCGCGTATGGCTTTTATGAAACTGTTGATAAGAATAGTTTGCTTAAACAGTTGGAGGCCTGTTTTTTGGGAGATTTTGGACCTGGAAAACTTCCCTCCATCGGTGAAAAAATTGCTGAAAGAGGTATTTTGAGCATAGTTAGTCCTCACGCAGGATATTATTATAGTGGCCAGATTGCTGCCCACGGTTTTTATGCTTTAGCTTCAGAAGGAAGACCAGACACTGTAGTCATTATCGGACCCAGCCATTACGGGTGGCCGGGTGTAGCCCTTATGAGTAGCGGGTTTTGGGAAAGCCCTTTAGGTTTAACCGAGATCGATACGGAGCTTGCAAGAACTATAGAGAAAAAGAGTGTTGTGATAAGCGAGGAAGACAGACCTCATCGCCCTGAGCATTCTCTAGAGGTTGAATTACCATTTCTACAATATATTTTTGGAGCTGAATCCTTTAAGATTGTCCCAATAGCCATGGGGTTAATGGATTATAACACCTCTAAAGAGGCTGGTGAAGGCGTTGCTTCAGCAATAAAAGAATCAGAGAAAGAAGTGTTCATAGTCTCTTCTACAGACTTAACACATTATGGTGCCATGTATGGCTACTATCCTATAGGAACTTCGCCCATTGAAAAGGTAATCGGGTGGGTACATGAAACAGATGGAAAAATAATCAAAACCATAGAATCTCTCGACGCTAAAGGCCTCATTGATCTTGTAATAAATGAAGGGCTCACGATGTGCGGTTGTGCTCCCGTGGCAGCCGGCATAATAGCAGCAAAAGCCTTAGGCGCAACAAAAGGAAGAACACTAAAATACGCGACATCTTACGATGTAAGAGGGTCAAAAGACGCAATAGTCGGCTACCTCTCCGCATCAATAGAAAAATAAGAAAAAACAAGTTTAAAAAATCATATCCAAAATTAACCCATAAAATTATATCAAATTTAATTTTAAGTAGGGACGAGCTTTTCGTAGGGTACTATTTTAAATTCTCCTTTTTCTATGGTTACAAGCGTTACAAACTTAAAGAACTCATTTATCCTTATTGGTAGTCTTTTAGCAGCTATAATCGCATTCTTTGAAACTCCTTCTGGGCCCAATAATATTGCCATTATCAGTTCTTTATCACCTAACACCGATTTAACATCAAAAACAACCTGTTCAACATTTTTGTCTGAAGCGGGAAATGCTCCCTTAATAACCCTCAAAAAAATGAACCTTTTTCCACGTTGAAATATTGCATCAAAGTGAACAAAACGATTATCATACGGTATTAAAGGCTCAAAAATGATATCATACAAGTCCAAGTTTAAACTAGAAAAAGGATAAATATCTTTAGCCCATACTAAAAACGATTCAATAATATCTTTTGTTTCTAGTCCATAGAAGAAATCAGGTGAAACCATTTTAAAGGCAGATCTTAACTCATTTAACAGCGGATTTATAATACGTCTGATCGAGGTGTATGAATACTTTTTTTCAGCCAATACAAAAAAATAGATGTCTGAAACTATGTGAAGAATAAAAATATGCCCAATGTCATCGGAGAAGAATAACTCGATGGGTTGTCCTCGACCAAGAATTTTATGACCCTTAATAAAATAAACTACGAAATCAATAATCGGCTTTAAATCTCCTGAAAAATATGGTGATTCAGCATGTAAGAACGTGGTGCCCTTCATCGTGATGGTTGCACATGCCTTTATCTCCTGCTTACTACAAAGCTCAAAAAGCTCTTCCTGAACCCTCACAATAGGGCCTTTGACGATGGTCACAATATCCTCCTCAAAATTTTTAAAATATGACATATCCACGTTCGATTTTAACGCCTCTTTTAAATTGTAATTTTCCTGAAATTTTGAAGCAATAAGTTCTAAAACCCCAATACCCTCAGCAAAATCCCTATATTCTGTCACTACCAAGACAAAAAGTAAATCGCTCTCAATTTTAAAAATAAATTTCTTGTCCCCAAAATCAAGAAGATTAAGTTTTTTCGAGCCCAATTCCGTGGAAAATGATAAAATAGCACTTAAAAAGCCCGAAATGAGCTCTAAAGGATGACTTTCAAAAAGCCCCCACGAAACAAGAGGTAAACCATCATGCCTTATTATATAAACATTAGTTATCAACCCATTTTCCTCCTTATCACCGCTAAATCATCTAAATTATTCAAGCGTTTTAACCCGAGATTCTCCACACCGCCAACTTTCGGCCCCCTATAAAAACACGTTATTACGTTGGAGAAGCTTTGAAAATTACCTCTCTAAAAAACTATTTTTAGAGAGTTTTTTTGTTTTTTACAAGAAAGGTCCTTTTTCTGGATAAATAATAATTCCTTCATTAGTAATCCTAAACTGTCTTTTTTCTTCGATATGAGATGTATGACGCATTTTAAGCACTTCTATGTATCGAACTTTTCTGTCCCCCAAGTCTTTTCTACCTAAAATTATAACCCCGTCTGAAATATAAGCTTCAAACCCCATATAATCTAAAACTTGCCCGTTTTTTGCTTCAAAAGATAAAATAGTGGTTACATTTAACGATTTCAAAGCCCTCTTTAAACCAAGAAGGTCTGTTCTTAGAGAAAACGGTTCTCTATTTTGAAGCTCTATCATAGTTACACAATCAAGAAATAGTCGACGTGCCTTCACTTTTTTAACAGCTTCAACAATATTTTTGATCAAATTATTTGTGTTAAAAACGGGCATTCCGAGAACAGAATCCTCTGAATGAATAAAATACTCATCTTCATGAAATCCTTTGTAAGGCGAAGAATCTAGAAAAATCAGCTTTTCCTCGCCGATAAATCTTTCAAAATCCCAATTAAAAGATTTTCCTGTTTCTAGCAATGATTCTGTAGCTTCATCTAGAGTAACACAAACTCCATTTTCTCCCAATTTAATTCCCCCATATAAAAATTGTAACCCAAAAATAGTTTTTCCAATTCCAGGAGGACCAATTAAAGCATAAGTTTCACTACTAGGTAACCCCCCCTTAATCATTTCTTCAAAACCCGGGATGGTTGTCTTAACGCGATCCATTTAGTAACCCTGCCCTAAATAAGAAAGTCCTCGGAATCAAAAATCTAGAGTTATTACTTTGTTTCTATATAATATTAATAAAATGTATAACTATAAATTTTTTTATCTTAATAATTTGTTAATTAATAGTATTAGTATCCATATTAATATCCATAATTGTAATTTTTTATCTTAAAAATATATAAATCATAAAAAGTCGGAAAAACAAAAAAGCCCTTCTTGCCTTAAAAAATTGCAATAAAGAATGTTTTTTGGTGAAACTTGGTTGAAAGTATTCCTTTTATTTTTAGTGGAGTAGTATCAGTACTAAGCTTGATTATGTGAGAGGGGCAACCTTTTTTGCATTCAGAAGAGCCGAATCTTTTAGCGTAAGGTGTTCCTGTCCCTTCTTTAATTAAAGTTTTTACGACTTTGCATTCTAGATTTTTTTTAGAAGTTGTAAAAATTGTTCCTATAATTTCTACATTGGGGTTTGCGAGTAAATAATCAATGTGCCAGTACATCTTTTTATCTTGTTTTAAATGTCTTCCAATTCTTGCCCTTAGACCTCCGGTATTTCTTGCTGAGCCGATATATGCATAGATACCTTTTTCAAACATCCACTTTTTCTTGGTAGCATGGATAATAGGGTTATCTTCCACCTGGACTAAAAGGAGGTAAGTTCCTTTTTCTTGGGGAATAGTGTCTAAAAATGTCTCCAAATTCTCACCAAATTTCGCTCTTTTTTGTCTTATTTTTTCATAGTTCTGTCTTCATTTGTTTACCATATCTTGCATAGATCGCGCATGTTCCTTCCATTGAAACCATGCAAGGACCGTAGGGAGACTGGGGTGTACATGCTTTCATGAAAAGTTTGCATTCTGTGGGCTTAATTTTTCCAAGCATAACATTATGACAACTACAGCCAGGATGTATATCCCGCGACTCCCCCACCTTCTCAAGTAATGATTCAAACCGTTTTCTTGCATCATACTCTTCATACTCTTTTTTTAAGGCGTATCCTGAATAAGGCACTTTCCCTATACCCCTCCAATGTGCATCAACCACATCAAAAACTTCTTCCAAGAATTCTTGAGCCCTCAAATTTCCTTCAAAACTCACACAACGTGTGTATTCATTTTCAGCCCTTGGTTTCCCTTCATAAATCTGGCGAACCATCATAAAAAGGGATAACAACACATCATCCGGCTCAAAACCAGCAACTACGGCAGGCATCGCGTAAGCGTCAGCAAAAACCTTGAAAGGCTTAACACCGATAATCGTTGCAACATGGCCTGGACATAAAAACCCGTCAATATGAATGTCGCCAATACCCATGAGGAGTTCCATAGCAGGCGGAATCAAACGGTGAGATGTAAGGACTGAGAAATTTTCGGGGGGTTTGTTTAAAATCTCTGCAACTGTTGCTGGTGCAGTAGTCTCAAACCCTAAGCTGAAAAATATTACCTCTTTATCCGGGTTTTTCTTAGCAAATTTGACGGCATCTGTAGGACTATAGACGACCTTCACATCCGCGCCCTTTGCCTTAACTTTAGAAAGGGACTCCTGGGTAGCAGGCACAACCATCATATCCCCATAAGTACAAATAACTTTCCCATTATTTGCAAGAAGTATAGCTTCATCAATATCGTGGGACGGCGTAACACATACAGGACAGCCTGGACCAGCAATAACCTCTAAATTCTTCGGGAGAAGAGAGCGCAGTCCATGCCTAGAAATAACGTACTCATGAGTTCCACAAACATGGCAAACTTTGATCAAGTCATCTTCTGGCATAATCTCGTTAATCTTTCCAACTACCTTTTTAGCCAACTCTTTACTCCTAAAAGCTTTAGATACTGGAATGCTCGTAGTAGTCAACCCCTTTCATACAACACTGTTCAAAAAGAAAACATGACAAAAACAAACTATTAGACTATAAGCTAAGCATTTTCACTTGAAAACAATATTTAATATGTTTTTTCACTTTTAAACCGTTCCAAAATTAAAGAGAAGAGAAAAGTTAATGAGCACCTAAAACTATCTCTAAAGACTTTATAACAATAATATTCCCTATTCAAAAAATATGATCCCATTTAAAATTACTAAATTAAGTTGGTGGAAACAGCGATGCTAGGAACGATTAGCAGCGAGACAAGAACCGCTTTCCCTTTTTTGGGAGCCCACTTTGCCATCAACTTCTCTCGCAGCTTAATCTTCGTATTTATACCTCTCTACTTCGTTGCAGAATTTGGATATCGTGATACAGAGGCAGCAATACTCATGGGCTCAATTGTTGTCCTTATGTATGCTACTACCGCAATCTTCAGAATACCTTCAGGCTTAAAAATAGATCAAATACAAAAAAGAAAAGTCGTAACATTCGCCCTTCTAAGCAACGCTTTAGTCATTATTTTAATAATGATTACTAACTCTATTGTCCTCATAGCCCTCCTGCTATGCTTTTTTAATTTCGGTGTTACCATTGAGTTTATCTCGGTTAGAAGCTTTATGGGCCTTATCTCCAAAACCAGGTTAGGTAAACTACAAACCAGGGTGACAGCTTCAGGCGTCATAGGATTAATGGTAGGATCCATAGTCGCAGGCTTTGTTTTTGAAAATTTCGAACCTCGCATGATTTTTCTCCCATCCATAATCATCCTCTTAACTGCAGGTCTTATCTTCCCATTTCTAGCTTGTAAGCCCGATATCGAAAGAATAGAAACGGAAAACACTATCAATAAAGAAATAAAAGGAAGTATGGGGGATGAAGAAAACGGCAAGAAAAAAGTTTCCATAAAAGAAAGGATTAAAGTTCTTGGAGAAAAGAATCTCAGGCCAATTTTTCTCCTTTTTATTTTAGAGGGAATGGCTGCAGGAATGACCACGCCTTACCTAAGCCTTTACGCTTTTGAAGTTATCAATGTTACATACCAAGAGATTGGTATATTAATAGCTATAGCATCAGGGGCCTCAGCAGTTTTCGGTTTTTTAGTTGGAACACGAATGCTTGATCTTCATGGCACCAAACCCTTTATTTTCCTAGGACTTAACGTTATGGCGGTGGGTTTAATAGTTGAAGGAATAGCTACGAATATATCTATCCTCACCATTGGAATAGTCATAGTTTACATTGGGATCATCTGGTTTGTAGACAGTAGCACCACTAATGCTTTAAGAAAGGGAAGAAGAGAGGTCTTAGCCCTTATACACTCAGGAACAGGAACCGCATGGTACTTCGGCTTGATCATAGGAGGACCAATCGGGGCCTTTTTCTACATTCAAAATCCAAGACTGCCGTTCCTAACAGCAGCAATCATAATATTCTTTGCAGCTCTAATAGCAAAAACTTCCATAACAAACGACCCAAAAAAAGCCTCCAAATTAATGAATTAATAAGGGAAAATTATGATGAATATGAAATTCAACTTTCTCAAAAAATCTAAAAAGATTAGAAGATTAATTTCCTTAAGAAGAAGTGGGAAATTTTTGAAAAAATATTATTAAAGCTTAAACATAATTTTTTCATTATTTAAGAGCTTTAGGAGAGATAATTAATGGCTGAAGATTGTGTTTTTTGTGGTATTGTTGCTGGAAAAATTCCGAGTTCACATATCTATGAAGATGAAAAAACCTTTGCTTTCCTTGATATAGCGCCTATTGCTCGAGGACATGCTTTAGTGATTCCTAAGACGCATTATAGGAACCTGCTTGACCTCCCGGAAGAAGAGGTAGGTGACCTGTATAAAGCAGTTAAAAAAGTCGCTCTTGCAGTTAAAAAAGCGGTGAATGCAGAAGGAATACTTATACTACAAGCAAATGAGAAAGCAGCAATGCAAGCAGTATTTCATTCTCACACCCACATCATTCCAAAATGGGTTGATGATCCCATAAATAAAGTTTTAAGCGAGTTCTACCACCATGCCCAAAAACCTGAAAGGTCAGAACTTGAAAAACTTGCCGAAGAGATAAGAAAACATTTCTAAAGAATAAAGGGAAATAAAAATCCCTAAATTTTTGTTTTTATTGTAGGATTAGGGCAAGGATCGCTTTTTGAGCATGTAGCCTATTTTCTGCTTGATCCCATACAACCGAATGTTTAGGGTCATCAATTATCTCTGAAGTAACTTCCTCTTCGCGATGGGCTGGAAGATCATGCATAAATATGTACTCTTTCTTTGCAAACGCTGCTAACTCTTCATTAACTTGGTACTTTGGAAGAAACAGTTTTATACGCTCTTCTCTTTCCTTTTCAAAACCCATACTCACAAAGACATCAGTGTAAATAACGTCTGCTTCCCTAACAGCGTCTTCTGGCGAGGTTAAAACCTCTATTTTTGCCCCAGATTTTTCCGCATTTTCTAAAGCCTTTTCCACGATTTCTTTTGGAGGTTCGTATTTTTTCGGGCAACCAACACTTATGTTAATGCCGAGTTTTGAACAACCAAAAAGCAGAGAATTACAAACGTTGTTACCGTCGCCTATAAAGGCTAGTTTTAATCCTTTAAGCTTTCCTTTTTTCTCCCAAACCGTTAAAAGATCCCCCAACCCTTGACAAGGATGTAAAAGATCCGACAAACCGTTTATTACAGGCACGGTTGCATATTCTGCAAGTTCTTCCACGTCTGAGTGGGCAAAAACCCTCGCCATTATTCCGTCGACATAACGGCTTAATGTCCTTGCACCATCTCCTATAGTCTCCCTTTTTCCTAACTTTATGTCGCTTGGTCCAAGGTAGATTGCATGCCCCCCAAGTTGTTGCATTCCAACCTCAAAAGATACCCTTGTTCTTAGGGAGGGTTTTTGAAATACCATGGCTAAGGATTTTCCTTTTAAAATTTCGTGGGGTTCTCCTCTCTTTAGCTTCCTTTTAAAATCCTTAGCGGTCTCAAGGAGTAAATGGAGTTCTTCTGGGGAAAAATCTTGAAGAGTCAAAAAATTTTTCCCTTTAAGACTAACCAAAAGCTTTACCTCCGGTTCAAAATTTTTAAAACGCGTTTAAACCTTTTTATAAAACTCTTAGCCGGCTAATCTAAGATTTTGCTTAGAAACCATTCAGGGCTAAATGAAGCCAAATCATCATATTTTTGACCAGTACCTACAGCAATGATAGGTTTTTCTGTGGCAAAAGTTATCGAAAGAGCGGCTCCTCCCTTAGAGTCAGCATCAACTTTTGCTAAGATAACGGCGTCAAAACCTACTGCCTCATTAAACTTTTTCGCCTGTTCAACAGCGTCATTACCAGCAAGAGCATCCCCCACAAAAATTGTTAGCTTAGGATTCGAAACCCTGACTATCTTATTTACTTCTTCAAGCAAGTTTTTATCTGTCTGCATCCTTCCAGCGGTATCTATTAAAACTACATCCACCCCTTTTGCCATCGCGTGCTGTATCGCGTCATAAGCCACCGCTGCAGAATCTCCGCCATAATCGTGCCTAATAACCCTTATACCCGTTCTACGCCCATGTTCCTCGAGCTGTTCTATACTACCAGCGCGAAAAGTATCGCTTGCCGCAAAAACAACATTGTACCCCTTCTTCTTTAACATTCGACCAATTTTAGCGATGGTGGTAGTTTTACCGGTACCGTTTACTCCTAAAAAAACTATCACCAACGGCTCTTTTTTCCCCTTATTTTCTTCAGCCAAGGCAAGGATTTCTATGCTCGATTTAGGGGTCAAAATCTCCTTTATACTCTCCCTAAGAGCCTCTTCTAGCAAAGTTTTCAAGTCAGTAAACCTACCAACTCTTTTACCCTTTAGTTTCTCCTTTACTTTTTCAGTTATTGCTTCCGCTACCTCGAGGGCTACGTCACTCTGCAAAAGAGAAAGCTGTAGATCCCAAAAAGCCTCATCCATATTCTTGTCAGTAAGCTCCTTAGTTGTAAGCTTATTAAACGATGACTTAATTTTCTCAAACAATTTTTTCCCTCTAAAACCATGTTTAACCTGAATAAGAAAGAGGTAAGGATTTTAAGAAGGAGGTAAGGGGTTTTTAAGCTTTTCTGCTTTTAAGCTTACATTCCTCCTCCTTGTTGTCTGAGTTGGTTTGCTAGATTTTGCGCTTTAATTCTTAAAGCTGTTAAGTTTTCTTGAAGTTGCTCAAGTTGTTGTCTCATCTGTTTTTGAAGTCTCTCCATCTCTAATTGTCTTTCGTTTATGTCTTTTATTGCCTCATCTATTCCCTTTTCAGCAAAGATGTTCGCTCCAAGCCCTATTATGACTCTAGAATTATCCATAAGTTTTCCAAAAGCATAAACACTTCCCCCAACAGGAAGCAGAATATCCTCGTCTTTTGTCTTTTGTATGCTGTTAAGGGTACTTAAAGAAACTCTTAACTCTGCAATTCTTTCCGTTAAAGAGGCGAACTGTTGCTGTAAAAAACTTATTTGATATTCCACCGCGCTTATTTGGGTCATAAGTTGCCTAAGTTCTTCTTCTTTAGACAATTTTCATCACGCTCTCTCTATCTAATTATTTTAGCATTTTCAGAAGCAAAATATTGAATCATTGAGTTTTCAACTTCTGAAGGATCTCCTACAACCTCTACTCGTTCAATATTAATAAAACGCCTACTAATACGGTGTTTAGACCCTAATTCTGAACAAACTTTCTCCTTAGCTTCTTTCTCTTTTAAAGCCCTTAATTCAAACTTAAAAGCTTGTGTAAAACCGTTCCTTACATCCCGGTAAGTGCCAATAACCCTGAAAATTTTCATATCAGTCATTTCTCCATCAAATCCTCCTTACCATGGTTTTTAGAAAAGAATGCTTTTTATGCGCATAAGCTCAGGTCCGGTAGTGGTTTTACCACAAATGGCGCCTCCACTGTTTGCCACAAGCCCTATCTTTACATAAGGTATACCCCTATTTATGGTCGTTACACCACCGTCTTCAACTTTTAAGGTTTGGGCAAGCCACCTAACCTCGGAAAGGGAAGAGTTCACGTGGCAAAGGACTCCCTTATTCGTAGCTACAGCATAGGCTCCTACTAAGGGGCTTCCTCCTATTATCGCTTTGTAAACAGGCGTTTCAAGAGTTTCCTCGATAACTTTCACCGCTTCTTTCTCCATTTTTGGATGCACTATTGTAGCATAATCGTTTCCTAAAACCACGTTACCTAACGCAGTATACATTGTTGGGACTAATGTCACTTTTAATCCAAGTTTATGCTGTAAAAAGCTTACCTCTTCATCTGAAGCGATATGCGGTAATAGTATACCATAAGAATTGCCGTGGACCAACACGCCTACCAACGAACTTTCCCCCGCCGTCGTCTCAATTACTGGCACTTGGAGGGTTTCTTCAACAATCTCTTTCAGACTCTCATGGCTTCCCCTAGGTATTAAGGCATAACTCTCAGTAGCTAGAAAGAAAACACCTATACACTCTGATCCCTTATAATTAAGCCTTACAATCTGCTGACTATTTCGATCTTGAAGAACTTCCTTGGACAGAGAAATCACCCTATCAACCTCTATACTCTCACAAAGGAATCTCGGTTCCCGCTTCTGCTAGCCTAACCTCAACGAACCCTTCCTTGTCTTTACTGCATTTAACGCGAACTTTTCTAGGCGGTTTTTTACTTCCCTTCGACCATATAAACTCATTAAGCTCCTCTGAAATTATCACGCCTTCTGCCTTCATATGCCTTTTTACAAACTCTCTAAGCATCCTGATAGCCCTCGGCGTTCTACGCCACCTTGGAACATATTTGAGCTTCGGGTAGAAAGGCACAACATAAACCCTTTCTTCAATAACCTCGATTTCCTCTTCACTCAACGTACTCAAACGTCCTTTAAAACTTTAAAACACAAACACTTTTAAAAAGCAAGTAGACCAAACTAGCCAATGTTAAAAACTTTTTAAACACTCATCATAAAATAAAGAGTAATAAACGACAAAAGTTACAATAAAACACTTGTTTAAAAACCTTACTTGTTCACCAACAGGAGAATTCGACTGCTTTAGTTGTTATAGGGGGTCAAAATCTTAAACAAAAACGGTTTGCTCCACGCTTTTTATGGTGGAATATGGATAAAAGAAAAGCCGAGTTTCGCCACAAAAAACACCCGTTTCAAATGCATAAAATGTGGCAAGTGTTGTAAAAATATAAGGGTGCAGCTCACGATAAGAGACTTAGAAAAGCTTCATGCTGCTAATCCAAAATTCTGTAAAAAAGTTTTTTTCCCCTTTGAAAGCGGTGAAGATGACACCATAATTTTTGTTTGCGATTTTTTAAAGGACAATCTTTGCCTGCTTCATGAAATAGCAAAGCCTCTTCTCTGCCAAGAATATCCCTTTGTTTTCATATCCCAAGAAGATGTGAAAATATTGGGGTTAAAGCCTCCAAAAGACGCAATAATTGTCGAGTTTAACATCAACGGTTATTTTTGTAAAGATTACTTGGTTTATGACTCTAACTGTTCAGGAGTAACCGAAAACGAAGAATCAACAAATAATGAGCTTAAACTTTCAGAACTCAAGGAATTACGGCTAAGAAAAGAGGAGGAAAGCTTGGAAACAATGATAGCCTTCAAATTAGAGTTCTTATACGATAGCAAAGACCCCTTAAAGGGAATAAAAAGGATGCAAGAATTCTTCAAAAATATGACGATGAACAACGTAGAACTATCTATAAAAAACACATCCTTCACAGGATTTGTTGTTCACGACCTCGAAAACAGTTGTCGCACAATACTAAAACACTTTGCAGAAACCATAATACCAAACCTCCCAACCGATAATGCCGAGATATATGCTTTCTTAATCCAAATAAAATCAACTACTGAAGAGAATTATGACAAAAAAATGGTTGGAATCCTTACCCGCGCCTCAGAAATAGAAACAAAAACGGTCAAAATCTCCAATGAACCCCCGCTAAATCCAAAACAAGTAGTTGGCTCAATAGCCCATCTCCTATATAACAAAAAAATGAAAAATCGCTTTAAAATATGCTCTCTCCTCATAAACTCCTATATTGATAAAAACCACAAAATTTTATCTTATTCAGTGAAACCTGCTTAATCTATTAAAAGCCCTAAATTGCGCCCTGTCCTTATGCCCTTCTCCCTATATTTTTGTTTTTATAAGCCCGTGTTTTCTTAAAAAGTAATAAGCTATCCTCTTAATACCTATCTTGCCAAGACTACGATAAACAGGATTAAGCACAAACTTTGGAAGCTGTTTTTTCCTAAATAAAAACTGTAAATAAGCCCTAATCAACATCTCTTCAAGATCTTGAATACTTTTACAAGGATTAAACCCTTTACTGACTGTAGTAGGGTCAGAATACCATGTGAACCGTTGCCAATCAATATCATCTTTTAACCCACACTCTTTAATTATATCTTCCCAGCCTTGAGAACCCGGCAAAGGCGTAAAAATAGTGAACTGAACATAAGCAGGGTCCAAAATTTTTGCAAACTCTACGGTTTTCCTAATACCCTCTTCAGTATCCCAAGGCAAACCTAAAATAAAGGTGCCAATAGTTTCAATGCCCACCCTATGTGTCAATTCAAAAGTCCTCTTAATCGTTCCAATCTCCTCCCTCTTCCCTATCTTGTCCAATCCCTCTTGAGATCCTGTTTCCACCCCATAAAGAACCAGCATACAACCTGCTTTCTTCATCTTTTGCAAAAGCTTAGGCGATACCCTATCTGCTCTTGCTTGACACCACCATTCTGCCTCCTCACACACTCTCCTCTCTATCATAAGGTCGCATAACTTCTCAAGGTGGGCAGGCGAATGATTTAAACTATCATCGCCAAAGAAAAAAGTATGAACGCCAAATTCATTGATGCACTCCTCCATCTCCTTAACAACCTTTAAAGGCTTCCTAGCTCGCCATTTTCTACCCCAAAAAGGAGAAGTAGCGCAAAAATAACAACCATAAGGACATCCACGAGAAGTTATTATCGTAGTAAAATTTTTCCTTCCCTTAGAAGTCTCATACATATCAAAAGGTAAAAGATCCCTAGCAGGAAAGGGTAAAATATCCAAATCCATAATATAAGGTCGATCCTCTGTCTGAACAGTCCTACCATCCGTCCTAAAAGTTATACCTCTAATCCCGTGAAAATCGGTTCTTCCACCATCAACAGCCCCTCCATAATCACTATTAAGTAGCGCTTTGCATAACTCAAAAAAAGTGTTCTCCCCTTCTCCCCTAACAACAAAATCTACACAACGATTTAAGCGAAGCACTTCACTACTAAGAAAGGAAACGTGAGGTCCACCAAAAATCACCTTAGAATCCGGAGAAATCTTTTTTGCCTCCCTTGCAAACCGTATCGCGGAAAAATAAGTAGCGGTAAGGGAAGAAATCCCAACAATTTTCGGTTGTTCCGATTCAACTATTTTTGCAAAATCTTCCTGCTTTAAACCTAAAATGTTCGCGTCTAAAACAGAGACTTCTTCAAAACCCCCCTGTCTCAAAATACTTGCCAAGTATAATATACCCAAAGGCGGCGGTCTTATATTCAAACCCTCATACCCTAGCTCCTGAGGATAAGGTGGCTGTACAAGCAATATCTTCCCAGATGGCAAAACCTATACCCCCCTAAAAAATAAAAAGCGCCGAACTTTTCTCCCTTTAGTTCTATTTTTTAATAAAATCCTAAAAACAGTTTTTATTAGGCGATTTCTCTAATTTTTAATTTTTTATTTTTTCATACTTTGAGACTTCCTCTTCCGCGCCATTGTCTTCTTTTGGGAGATGTTCTAACCTTGCCTTTTGTAGCAACTACTATGAAGCCAGGGACGGCGCTATTGCTTTTTTCAGCCTTTGCTAACCTTTTCTTTTTTCCATAAGGTTTGTTTCTAGCCATTTTATATTTCCCTCGGTCAAAAAACCAATCTTTTTCCTAATCCTATTATTTTCTCTTGAAGACGATTTTTGTCTCCTTTTCTCTTTTAGCAAGCTGCCTTAATATGTCTTTCAACTGCTCATCTGTTATCCTGTTTGTTATCCTACCAGCTTGATACGCATTTATCAAATAGAGCTCTAACTGTTCTGCAAGTTGAGTCCTCTCAGGCGTTATTTTTAAATTATTTAACCTTGATCTTGCTTCAGGGGTTAAAATCTGCCTAAGAATTGATTGTTTTTGCATCTCCAATCTCTGTTTTGCCTCTTCCTGCCTCGCAGCTTCCTCCATCTGCTTCTGATAT